>Ga0115002_10001716_pt1 | contig 29630 bp, 32 predicted proteins | sample ArcticOcean_MG_C_8_FD_89576 | JGI IMG/M metagenome (GOLD analysis project Ga0115002, IMG submission 89576) | Marine microbial communities from western Arctic Ocean - ArcticOcean_MG_CB11_86 | ecosystem: Environmental > Aquatic > Marine > Oceanic | place: Arctic Ocean: Canada Basin | collected... | reverse complement strand
TCGCGCGGCAGGGAGAGGCTTTCGATCGCAAAATCGGACGCGCTGGGGTCGCTGGTAATGTCGTAAGACGAATAGGCCGGCCCAAGGTAAGCGGGCGATGCGGTGTAGCGTGCATCGACTGGCAAGCCGACATGCGGTGCGATGCCGGCGGTCTTTGTCCCTTTCAGTGCGTTCACCACGCAGCCGAAGTTCGGGTAGAACTGTTTTCCCGCTGCGGGAAACACGCCGCTGGTGACGTGTTGAGAACCGGTGGAATGCGAACTGCTTTTACCCTTCCAGGAGCGTACGACCGTTACCTTGTCCATATGCTGCGAGAGCAAGGGCATCTTTTCGACGATCTGCACACCGGGCACGCTGGTGCTGATCGGTTGCCACAGGCTGCGAATGCCGTCACGAGCATGCGGTTTGGGATCCCACGTCTCGAAGTGACTCGGTCCGCCAGCCAGGAACAGAAAGATGCAGGAGACGTCTTTCTTCGGTTGCGCCGTTTGCGCGGCTTGCAGATAGCCAGGCAACGATAACCCAAACAAGCCGGTGCCAACTTGCAATGCTTCGCGGCGTGTCAGTGAAGTTCCGTCGGGGTAGATCATCAGGCTGGTTTCCTGTGCGTCTCGACTTTGTCCCAATCCACAACTTCGATGGAATCGAACTTTGATTATATGTCTGATCGACAGTGGAATCGAGAGAGATCGCTCCGAGATGTCATTTCTTGCGAACTAATCGCGAAACGACGACCTGTTTTCGCTTGCGATCGATGGCGAAAATTGTTCCCGGTTGGCTGCGATCCCAGGAGATTTCCTGCCCCGTGTTCTCGATGGGAACCGTTTTGACCAAAACCAGTGTGGAACCCGCTTTGGGAAGTTTCAGGGCGTACAACTCGGGGCGATCGTGGCCCGTGCAGTAAACCAGGCCGTCCGGCCCCCAGCTACCGCCCGAGTTGCTCGTTGGCTCGAAGCGAGCGATGACTTCGGGAGGAAAGACCCACGCCTGCTGACGTTGCCAGTCGTCATTGAATTTCACCAGCGACGTCCAGCGGGTGTCGGTCTGGGTGGTGCCTTTTTTGAAGTCCGACGTGTAGTGCGCGAAGACGGCCCACCAAGCGTTGTCGTGCCGTTCGATCCACGTCAGTGATCCGTCGTAGATTCCAAAACTTCGGGTGCCGATGTGTTTGAGCGTTTTCGTATCCCAGATTTCCAACGAACTGGTGGCCGGCTTGTTGGGAGAGTTGGAATGCGCGCAGTACAACCGGTTTCCAACCACGGTTCCGCCGTTGAGATGGATAAGGGGCCGCTCCTTCGTGGCGACCCAGTTGGCCACTCGCTTCCCCGTCAACTTCTCATACTTGCCGATCGCCCGGTTTGTGATGGCATAGAAGTGTGTGGCGTCGACGGCCACCCCTTGATGCGCTTCGACCGCATCGTAACGACGCACAACTTTGAACACCGGCTCTTCAGCTTTCGCAGTCGAGCACCAAACGACACACACCAACCCCAACACGCACATCCCGGAACGCCATCTTCTATCCACCATCTTCCATCCTCCCCTGAATTAAACGGCCTTACTTGACCGGGCTATTCGTTTCTTCCGGCGGAACAACTGGCGGCGGCGGCCAATGCACGCCGCGTTGGATCGACAATCCGCGATTCGGTCCCGGTTCACAGATTTCATCTGGCAGTCCGACCAATTGACCGTCGGACAGCCAATCGAGATCGCTGCCGTACAACTCCCCGATGAGAGCTTGGGTCAACGTCTCACGAATCTCTGCATGCTCGGTTGATTCCGACAGGTCGACCGCTTCGTGCGGGTCTTCCTGCAGGTCGAACAATTGGAAGCGATTGCCGGCCGAGTAATAGATGAGTTTGTGCCGATCGTCGCGCAGCATCCGCGTGGCGGTCGGGCCTTCGTTGCATTCTCCGTAGAGCGTGTCGCGCGTGGAATCGCCGACCATCGACTGGCCGACCACTGACTCCGGCGCGTCGATGCCGGCCAGATCGAGTAGCGTGGGCATCACGTCTTGCCAGCCGACAAGACGATTGTCGACCCGATGGTGGCCGACGCGTTCGTCGTCGGCCGCTCCGACGAGAATCATCGGGACATTCGCGGAGCCTTCGTAGTACAGCCGCTTGGCCCACATTCCGTGATGCCCCAGCATGTCCCCGTGATCGGAAGTAAACATGATGACGGTGTTATCCAGCAGCCCTTCTTCACGTAGCGTGCCGATGACCAACCGCAGTTGGTGATCGATGTGGGTGCAAAGGGCATAAAAGGCGCGGTGTGCCGCGCGGATGTCGTCGTCCCGGTCGCAATGCCAGACGTTGCGTTGCATTTTGACACGATAAGGCAACGCTTCGTAGTCGCGCGACCATTCTCCCCAGGGAATCAAGGGCGGCTCGGCATCGCGATACATGTCGAGATAGGAAGCCGGCGGCACAAGCGGCGGATGCGGATGCGTGAACGAGCAGTACCACAATCCCGGGCGCGTCGGATCACGACGTCGGATGGCGCGGGATGTTTCGCGGGCCGTCCAGTTGGTCACATGACACTCTTCGGGCAAATGCCACGGCCGGGCGGAGTATTCGTTGTTACTCATCGCATGATCGAACTGTCGTCCGGCATGGCCTTGGTCGCCAAGGAAGACTTCATAATCGTCGACCACATTCCACTGTGGTCGGCCTTCCTCAGCCAGTAGGACGTCGTCAAAGCCGATACGGTCACGTTGCGGAAAAACGTGAATCTTGCCGATGGCGTTCGTCTGATAACCGGCGTTGGAAAACGTGGAAGCCAGTGTGGGAATATCGGGCATGGGCAACGTCGTCTGAAACGTGCGGTCGCCATGCACACGTGGCGGCGTGCCGGTCATCAACGTCCGCCGGGCCGGAATACAAACGGGGCATTCGCTGTAGGCGTTGGTGTAGCGAACCCCGTTGCGCGCTAACTGGTCGAGCGTCGGCGTGCGGATTACTGGATGGCCAGCAATTCCCAGCAACGAAGCGGGCCAATGATCGGTCGTGATGAGCAGAACGTGTGGTCGATTCGGCATGCTGACTCGCAGAGAAAACGTCTGAGGCGAATTGCGGATGAAATGTCACTTTACCGCACGCGGCTCTCGCGCGAAACCGACCGCGAAAGCCTTCGCATCCGATTCAAGTTTCCCAGTCGTTATAACCGATCCTATCAGGGCCGGTATGGTCCGTGTGACGAACGTACGCGCCTGGGAGAGCGACTCGAATGGGGCTGGGAATTCCACCAATTCTTGCAGCAGCACAGCTTCTCGACGCCAGCGGTGCAGTCTCATCGGTCGCGAAGGGAGTGTCCAGCACATTCTCTGATCTCTTGCGTACCGCGATGACGGATTCTTCCGAGAAAACTCCGCAGGCGACGGCGGAGAGTTCCGTCGGTTCCACATTGAAACCGAGCTATTGCAAGATCAGTCAGACGAAGCGGTTCGCGCGATGGCAGACAAACTGAAGCAACTGCTGGCCGAGAACGGAATCGCTGTCCCGAACGGAATGGCACTCCAGTTGGATGCCCTGGGCACAATCCGTGTGGAAGGCAACCACCCCGATGCAGCACAGATCGAAACGTTGCTGGCTCGTGAAATCGATCTGACGAACCAATTCCGCGAGGTGGCCGCTTGGAGCGAATACGTGCAACAGTTGACGGATGCCGGATGCGGCCCCCCGTCGGGAACGGACCAGAGCGATCCGATGAACGAAGCGCAACCGTTCCGCATCGTTCTTGATGCAGCAAACGATGCGCCCCGTGGTTTGGGTGAGATCGCGATGCCGTTACGCTAACGCGGCTGTCGGGAACTCACCAATACATCTGAGGATGTGTCACGCGATGCGCGTGCTTGCGAAGCACGACTCATAAACGATCTCGCGGACCGGTTCCGACTGGCCAACGACGTTCGGCTTGCTAACGACGTCCGGCTGGTTGGCGACGTTCGAGAACTGCGACTGCGGGTGGCCTGCTGCTGTCGCTGACGAAGCTGAACAGCACGTTGCTGGAGTTGCATCCGGTAGGCGAGCTGACGACGCATTTGCATCTGTTGATTCACCTGCATCATCTGCTGCATGCGCATCATGTTGCCCATCGAGGCCATAGAGCCACCGCCCATCATTCCGCGGCCGCGCATCATCCCACCACCGCCACTTCCCATTCTTCCACCACTGCCGCCTGCCATCATTCCGCGGCCACCCATTCATCCACCACTGGATCCTCGGTTGCAGCCTTGGGCAAAGCACATCTCGGCAGAAAGCATAGCGGTTGCAGCCATAAGGGCTGGCAACGCGAAGCGAGTTAATCCACGAGCGATGCCGTTCCGGGAGCAGTTCATTGCCGAGTCTCCAATTCGAGTAGGGCCCGCCTCGATAGTTTCTGTAGGGATAATACGCACGCCAGTTGGCCAGTCAACGACCTATTTTTCAAATCCGGCATCGTTGATGCTTGATTGCCAAGCGATTAAACTTCAGCCCGACTCGCAATTGTCCACGAACTTGCATTGGATATCCCTCTTCGATGAGTGATGAAACTCGCCCGCTGATTGTTGTTCCCGGTGACGACCCGCCACAAATCGCCGGTTCGGCACATCTCGACCGTTTGCACGAACATGGGGACGTTGTGCTCTACGGTTCTCTTCCGGCTGATGACGACGAGTTGTTGAAACGCGCAAAAGATGCCGTGGTGATCGTCAATTCCCGCGGCACAGTGAATTGGCGAAAGAACGTTCTTGAACAACTTCCGAAGCTGAAGATGATCGCCACCTGTTCGATCGGCGTGGACTGCATCGACCTGGACGCGGCGAGAGAGCAGGGCATTGTGGTCTCGAACATTCCCGGACGCACCGCGCCGGTTGTGGCCGAGCATGCGTTGGCGTTGCTGTTGGCGACGGCGAGACGGTTGGCGTTTCGTACCAGCGAACTGAAAGCTGGGCGTTGGGTGCAGAAGTTCGATACCACCCTGTACGGGAAAACGCTGGGTGTCATCGGCACCGGCAACATCGGGAGTGCGATGATTCGTCTAGCCAAGGGAATCGGCATGGATGTCATCGCCTGGTCGTATCACCCGAATGAAGAAAAGGCGGAACAGCTTGGGTTTCGATATGTCGATCGCGACGAACTGCTGAAAACAAGCGACGCAATCAGCTTGCACGTGAAACTGACCGATGACAGCCGGGGGTTGATTGGAAGCCGGGAATTGTCACTGATTAAGCCCGGCTGCCTGCTGGTCAACACGGCTCGGGGAGCGATTGTTGAAACCGATGCGCTCGTGGAAGCCTTACAGAGCGGTCATTTAGGTGGCGCGGGACTGGATGTGTTCGACATCGAACCGCTCCCGGCCGACCATCCCATTCTCGATTGCGAGCAGGTCGTGCTCACACCGCATAGTGCAGATCAGACACCGGAAGGGGTCGATCTCCTCAACGGCGGGGCGGTCGACAATGCGATCGCCTTCCTGAAAGGCCAGCCTCAAAACGACGTCACGGGCGCTTCGTGAGTCGTTTTATCGTGCGAAGCAACGAGTGTTGGTTCGCTTGAATCGCGAGACTGTGCCCGTCCAGCCCATTCCGAAACCATTGCGATCAATCGTCTGCGATCGACCGGCTTGGACATGTATTCATCGCAACCGGCGTTAAGGCATTTCTCGCGGTCGCCCTCCATCGCATGCGCGGTCAACGCAAGGATGGGTCGAGCGTAACCCCGTCGACGGAGCGTGCTCGCCGCGGTGTAGCCGTCCAGGACCGGCATCTGCATGTCCATGAGAATGACGTCGAACGGTTTGTCGATGCGTTCGGCTTTCAACGCCGCGTTGACGGCCAACTCACCGTTTCCAGCCACTGCGACTTCCGCCCCCACTTTTTTCAAGAGGAAGGAAATCAGGCGTTGGTTGTCGGGGCCGTCTTCGGCCAGAAGCACACGACAGTTCAGGCGGTCATCGCAATGTGTAGGCTGCTCCGAATAAAACGGCGTCTCGAAAGAGGCTTCCGTGGCATTTTCCACCATTTGGATTCCTTCGGTCGATCCGACCGGGACGCGCGTGCGAAACATGCAGCCTGTTTCTCTCACACAGTTTGCCGAGAGGTGGCCGCCTAGCATTTCGGCCAAACGCAGGCTGATTGATAACCCCAAACCGGCTCCGCCATGCTCGCGAGTCAGGGATGAATCGGCCTACTGTAAGGGCAAGAAGAGGTTGTACAGTTGATCCTCGCTCATGCCGATCCCAGTGTCGACCACGTCGATCTCCAGGGCGGCGGAACCGTTTGATCCGGCGTCGAACCGTGTGATGATCCGCGCGCCTCCCTGTTTGGTGAATTTGATGGCATTCCCGACAAGATTGATGAGGATTTGTCGCAGGCGCGTTCGGTCGGAATGAATCGTTTCAGGAATCGGCCCGTCGAATTCGATATCGAGCGAGAGGCCCTTGGCGTCAGCGCGAACACGCATCAGCGAAGCCACATCGGCCATCAATTGGATCGGTGAAAATTGGCTCTGATGCAAAGTGAGCCGGCCGGATTCGATTTTCGACAGGTCAAGAATGTCATCTAGGATTTCGAGTAGATACTTCCCATTTCGATGAATTCGCCCCACCGCAGAGGCGTGTTCGTCTTCGGTGAGATCAGGGACGAGCAATGTTTCGGTGAAGCCGAGAATCGCCGCCATGGGCGTGCGAATCTCGTGGCTCATGTTCGTCAGGAACTCACTTTTTGTGCGGTTGGCCGCTTCGGCGGCGCGTTTAGCCGTGGCGAGTTCTCGTGTGCGTTCGCGAACCAACGCATCGAGCCGTTCCCGTTCGCGGTGCGCTTTGCGGGCGAGGTTCCATTTCTCGGTCAGTGCGTAGTCCAGTTGACGAATTTCTGGAACTTCGAACGGCTTGTTGAGGAGCAGCAAGCGGTCAGTGGTTCCGAAACGCTGGTTGATTTACTTCCAGAGCGCACCGGGATACCCCGAGCAGATGACAACCTGTAATTCAGGGTCGACATTCCACAAGTGTTCGATCGTCTCGAAGCCATTCCAACCGCTGCCCAATTCGATATCGACGAAGGCAAGTGCGTAAGGAGTGTTGTTCGCAACGGATTGCCGAACGCTCTCAAATGCTTCTTCACCTGTGTCGGTCGACTCGACATCAAACCGGATGGCCTCTGCCTGACCGGCATTGGATGCTTGGGAAGCCGGAGCCAGAATGAGACGTATATCCCGCTGGATATCGAGGTTGTCATCGACGAGCAAAACGCGTCGGTTGATGGGGAATTCAGTCGCAGCCATAGTTCGATCCATAGGGCAAATCAGGCGAGCCAGCAAAACTCGCTCGGTCGCCGGGGCATGCCGACAACTCCGAAAACTATAGATCGCGGTTCTCTGATGTGACAGGGGGAATCGATCGACACCGTCGAATACAGGTTAATCCCCTGCGGGATTTTCTCTAGTATCGGAACAGCGTCTGAACGTAGAGCTGTGTCGCGTCGCCGCGCGGTGCGTTGGCGTCGACGAACCCGCCGTTGAAGAACCACAGATAACCCACTTGAACGTTGAAATTCGCATTAACGGCATAAGTGGCTACCAGGTCAAACTCTTCGCCCACGTCAGTGCCGGTGTTCGCCGTGCCGATGGGGCTCCCGCCACGTTGTACAGCACGTCGGTGTTGCGATCGAGGAAGAACCAATGCCACGCACCCAACATGGTCAGCTTCTTGGTTGGCGCGACAGAGAGTTGCACACTGTAATCGGCCAGGTTCTGACCAGTGAGGTTGTCGATGAATCCCCAGTACGCGTGTCCCAGTGGGAAAAGCGTATTGAACGTGTTGTCTTGCCCATCAGTTGGGTCATGGTCATCCGACCCCCAATAGCATAGGCTCGTCAGCTTGGGCTGCCACGGTGCTTGCTTCCACTGGTGGGCCATGTTCGCAGAGAAGAACGCCGCACTCACGGTATTGCCGTTATCGTGGCCGAACTGATACGCGCCTTCCACATCCCAACTCCAGATGCGTGCCGGGGCATCGCAACAATCTGAAATGGGCCGTGTTCCCGCCCAGCGGAGACCGGTCGTATGGCGGCTGCCATCAGGTCGGCCGGCGATTGGCTCTTGCTCGTTCAACCACAACCAATATGCATCGATTGTCTGGTTCTCGACGCCATGATACACACCGTATACGCCCTGAAATGTCCGGCAGCATCGGCACGGTCGCGTTCGTTGTCGAAGCGCGATAACGGACCGTTACCGGTTGCCGTGTTGACCGGCCGAGTGACGAATGCGTCCAGATCCCAAACATCGCCTTTGCTCGAAACCTTGAAGCCCTCGAAGTTTCGCCGCGTGTTGCCCCAATCGAGCGGGGAGATCAAATGCTGTGCCCCGTAGAGTAATTCCTGTCGTCCGGCACGGAAGATGACCGCTTGGCCGTCCCGTTCGCCGACTTTGATATCGACAAACGCGTTCTGAATGTTCCAGCGGTTCAGATCGATGCCGGTGGCCGGCAGTTCTTGATTGAAGATCGATGAATCGATCATTTCGACATACACGCGCACTTTGTCGGTCGCTTTGATGTCGACATAGTTTCGCCAGCGCCACAAGTCGTACGTGCTGCGCCCGGGCCTCCAGGACGCAGCCGATTTGCCTCGTTCATGAAGCGGTAACGCAACTCGCCGCCGACGGAAATGCGTGACTTATCGAACAGGTCGAAACCATCGAGAGCCGACAATCGACGTTCCTTCAGCGTATCGCCGAAGTAGTACGACTCGCTCGTCACGCGGCGGTAGCCGAAGTCGTTGTCGTAGAACAGCGTCTTCCAGGGGTTGCCGGGCTTAGGAAGCGGTGCGGGGATGTCTCTGTTTCCAGAGCGTCGAGATTACCGTCATCGACGTCGGCCCGTTCGTCCGCAGCGAAGATCGCTTCGTCCGCTGTTTCCGGTACGGCTGGCTCTTCCGCAGCCGTCTTCCCCAGCGGAATCAAGGAGACCAAACACAAACAGACCAAGACCTGTTGCAACCGCTTCATCACGACTTCCTCACGAGCACACCGCGAGCCATTCGTCTGAGATACGGAATCTCAGTCACTTCCTTCAGTAATTTCGGCTATAGCGACATCGATCCGTCTGCTTGGTTGCCATGCGGAGGGGACGACATTGAATTTGCCATAGTGTTCTAGCCGTAGAACCGGTACGACTCCTACAACTGGAATATCGCCAGGTAACACGGTGTGCGACTTCAAAGCAGTTCGCGGAAGTACTTCCAGTCGGCTGCCGTTTGACGAATGCAGCCGTCCGTGTCGAGCGATTTGAAGCTGTGTCGGCCTTTGTACTGGCTGTGCAACGAGTACGGACCGTTGAAGCCGAGCGTCTTCAATGCGGCAACGAATTCCGGAATGGGAGCAATGCCGTCTGCCACGGGGACGTTGCGAATGTTCCACCGCAACGTTCCTCGTTCGTCGCGTGCTCCGCGTTCAAAGGCGAAGTTCTTCACCGAACAGAGGCGAATCCACGGGGCCAGCAGATCCAGCCCCTGTCGCCAGCCGTCACGAGCACCCTCGACCGTCATGTGTAACGGATCGACATACGCCCCGACTTCTTCGGGCGAGAAGTCGCGAATCACTTGATACAGCTGTGTGCCATGCGATGGCAGAAACGGCCCAGAATGCACATGCACGCAGGGCAACACGCCATGCTTCGTTCCCAGTTTTGCCACGGCCGCGAGTTGCCTGCGAACGTCCTTGAGTTGCTTCGCCAACGTGCCGAATTCCGTGTACCGGTAATAGCCCAGCTTGATCCGCGTGATGCCTTGTTCCGCCGCAGTTGCCATCAGTCGCTCGGCTGTTGCATCGGGAGTGGTGATTCCCGTCGTGAGGAACAGGATCTCCATATCCGCATCTTTCGCCGCTTTGACGGCTGCCGGCAACTTCTCTTGCACGTCTTTCGGTTCGATGTGTCCGCCGGGACGTACCGTTAAGTCGAGGCCGTCCAATCCCATCTTGCGAAAGATGCGACAGACTTCGTCGATCGGCCGATCCTGAAAACTCTTGGTGAACACCCCGACGGGCGGCCGCTTCAAAGGCTTCTGTTCTTCCTTTGCCACCGCTTGAGATGCCATAACCTGAGAAGTCACAGCGGCAGTCGCGCCTGCCGCAACGCAGGATCCTAGAAACTCTCGCCGATCGATCGTACTCATCTCTCGCTCCCGGTTTGCGAAATTTCGGTTACCAACATTCGATTGCCCCACTCGCCCATCGGATGTGTGACAGTCGACTGTCATTATGAGCAAGACGACTTCCGGTTTGAAGGCAGGGCAGATTAGAAGAATTCTATGACGACCGGTTGCTTCACACGTTGAAGATCCGCATAGTGGAAACGAGAGTTTCGATACACATAATCTCATGGGATAACAGACGATGACGCGCGTCGTATTAGCCGCCTGCCTGGTTTTCGCCGGCTTGGTCACACCAACATTCGCCGCCTCGCTGCCGAACATCATTTTCGTGATGGCTGACGACATGGGGCAGGGTGATCTTGGCTGTTACAACACGCGCTCGAAAATTCCGACGCCCAACATGGATCGATTGGCCGGTCAGGGAATGCGATTCACCGACGCCCATACGCCGTCATCGGTTTGCACCCCGACCCGGTATGGCGTTCTCACCGGCCGTTATTGCTGGCGGTCGAAGTTGAAAAGTGGCGTGCTCTGGGGGTACTCGCCTGCACTCATCGAACCCAATCGCCTGACCGTGGCAACTATGCTGAAAGAACGCGGCTACCATACTGGGTGCGTGGGCAAATGGCATTTGGGGCTGGGGGATCAGGAGAAAGTCGACTACTCGAAACGCCTGACCCCCGGCGGGAAGGAAGCGGGCTTCGACGAGTTCTACGTGATCCCTGCATCACTCGATATGGACCCTTACGTCTGGGTTCACAACGATCGTGTCGTCGAGTTCCCGACGGTGAAGGATTCCGGCAGCAAACGTCGCTGGACCGGCGGTGGCGGTTTCTGGCGCGCCGGACCGCGCGGCAAGAGTTTTTCCCACACCGATGTGCTACCGATCACCGCCAGAAAAGCGAGTGAATTCATCGAGAAACGCGGGAAAGGTGAATCAGCAAAGCCGTTCTTTCTTTACGTCCCTTTCAGCGCCCCGCACACCCCCTGGTTACCGACGAAGGAATTCGCAGGCAAGAGCAAAGCCGGACATTACGGCGACTTCACCACGCAAGTCGACTGGTGCGTCGGCGAGATTATGAAAGCCCTCGATCGCACCGGGGCTGCCAAGAACACGCTGATCATTGTTACCTCCGACAACGGTTCCCATTGGAGACAACAGGACGTCAAACAGTACAAACACGATGCCCACAACGGGCGACGTGGCATGAAGGCCGACATTCACGAAGCAGGGCACCGCGTCCCCTTCATCGCCCGCTGGCCCGGAAAAATTAAACCCGGCAGCATCAGCCACCAGACGATTTGTTTAACCGACTTCACCGCCACCGCAGCCGCTGTTGTCGGGCATGATATCCCCAACGACGCTGCCGAAGACAGCTACAACCTGTTGCCCGTCCTGCTCGGCAAAACGGGCGACAAGCCAATTCGTGAAGCGACGGTGCATCACTCTCTCAGCGGAATGTTCGCCATTCGTAAAGGACGCTGGAAACTGGTTCTCGGCTTAGGCTCGGGCGGATTCACCAACCCACGCAACATCAAACCGAAACCCGCCGGTCCGAAAGGACAGTTGTACGACCTCGAAGCCGACCCCAGCGAAAAAAATAACGTCTGGTCGCAGCAACCGAAAGTCGTCGCCGAGTTGACCACCTTGCTGAAGCAATACCGCGCATCCGACCGCAGCACCGCATCGCGATAAGCAAAGGCAAACGGCAGGTGTCACCGGCCTGCCGGTATCCCATCCCCTTTGGGATGCAACAGCAGGGAAGCCACCAGCGAGGGTTCTCCTCTGTTACGGAACGGTTTCATCCATTCTTCACCGGGGAGCAGATTCTCGTCGAAGTAAAAATGTTCGCCAGCCATCGTGAGAATCTCCGGCACCCCCTGTACAAGATGCAGGCGGCTGGAATTCGGAACCTGGTGAAACATCTCAAACGACAAATAACACACACCCTCGGGCGCAAGAATTCTGGCAATCTCCGCGAAATGCCCGCGAAGTTGCCCGGAAAACAACATGTCCTGCACGGCTTGGGCAGCCGGTTGAAGTTGTTTCGCCTCCGCTTGGTCAATCGGCCCTAGTTTTTCGGCCGACTGCGCGAAAAAGAAACCGTACGGCTCATGGTCGAATTGCGTGACGACCATCGACGACGTGACCAGGTCGGCAGCATGTGAGGGAATCGAGAGTTGTTGTTGTGACGATTCGACACGCCGGGCCAGTTTATCACCCCGCGCGAAGACTTGCTTCCAGGAAGACACCTTTTGCAATTCCCGGGACCAGCGTTTGGCGAAACGACCTGAATACCCACCGCTGACATCTTCACAAAAAATTAACGGGAACTTTCCCTGCACAAACTCCCGACAGCTAACAGGCTGAGAGTCTGTCGGCTCAAAGCGACTGCAAACGCCGGTTGGAGCATTCTCCGCACCGACGAACCCGGAAAAGTTCTCGCAATACTCCTGTGGTGATCCAATCTGCGGGTCGCAATCCACACAAGTCGGATTGCAATTCTCGTCTTCGTGGATGAGAGAAAGTGCAACACCTGTTTCGCAAGAATTACGAAGCCAGTCAACAAGATGGACTTTGGCACTGATGCGAACCAACTCCGGATACGGAATATCGTTCAGCACGCCGGCACCTAAGCACACCACCGATTTCGGACGACGCGATTCGACCAATCTCGCGATATTCTGACGTTGTTGAGCAAACGTCGAACGACAAACAGCGGCACACTCCAAGTACTTCGATTCGGCGTTCGGCACCGTCAGGTATTCATCCCACGTGATCGTCATGGCAAGACTCCTTCCCTCTGCCCGTTTCATGTTGGCGGTACAACCAACGGCCATCCAAGCCGTTCACAATCTCGAATTCCAACTGTCGTCGGAGATCATACGTAATCGTCGCATTACAGTCACTGCCTTTTCCTCTTTGGTCTTAACTACCTACTCCCAGAGGCCCAATGATGCGACTGGACCGAGCGCCGACTCAACCGGTATAGTGAATGGGTCGCTGGGAGCGGCGTGATGCTGTGACCCGTATTTTCTCTGCAATTCTGGATGCCGACTTGCCATGAGCCGAATGGCGTCTGTAGTTCTGATCCTCTGCCAGACGGCAACGGTCGTTGTTGCAGACGACGTGCGCGCAACCACCAATCCTGCGGACATTTGCGCGATTCGCCTGCTTGTTGAACACCTTGGAGCACCGCAATTCCGCGATCGTGAGCAGGCCACCCGCCGGTTGAAAGTACTGGGACCGGTCGTTCTGCCGATGCTACGCGACGCACTGAAGCACTCCGACCCCGAAATTCGTCGGCGTAGTCGCAGCCTCATCGTTGTCGTCAAAAAAGTTGAGCTTGCGCAGCGTCTCGACCTCTTCCTGAAACAACCCGACCCCGAACGCGACAAACTAATTCCCGGTTGGCCGCGCTATCGTGACACGATTGGACGGACGGAATCCGCTCGGAAACTGTTTGCTCAAATGCAGACGGCCGAATCCCGGCTGTTCCTGATGTCAGCCGCTGACCGCAAGCAGTTCGCCATTGCGTTTGACCAACGGTGTGCCGAATTACAGGCTGCCTATTCTCGTGGATCGCGAACGGGCTTTGCTTCTACGATTGCCGCATTGCTGTTTCTCGCGGCCGACCCGGATTTTGAAGTCGTCGAGCAAACGACGAACACCATTGCGAATTTTTCCAACTACAGTGAATTTCGTTCGATCTCTAACGCCGGAGAAATGAAGGGATCCGTGCGGGCCTTATCGGCAGCATGGATCGGCAAGCCGAACGGCAACGGGTTGTATCAACGCGTTAACCTGGCGATGCGCAACAGTATTTCAGCCGGCCTGACGCCTGCCATCGAGATGGTTCAAGGGCAGGCGAACGGTTACCAATTGCAGTACGGAATTCTGGCAATCGGCAGGTTCGGCAACAAAGAGCAACTTCCCTTGCTGGAGAAACTGCTCACCAACAAGTCGGTCCTGACCACAACCCGCACGAAGGACAGCGTGACGTACACGTGCGAGGTCCGCGACGTGGCGCTGGCCGTGTTGGTTCGCCTCACCGGGCAACCCACAGCCGGGTACGGGTTCCAAAAATTGAGTCGGCACTCGACCTATCTCTTCTCACCAAACTCAGCCGGCTTTGCTTCGGAAGAAATTCGCCAGACAGCTTTGAAGAAATGGGCCGACTGGAAAGTGTCTTACGAGAAGGCAATCAAAGAGAAATAATTCGGAGTGAGCAGGATGCAACGCTTTCGCAAGATTCTCGTCGGTGTTGATCTGTCATCAGGCGATCGTCTGGCAGTTGAAGACCTTGGTGCAACCACGCGCGAGGCCATCAACCGGGCCATCTGGCTGGCGGGAGAATCGTCGGCCGAGTTGACGTTCTTCGCCGCGTTAGACCTCTTGGCCCACACGTTGGACTTGCTTGAGGAAGAACAAGAGCAAATCCACCACACCGTGCGAGACGACGCAACGGCCGTGTTGGCAGAACTCGTTCACGAAGCCAAAGAAGCCGGGGTGGCCGCATCCAGCCGACTCGAATTCGGCCGGAGTTGGCTCGAAATCATCAAGGAAGTCCTCCGTCACGGACACGATTTGGTGATCGTCGGCACGCGAGATCTCTCGGCCACCGGACGTTTCCTGATGGGAAGCACCGCCACGAAGTTGTTGCGAAAATGTCCTTGCCCGGTCTGGATCACAAAGCCCGACCCGGATCTCGAGGAAGCGCGCATTCTTGTTGCCGACGACCTAACCGACGTCGGTAACACGGCGTTGCAAATCGCCATCGACGGCGCACAATTGCTTTCGGCGAAAGTACACGTGGTGCATGCCGTACAAGATGGCTTTGAACAACCGCTGACGAGGTCCGGCCTGGCGAGCGAGAAAGTCGACGCCTACCGCGAAAAGCAACGCGCAGCAGTCGAGAACGAGTTGCAACAGCGACTTTCCATGACCGACTACCGCACTCTGTCCTCCGGGGTGCAGGTGCATGTCGAAAACGGGCCGGCAGATATCGTCCTGCTCCAAGCCATCGAAGAATACGGGATCGACCTGCTCGTGATGGGAACCATCGGCCGCAGCGGGATTCCGGGAATGCTCATCGGGAATACGGCCGAGCGATTGCTGCCGCAAGTGACCTGTTCCGTGTTGGCAATCAAGCCAGCAGATTTTGTTTCGCCAATCACGCTCGACTGATGTGATGTCGATCCACGAACCGACTTCCCCATGACCGCGCGTCCGATCTACATGGACAACCACTCGACGACCTGTGTCGATCCACGCGTTTTTTTCTTTATGGAGCCGTCCACCACCGAGAATTACGGTAACGCGGCGAGTATCGACCATGACTTCGGAAGAGAAGCGGCCGAGGCAGTCGACAATGCACGCACACAGATCGCCGAGCTGTTACGAGTCGACCCTCGCGATCTCATTTTTACCAGCGGCGCAACCGAAGCGAACAACCTCGCCATCAAAGGCGTGATGCAAGCTGCCGGAACTGGAAGCCATCTGGTGACCACCGCAGCCGAACATCGGGCGGTTCTCGATCCAGCCCGCAAACTGGGACGCAATGGATTCGAGGTCACTATCGTCGACGTGGACCGCTTTGGGATGGTCGACCCACAACGCATTGCGGACGCCATCCAGCCGAATACCACGCTGGTGTCGGTCATGCTCGCCAACAATGAGGTCGGCACCATCAACCCGATCGAAGCCATTGGGAACATCTGTCGCGAACGGAATGTGCTGCTGCACACCGACGCCGTTCAAGCCGTCGGAAAGATTTCGCTCGATCTGTCACAATTCCCCGTCGACCTGGCCAGCCTGACGGCTCACAAATTTCATGGACCGAAGGGGATCGGAGTACTTTACGTGCGACGCGGCGAACCGCGTATTCGCATTGAACCGCTCATCGACGGCGGCGGTCATGAACGACGCTTGCGCAGCGGCACCTTACCCGTGCCGCTTATCGTGGGTATGGGAGAAGCCTGTCGCCTGAGTGCATTGAATCTTGAGGACGAGCCGCAATTCGTGGTCAGCTTGCGAGACCGACTGTGGGCCGGATTGAGCGAATCGTTAGCCGGCTTGCACATGAACGGACATCCCGACCAGCGCCTGCCGGGTAACCTCAATGTGAGTTTCGACAACGTCGACGGAGATGCCCTGATGGCCTCGTTATCAGGCTTGGCCGTCAGTTCCGGATCCGCCTGCACGTCAGCCGACCCCCAGCCAAGTCACGTGCTCACCGCGATGGGCGTTTCGGAATTCCTCACGCGCGCCAGTCTGCGATTCGGCCTCGGCCGATTCAACACCGCCGAAGAAGTCGACACCGCTATCGCTCTCGTCACCGAAGCCGTCACCCGACTTCGCTAACCCACAACCGGGTGGCGGGGGCGCACTGCGAAGCATAAGCCCCCGAGTGTGCGCGCCCTCTTGTCAAATCGTCTTGGCCACAAAGTCCAGCATGAACATGAAATGGCAAACGCTGCCGGCAATCACGCACACATGCCAGACCGCGTGACCATACCGCAGCGACTCGTCACGCACATAGAAACCCACCCCGATCAGGTAGGCCGCTCCGCCGGCGAGAATCCACGTCAGTCCTACGCCGGTCACGAGCTGAATCATGGGCCAAATCGCAACGAACGGCAGGCATCCTACTAGCACGTAAAACAACACGGAAACATTTTCGGTGCGCTGGACGAACAATTTCAGGCCGATGCCGACCAACGCCATTCCCCACATCACCGCCAGCAGCCAAGACCACGTATCGTTCCAAAGATACGCCAATGCGAACGGCGTGAACGATCCGGCCATCATCAGAAAAATGCAAACCTGATCCAGCGTGCGAAACCAATCACGCAATCGCGGCGCACTAAAACTGTGAGACAACGTCGACGCAGCATACAACAGAACTAGCGAGGCCGCATACACGATGCAACCCACAATGCGACGCGAATCGCCCGTCTGCCAAGCCGTCCGCACCAGTAGGTCCGCACCGATGACGCTCAGTAAACATCCCAACCCATGCGTTATCTGGTTCGCAGTCTCTTCCGACGGAGCCGAGAGCGGGAGGGTCAACGTCGGAAGTCGATTCATGGATGTTCTCTGTCGTGATGCAGTGCAAAGGCGAGCAATTTCAAGTTGCCCGGCATCCTTGCATATCGGCAGAAAACGATTTGTAGGTTGAATCGAGTCGACCTGCTGCAAGGCCTGACAACATGCGGCGCGAAGGCTGTTTCCGACAATGACCTCTGTAATGCCGCTCGCCAGCGCGCCAAGTTGTGCTTGCCTTCCCGAACAAGACCACCGACAATTCAGACAGTCTTGTCATTAGACGAATGTCGAGAAGAACATTTGGGCAAACGACATCGCGACTGACAAGAGTCAAATAACCAAGCCGTTTGCAGAACATTTCTCGGAACATCAAACGTTGAGCCACAACGAAGAGAGCACACCACTCCATTCCGAACGGGTCATTTTGCGAGAATGGCGAGATGCGGACCTGCCTGCCTTCGCCTCTCTCAATGCAGACCCGCGCGTGATGAAGCACCTTCCAGAAACGCTGACTCGCATCGAGAGCGACCAGTTCGCATCCCGAATTCGCACGCATTTCGACGAACACGGCTTCGGACTCTGGGCGGTCGAGGTGCCTGGTATCGCCCCGTTCATTGGTTTTGTGGGGTTGTCGGTGCCGACGTTCGATGCGCATTTTACGCCATGTGTTGAAGTCGGCTGGCGCATCGCGACTGCGTATTGGAACAAGGGTTACGCAACGGAAGCAGCGCAGGTTGCCGTGTCGTACGGTTGCCTGCAGCAAGAACTGTCGGAAATCGTGGCGTCACGGCGAGTCATGGAAAAACTGGGCATGACTCACGATCCGACCGACGACTTCGACCATCCGAAGTTAGCCGAAGGCCATCCATTACGCAGGCATGTGTTGTATCGACTGAAAAGAGCGACGTGGCGTTCGGGAAGTGATGGCAATAGATGAACACAGCCAGGATTCCCGACGAAGCCACACCATCCCAACGTCGTCCCAGAGGAGCGTGCCGGACAGCCTGGCACGGACTATCTTCGCTATTCGGCGTGCTTGTCTTTCCGCTGGGTACTGGTGGTGTCGTCGTCTCGATGATTTGAAGACCAACGCACGCCTTGAACAGGGCTGTGTGTTCGTCCTGCCCGGCATTCAAGGCAAGAGCCCAGTTGAATTTGCCGTTGCCCGTGGACTTGCGGAAGGCGGAGTTCGCATGGCGGTCGAGGTGTTCGACTGGACCACGGGGTTCTGGCCGTTCTTCCTGTTTTACCTGTGAACGCGATTTTGGCAGGCGCGGATGGCCGAGCGATTGGCCGCGAAGATTCTTGCCTATTAAGCAGAGTTTTCCGGACGACCCGTGCATGTGATGGGCCACTCCGGCGGCGGCGGGTTGGCCTTATTGGCGACCGAAGTGCTGGCTGAGCGGAACAAAATCACGAGTCTGATCTTGTTGGCCCCGGCGGTTTCACACTCCTATGACGTTACCATCGCGTCGGCGCGCGTGGAGCAGGGCATCTGGCATTTTTACTCGCCGTTGGATTGCCTGTTTGACGGATTGGGACCCATCCTCGCCGGTACGTTCGACGGGCGGCATACCGTTTCCACTGGGGCGCGCGGCTTCACGAATGAAGTCGCCAGGTTGCATCAGGAACGGTTCCGGGCCGTGATGCTGCGGTCCTGGAATTTTGGTGGGCACTTCGGATGTGTCAACCAAGTGTTTGCTGCCGACTGGCTGGCACCGCTGATTTGTCTTGCAGGGAAACCTTAACTCGAAGCGTGAGCGAAAGATGTGGTTACGGTTTCCCCGCGTCCCTCGCTCACGCTTCGGGTTACTATTATGGTGAGGGCCAGCATCCAATCAATCGCGATAGCGGCCGAAACGGAAACGTTCGACGACGGGTTTCTCGCGGTCATCGAGCAGAAGGCGTTCGATCTTTGCGACCACCTCGGGGTACTTCGCGGCGACGTTGGTCTTCTCGCCGATGTCTGTGTCGAGGTCGTAGAGTTCCAGCGGGGTGTCGGGGTTCTTGGCGACTTTCTGTTTGACGCCTTTCCAGCGGCCCATGCGGATGGCCAGTTGACCGCCGTAACCGGCGAAGTCCCAGAACAGGTGGGCGTGTTGCTTCTGTTGATCGGGCTTGCCTAACAACGTCGGCAGGTAACTAATGCCGTCGGTTTCTTTTGGCGGTTTCACGCCGGCGATTTCAGCCAGTGTGGGCATGGCGTCGTAGTGGGCCGAGACAAGGTCGCTGACCGTTCCCGGTTTGATTCGCCCCGGCCAACGCACGATGAGTGGCTCGCGGATGCCCCCTTCGTAGACGCTGCCTTTCAGGCCCCGCAACGGGCCGACGCTCTCGAAGAATTTGACGTCGGCCTGGAGATTCAGATGCGTTGCGCCGTTGTCGGATGTGAACATGATGACTGTGTTCTCGGCGAGTTCCAATTCGTCGAGCAGTTTCAGCATCCGTCCGACCTGCGTGTCCATGAAGGTGATCATCGCGGCGTAGCAAGCTTTGGGAGTGGGATGCGGTAAGTAGCTGCGGCCCTTCTTGTAGGGCGTTTCCGGCCAGCGGCCTCGGTAATGGGCGATGTTTTTTTCTGGGGCTTGCAACGCCAGATGCGGGATGACGGTGGGGTAGTAGACGAAGAATGATTTGTCTTTATTGCTGCGGATGTAGGCCAGCATTTCATCGGCGATTTCCTGTGGACCGTAGGTCTTCCCTGTCAGTCCGCGCGTGTTGCCGGCGAGGAAGCGTTGCTTGTCGTCGTCGACGAGATATCGCGGGTAAAGGTTGTGTGCGTGAGATTGACAGTTGAAACCGAAGAAGCGGTCGAAGCCCTGCTTCAACGGATCACCACTGGTTCCCACGCCACCCAAGCCCCACTTGCCGAACGCGCCACAGGCATACCCGGCTTCTTTTAACATTGAGCCGATGGTGACCGTGCCTTTGGTCAGCGGATACTGCCCGCCGAATTGATCGCCGAATGCATACTCCTTGGGATGGTTGGCATAGTTCGTGCGAACCAGCGCATGCCCGGCGTGCTTGCCGGTCATCAGGCTACACCGAGCCGGGGCGCAAACCGGCGCGCTGGTGTAATGCTGCGTGAATCGCATTCCCTGCGATGCCAGGTGGTCGATGTTCGGCGTTTCGATTTTCTTCTGACCGTAACAACCAAGCTCGTTGTAGCCCAAGTCGTCGGCCATGATGTAGATAATGTTGGGCGGACGATCGGCAGCAACAGTCGCCGACGCGAGAGACAATACCGTGAATAAGACTAAAAGGAGAAGCGTTCGCGCGATCTGCATGGGAGCCCTTTCAGATGACGGTTCTGTCCGGTGGTCGTTGACTGCGTCGCTGCTTGCGGATGCGGCGACCTTACCAATACTTTTCAAAATGAATGTTACCCGGCGAGCGTGGGCGATCCAGCTTGAAACCGCGATCGACCAGGACTTCGATCATTCCGGCGGGGGCGGGGAAATGGAACTCGCCCTCCTCATCCCGGCGGGGAATGCCGATCATGGCCGGGTTGCCGCACAGGAAGGCGTGGGCACGATTTGGATCGACGGTTCCGACGATCGCCTCGTCGAAGGCACCCGAGGCGAAGAACTCCTGCAAGTACTGCTTGCCGACGTAATCGGGATGTGATGCGTCGAGGTTTTCAGGCTCACGGGTTGTGAGTGGGAAGTAAGAGTATTCGGCGAAGTGCTTTTCGAGTGACCGGTGGGCGTCGAGATACCCGAGGTCTTTCTTGAGTCGCACGCAGACGCAATTAAAGATCCGTCCGGCATGCCCACGGGCCAACAACTCGGCAATCATCGTGTTGTGTGGGGCTTCACCGGTGCCGGTCGAGAGCAAGATCACGTCGTCGCCTAGTTCAACCGAGTCGAGTGTGTAAGTTCCCCGAGGACGGTGGCCGACATGAACGCGGTCTCCCTCCTGCAAGGCGAACAGGCGCGGCGTGAGCATCGGTGGATCATCGGACGGGCGTTCAACCAGCGCGATATAGAATTCGAGCCAAGGGCTGCGCGCGCAGGTTGTTGGGGTGCCGTCGCTGTCGACCAGCGAGCAGGAAATTGAGTAGGCCCGGCGAATCAGCTTGCCCTGCGCGCCAGCCTTGGGAGCCAGCCCGTCGCAGCGCGGCTCCCAGTCACCCAGTCCGAGGGTCGTGTATTGTCCCGGCTGATAGCCGGGGAATCCTTCGTTGGGAACGACTCGCAGAATCGCCAGGTCGCCGTGGACCGGGCGCACACTGAGAACGCGCGCGTTGTAATGCTCGGCTCGGAGCGATTCGACTTCGTCGTTCGTCAAGGATGCGTCCGCACTCATAGTCTGGCTCGTCCCAACTTGCAGATCAGATGAGTCCGGCCAGTTCCTGGAGCAAGTTCCAGTTTTCGAGTCGGTCTTCCTGTGACCGCAACAGTGTTTCCGAGGGATTCCCGTCCTTGTCGAAGTGCTTGGAGAATCGGCCTTCACTGCGACAGAAGTCGATGAAGTTCACGGTTTCCTTCGTTTTCGGGTTGGTCCACCAGTCTTCTTTGACAGCCGGATTGCCTTGCAACGACATTCGCGACTTGATGGTCTTGCCTTTGCGGGGATCGAAAATCATCAGCGGGAACGCCCGCGAATCGACAGCCAACCGTGCCTGATCGGCTGCCATGTTGTCGGCAACGCCGTGTTCGGGTTGGCAGGTGGTGTAGCAGTTGATGATCGCCGGCCCGTCGAATTCGAGTGCCGAAATTACCGACTTGTAGAAGTGGTTGGTGTGGGCACAGGTCGTTTGGGCGACGAACGTGTAAGGGTGCATCATCGCGATCTGGGCGATCTCCTTGCGGCGTTCTTGCTTGCCCGAAATCTTCTTGCCGTGCAGGCTCATCTTGGCGTTCTGACCAGTGAAGGTACTGGTCGAGGCTTGGCCGCCCGTGTTCGAGTAGACTTGCGTGTCTAGCACAAACACTTTGACCTTCTCGCCGGATGCGAATAATCGCGAGAGCGACTGGAAGCCAATATCGAACATGGCCCCGTCACCACCGATGCACCAAATGGGTTTGTCTTCCCAGCCCTTCTGGTTCCAACGCAGTCGCACACCAAGCGCGTCGGCCGGGGCGTTCTCGAACAGCGAGTTGGTCCACGGAATGAGGTACGGATTGTACGGGTAGGTCGAGGTGTAAACCGTGTTGCAACCGGTCGCCGCAACAATGCCCCACTGATCACCATGCTTGACGCCCGTGGCCGAGCAGAGCATTCGCAGTGCGGTGCCTTCTCCGCAACCGGCACACGAGCCAGCTCCGCCGACGTAAATATGGCTCTCCTCTTTGAGCATCATGTCGATGAGCAGGTTGTCGTTGATGTAGGTGCTGTCGGAGGGGCCGAAGTCTTTGAAGAAGCGGTGACTCTTGCGGATCGAGTCCATCGTCTCTTCGCTTTTCGGAATCATCTTCAACGCCAAGTCGTCGCAAACGGTCACGCATTCCGCGCAACCTTTGCATTTACTGGGGTCGATGAGGATCGAGAATCGGCCGCCTTCCTTGCCCTTCTTCGCTGGGCCGTCGTAATACTTCCGCGTTTTTGCCCACTGCGCCTCGAACATCTCCCGATCGCCTTCGTCGTCGATCGTTTGCAATTTTTCATTGAGCGCACTCTCGGAGAGCACCTTGCCGAGAATTGCGGTGTCGGGACATTGCGTGACGCAGTCCATGCAGCCGGTGCAGTTTTCGGTGACGAATTCGGGAATTTCCGGCGAGACGTAACTGAAGTCGCGGAGTGTTGCGGTCCCTGCGGGAATCAGCGAGCGGGCGGTGGTCAGGTCGGCGGGTAACCCTTTCTCGGCCACGCCGTCTTCGTAACCGCGAATGATGCGGTTGTTGAAGTCGTCGACGTCGAGGATGGGCAGGTTGACCTGCTTGTATCCGCTGTCGTAAAGCGTGCCGTAACTGTTGTTGTTGAATGGATCTCCATCGTGGGACTCATTCATCGAGGACTGGTTGTCGACTGTTGCCATCGTCTTATCCTTTCGTGACCCAATTTCGGGTCGAGAGCCATCGGTTGGCTCGCTGACTTCAGATGTGTTGTGTTTAAGTGTTCCGCAACGTGGTTGCAGAGAAATTTAGCCCTGGATGATTTCCTGCGCGATTTCCTGCATTTCCGAGTAACCCCGTTTCACGCAGGTCAGGTTGTCTTGAACGACTTGCTCGCCGCGTTTACCGAAATACTTCCGCAGGGCGTTTTCGACGCCCGCGTAGACTTCGTCGTCGGTCATGCCGCTGTCTTGCGCGAACGGGGTGAGTTTGAGGAACGCACCCAACAGGACAATGCCCTGCATTCGCATTTCGAGGTCGGCCACCGAGGCTACCTCGCGGGCCGTCTTTACCATGTCGTTGAAGTAGACCCGCAGGCTCTTCTCGCGAATTGTTTTCTTGTGCTGCGGCGGGATGCGTTCCCAGACTTCGGCTGGGCTGGTGAAGGGACTTTGCATGAAGACCGCACCGCCGTCGACCATGCCCTTCAAAGGGTTCCCGCTGAACATGGCCGTCGTATCGTTGAGTACGACCAAGTTGACGTATTCTAATTCGGCATGCGAGTAGATATGCGTGTTGGCGATGGTGAGATAGTAGGTGGTCGGCAGACCCTTCTTTTCGGAGCCGTACTTCGGATAGGCCTGCACGTCTTTACCGAAGACTTGCCCGCCGATCGTGGCAATGACTTTATTGGTTGTCACCGATCCAAAACCGCCGACGGAATGGCCTCGCATCGAAAACGCACCCGGCGGACGCAAGTCGGGGTCTTCACCTATCGGCAACGCCAGCGTGTGCTGGATGCCGAGGCAGAAGAAGTCCTGCCCGTCATCGATCATGTTCTGGAATACTGCGAGAATATCGCCAGGTCGGACGTCGCGACTGCCAAGCCCGGCAGCCCCATGATAAATTTGGGGAACGCGATCGATCTTCGGCATGCCGTTCTGCCCATTGGTCGCGTCGCAGAAGGCGGCCTTGATTTCACGGGTGAGGTGGTTTCCGGTTGTTGAGAGCGGATCGTCCATCCGTTCGATGACCGAAAACGCCTTGCAGTTTTGCAGGGCTTCAACCAGTTGCTTGGCAGGGAAGGGACGGAAGCAATAAATGTTGATGCAACCTGCCTTGATTCCCTTCTCCTCACGCAGATAGTCGACCGTTGTTTGGGCCGTTTCCATGTAACTACCGATGCCAACGAGAATATACTCGGCGTCTTCGCAGCGGTAGGAATCGATGAAGTCGTACTTGCGACCCGTCTTGCGGTGGAATTCTTCAAATGCCTCTTCGATGGCCGGTTCGACCTGATCGTAGTACCAGCGCTGGGCGATTTTGCCCTTCATGTACGAGTCCTGATTCTGCACCACTCCCGACATGATCGGATTGTCGGGGTCCATCATGTTCACGAGTTTGTCGGCCGGGTTCCCGATGTACTCTTCCATGAACTCCGGCTCGGGAAGCCGGACAGATTCGACGGTGTGCGTTGTCAGAAATCCGTCTTGCACATTGAAGAACGGTGTGAGCGACGTCTCGGCGGCGCGACGACTGATCAGACAAAGGTCGCCTGCTTCTTGTGCATTACGAGCAAACAACATTCCCCAGCCGACATCGGCCACGCTCATCACGTCATCGTGACCGGCATGCACATTCAAACTTTGGCTGGTCAACGCGCGGCTGCCAATGTTGAAGACGACCGGCAGCCGTTTGCCAGAGATTGTGTAGAGGACTTCCTTCATCAACACGAGCCCCTGGCCCGAGGTGAAGTTGGTGGAACGTCCACCGCTCAGGGTAAAGCCTTCGCAGAACGTGGCCGCCGAATGTTCGCTTTCCGGCTCGAAGAACACGAGTTGATCGCCCCACAAGTTGGGAACCCCGTTCATCACTGCCGCGTTGAAGCCGGAACCCATTGTGGTGGAACTGGTAATCGGGAAGGCACCCGAGCCTTGACTGATGCGGGTCTCGACCCAAACAACGGCTTCCGCCCCGTCGCAGGTGGTCGGCAGACCGGGAAATTGAACTTTTTCTTCCTGCTGTTGTCCGGCGGGTGTCCCCGTCGTGTTGTCGATCGTTCCTACAGCCATAAATATCGTGTTCCTTGCTGATGACGTTGGTCGGTGATGGTCCCACGGAGCTGACCGGCTGGCCCGCATTCCCGGCGTGAAAGAACTTCCACGGGGAACTCGACGAGGGAACCGCGAACCACCGGTTTCCCGGCAGTCCCAATGCAATAGTAGCGAATCGGCGCCTCAAAACAAATCGAACGCCAAAAGGCGAACATCTTATCTCCTACGGATTCGTACACGCCGAAGATCCGTTGTGCATTGATGTTGCGATCGGAATCCGGCGGCCAATGCTTCGGTTTTTTGAAGGAAGTGCGTAGAATCAGAGAGAATTGCATCGGTCGATGGACCGAAGGTGCCCGACACGCCGATTCCACCACACAGACCGGTTCCAGAGCGCAGGTAAACTTTGCGCGCTACGGTGTTTCAGTGCAACGCACGAGTATTTCGCTAACAGACACGATAAAAATTGAGTTAAGCTGTGACTACCATTGATGTTATGATGGAAGATCTGAATCTGACGATCAACGACCTGGCCGAGCGATCCGGGCTTGAGTTAGAACGGATGGCCTCCATTGCATTGGGCCGCTGGACGCCCAGCCCGAACGATCGCGAACGGATCGCAAAAGCGTTGGAGATCTCGGTCGAGGATATTTCCTGGGGCCATACGATGGATCCCCGGAACGTGCGTTACCGCCAATTCGGACTCAAAGAGAATTTCGGAATATGACGAAGAGCGTCGACGAACTCTGCCGCGAGCACGAAATCGAATTCTCCGATCTGACCGAACGGTCGGGGCTGGACGGTCAGCGCGTGCTCGCCATCATGATGGGCCGGTGGACTCCCAGCCCGAAAGAACGCCAAGCGATCGCCGATGTATTCGGCGTGACCATCGACGACATCTCGTGGGGGCACAAAACGCCGATTCAGCACATCTACGGTCACGGACCGGGGTAGGGTGGCACAGACATTCTTGTCTGTCTGAGTGGTGGGCACAATAATATTTGCTGCAGAAATGACATTTGCCACAGACAGGAACGTCTGTCCTACCACTTCTCCACTGGCCCCGAAGGAACCGGGATGTGCATGTCGGGAAGAACCCCGGTTCGGCTGCCGTGAACCGGTCCGTCTTCGCTGATGTCCAGCAAGGCCGCATCGAATTCGGCCCGCGTTTTCGCAAGCTGGAATTCATGCCGCAAGCGGGGACGCACACGCATGCTTTTGAGATACCAATGGCCCATCTTGCGGAAATAGACGATCGCCGTCTGTGTGCCGTGACGGGTTTCGAGATAACCAAACTGTTTCATCATCAGTTGCAGGCGATCATCAAAGCTACCGGCGGGGCTGTATTCGCCCGTTGATTCCCATTCGACCAGTTGTCGGAAGATCCACGGGTTCGCCAGTGCGCCGCGACCGATGGAAATGCCCGGACACCCGGTCGCCTCGAACATGTGGGCCGCGTCGGCAATTGTCCGGACGTCGCCGTTGCCGATGACGGGAATGGATTCGACGGCTTCCACGACCTGGCGAATGCCGTCAAGATCCACGCTGCCGGAGAAACCCTGCTCGCGTGTCCGTCCATGAATGGCGATGGCTGCCACGCCGGCTTGTTCAAACTCTCTCGCGAAGTCAGGAGCCGTGATTTGAGAGGAATCCCAGCCAAGCCGCATCTTGACGGTGACGGGAATCTTGACTGCCTCCACAACCCGACGAACAAGTTGGACCGTTTCGTCGGCCCGGCACATCATGCTCGCGCCAGATCCTGTCTTGTTGATTCTGGCGACCGGGCAGCCCATGTTGATGTCGACCGAATGCACGCCACGAGCTTCGAGCAACTGTGCTGCATCGGCCATAACGTTCGGCTCGCTGCCGAAGATCTGCACGGCCAATGGGCTATCGTTCGGGCAAGTCTCAATCAGTAAATGCGTATTGGAACTTCCTGCGAGCAAACCGCGCGCGTTGACTAAGTCGGTTGTTCCCAGCCCGACGCCACCGATTTCGCGCACGATGCGGCGAAAGTGTAGATTCGTAAATCCGGCCAGCGGCGAAAGCAGATACCGCGATGAAAGTTCGAGCGAGCCGTATCGAATCGGCGGTCGTGGAGCAGGAGAGGCAGTCAATTCAGGTTGCACGCCATCAAATCGGGATAGCGAGGCTCCTGCCGAGCCGCACCGAAAGGAATGGAATCAAAGTTGCCTTCGCCCGACAGGGGCTTCGGCATTTCAGTGCGCTGCGCGACTGGCGCGTTTCACGGCGTCTCGTCGCCAACGGGAGCAGAGTCAGCGGGGTCATCAGCCGCATCATATCCGTCGGCGGACGGAGACTCAATATTTGGTCGTGAAGATCTGACTGAATCGATGTGGCAAAAAAAACGGGAGGGCGAGGCTCCTGCCAAGCCGTTGTGGTCCTTGTGAGTACAACGACCATGCGACTCAGCGGGAACTTCGCCCTCCCTTTGGGGAAGTTTCGCTTACGCTTTCACCTTCGTGCCGACGTTGATGTAAGCATGCACGTGCGGTGCGCCGCGGAAGTGGGAGACGAAGGTCGGGCCTTCCAGACGCCAGATGTCCCACACTTTGTCGTTTTGCAGGTCACCCTTCTGGTAGAAGGCGATGTGCAACTTGTCGATCCCGCCGCCCGCTTTGAGGACAGCCAGCGCTTCGTCGACATCTTCCTTCCGATACGGCCCCAGGACCGACTTGATGGCCGATTCGAGCAGTTCCTTTTGGTCACTCGACAGTTCGCTGCCGGCAATTCCGGGGAATGTCCCCTTCTTGCCCTGTAACGACACTTGGTTTTCGCCGGGCGGATTTTTCAGCAAAGCCGCTTTGCGTTGCTGGGTATCAAGTGCGGCGAAGACGGCGTTCGCGGATTTCGTCTGGTAGTGGAACAGGCTCTTGGAAGGAGCACCGTCGCCGTGTCCGTAGACGATCGGTCCGCCGAAAGCCATGCCCTCGGTACTATTGCCATCCGCTCGGATGGTGTGATGCCGACCGGTCAATTCCCACTCGAACTTCTCCGAGCCGGGTTTGCCGAACATGGCCATGGCGTATTCGCCGAACCCGCCGAAGTCGTCTTCCATCTGCTGCTTGAACCGCTTGTAACCATCGGCGCTGGTCACGCCACGGAAGATGTCGTCGATCATTTTCTGCTGGTCGGCTGTGTAGAAGTCTTCGCCCACGCCCGGTTTGGTGATTGTCCAGTTGGCGTTCAGCCGAGTTCGCAGTTTGTTGTCCCACTCGAAGCAGACGACCTTTTTCTGCTCGGCGCTGAGCGAAGCGTAAAGCTTGCCGGCCTTCGTTTCGGCCGCACTGTCGGCCTTGGGGGCAGCGAACAGTTGTGCGTTGAATAGCGACGACGTGCCGACGACAGCCGCTGAGGCGGTCACGCCTTTGACGAAGTCACGGCGATTCAGGTTCGGTGTGCAATCGGGGCAGTCGTTCTGACGTGATTCGGCCATGACTCGTCTCCATCGTGTTTACGCGGGTGGCAGGCAACCATCACCTGCTCTTGGTAGTTCGACCTTTTGGCAATTCAACACCAGACGAGCTAAAACCGACCGGTGATCGTATCGGAGATAATAAATGGATTGGAACGGATGTGCAACAATTTGACGTCAAGATGACCGATTTTTTCTCCGCCGTTGCAGCGCACACCGTTCCAGCCCAGAATGGCACCGATCCATTCCGTCACACCGAGGACCAAGAAATGCCCTCCGCCCGACTCGTTACATCCACTCTCGCAATCGTTGCCTGCCTATTCGTTGGCCAAGTGATTGCACAAGACGCCCGCTTCTTTGCGGTATTACCGAAAACGACGCGCCTGACCATTGATGGGCCGCTCGATGAAGTCATGGTCGACGGGATCGATCGATTCGCCCTGCGTGAATTGGCGGCTTCGGTCAAATCGCGTGAAGCGAAGTGGAACCGCGATTACTCCAGCCATGCCGCTTACGCGAAAAGCATCGCGGGGAATCGTGAGTGGTTTCGGACATACATCGGGGCCGTCGATCCGCGTGAGGTGAGCGACCGTTTCGAGCTGATCAATCCACTGGGACAAGGGCCGGCTGTCGGGACCGGGAACGGCGTGACCTACTACGCCGTTCGCTGGAACGTATTGCATGGGGTCACGGCCGAGGGATTGCTCCTACAGCCAAAGGGCGAAGTGCGGGCACGTGTTGTCGCATTGCCTGATGCCGATTGGACTCCCGAAATGTTCGCCGGGCTGGCCAAGGGCGTGGCTCCGCAAGCGCAAGTGGCGCGACGTCTGGCGGAAAACGGATGTCAGGTGCTGATCCCCACGTTGATCAGCCGCAGTGACGAATTCTCTGGGCATCCCGATGTCCGCTACACCAACCAGACGCACCGCGAGTTCGTGTATCGCATGGCGTTTCAGATGGG
>Ga0115002_10001715_pt1 | contig 29684 bp, 19 predicted proteins | sample ArcticOcean_MG_C_8_FD_89576 | JGI IMG/M metagenome (GOLD analysis project Ga0115002, IMG submission 89576) | Marine microbial communities from western Arctic Ocean - ArcticOcean_MG_CB11_86 | ecosystem: Environmental > Aquatic > Marine > Oceanic | place: Arctic Ocean: Canada Basin | collected... | reverse complement strand
TTAGAAAACTTTTTAAAATGCCAATTGTACGACTATCTGGGACTGTCCAGGGAATTGATGATCCGAACCGAGAAACACGGGCTCGCATGCTATATCTCCTTTTTGCCAACGGCTGGGATATTTATAATTCGAATGGGGATCAACGTATCACTCTTTCGAATATCGAGGAGAAAGTTACCGAATCCGATGCCTTTGTGTTTATGCCTGGTGCTTCGATCGAGGACTTATTTAAAGCCATTTCAATATTTGTGGGTTATCAAACTATGGACGAGAATCTTTTTGGTAAGCCTGCGGTAATTCTTAATTCCGATGGATCTTGGGACGGGTTTTATAGGCTGCTCGACCAATTGCACCTTCAGGGAACTATTAAGCAAAAGTTCCGGGACTATTTGTTGAATGCCGAATTGCCCGAATCGGTTCTTAAAACACTTGACCAAGTGCAACGTGACGGTGTTCCCGATGTGGGCCGGAAAAAAATAACCACCTTGGATAAAGAATCATTTGAAACTCCTCGGCCGGAAGAATTACTTGGAAGTGCGTGCGTATTTTGTTCATCGAGTATTGAGGATGAAGCCTATTTGAAGGCAGGTTATGAAATGGGCCGTCTGTTGGCAGAAAAAAAAGTAGGCTGTATTTCTGGTGCGGGTACGACTGGAATTATGGGAACGGTAGTGAAGGGCTCTGTTGAGTCTGGTGGATGGACTAGTGGCTCAAATGTTCCTCATATCATTGAGCTGGAAGGTCTACCGGAAGGACTTTCCAGTTTTTGGCTTCGCCCAGATATATACACACGAATGGAAGTTATGATCCAGGAGTCGGATGCCTTTATTATTTTTCCTGGTGGTGCTGGAACGGTTCAGGAAATGCTTGCTTTGCTTATTTTTAAGCAAATGGATAGTTTGCTCATGCGGGCCAAGCCGGTGATTATCTATAATCGACCGCTCAATGAAGATGGACAAGGATTTTGGGATGGCTTGGTCGAGTTGTTGGAACCCTGGTCTCATCACGATTTGTTTGAAGTGATAACTGATATCGAAGGCGTCGCAAATCGGATTGAGGAAGTGTTGAAAGAAAAGAAATATCAATCGATCGGGTAGCTCAGTGGGTTTGTGTGGCTCAGGATCTGTTAAAACAATTTCATCTGTTTACTATGGATCACCGGGGCCATGGGGAATCTGGTCATACTCCGGGAAACTATTCAATCGTTGTATTAGTTGAGGATGCGATCGGCTTTATTTAGAGAGTGATTGGAGAGCCAGCTCTGATATGGGGCCATTCTATGGGAGCTTGTGTTGCCTTGAAATTGGCTGCGGATCACGGGAGCCTTGCAAGCGCCATAGTCGTGGAGGATCCACCGTTGCAATCGGGAATTCCGAATGAGGACATACTCGATCTATTTAAATTCTGGCTGGAGCTCGGTCGATCTGAAATGTCGTAAGAGGCGATGGTTAGCGAGATGGTCGAAAATTTGGGACCAGAAGAATTGGAGGTTTACCGTTACATGGCAAAGACCCTTCGCCAAATGGATCTCCATCTTATTGAGCTGGCGATGGATGGTAACCTTTGGAAACGGTCGGATGCCTTGGGTCATATTTAGAAGATTCGTTGTCCGGCGTTTCTGATGCAGGCTGACCCGGATGTCGGCGGCCTGATAAATGAAGACTTGTCCGCGTTGTCGGAACTACAGCGAGAGAATTGGACCTGGAAGAAGTATAAAGAAATCTCTCACAACATGCATTCATTGTTTCCCGAATTGATAGCAAATGATGCGCTCAGGTTCTTTTCTTCGCTGGTCAAATGACAATCATCGACTCGATTTGAAAGAGAAGTGAACTGGCCGACGAATTCTTGCAGTCCCCTCCTATTTATGCCGCACTATCGAACATGAAAGCCTTTCTCCTTCTTCTCTTGAGTCTATGTGTCAGTTCGAGCGTCTATTCGCGCACTGTAATTGCTGGGGGCGATGGTTCGATTGTTGATCCATTCAGTGTGGCCTTCGACAAGGACGGCATTCTTTATGGAGTTGAGTACATTCGATCCAATCGGGTGTTTCGAATTGATGAAAATGGAAAGGTGTCAATCGTTGCTGGTATTCAATCCGTCACTAACCAAAAGATGGATGATCTCGGAGCAAATGATGGCGATGACCCTCTAAAGGCGCATTTTAATGGGATGCACGACCTAGCGATTTCGCCAGACGGAAGTATTTATTTGGGAGAGGCGTTCAGTTCACGCATCCGCAAAATCGATGGTAAGAGCGGAAAGATTTCGACGATCGTTGGAAATGGTGATCCAGGTTTTTCGGGAGATGGAGGTCTAGCGAGCGACGCTCAGGTGGCTCAGGTGCATTCACTGTATTTCAATGACGATTACTCTGAGCTGTATTTCACTGATTTACCGAATCGGAGAATTCGAACGATCCACATGGAAACTGGTATTATTTCCACTGTGGCGGGCAATGGTGAAACAGGGGTTCCTGAAGATCGCTCCATTGCTATTGAATCGCCGTTACTGGATCCACGCGCCGTTCTTGTTGGTAATGATGGGATGGTCTACATTCTGTCCAGGGGCGGCAACGCCTTAAGGATACTCGGGCCAGGAGGTCGATTGCGCACGATTATTAATACCTCTGGCGAAAAAGGTTATTTTGGAGATGGCGGAGATGCAATGTCTGCAACAATGAATGGCCCCAAGCATTTGGCGCTGGATTCTCAGGGCCGTATCTTGATTACAGATACGGAGAATCATTGTATACGCCGCTATGATCCTAGGTCTAAAATTATAGAATTGGTCGCCGGGGTTCCAGGTGTCCGAGGATCTGCGTCTTCTGATAATCCCTTAGAGATCGAGTTGGCACGTCCACACGGATCCCGTATTCACAAAGGTTGGCTCTTTATAGCAGATAGTGAAAACGACAGGCTGATCTCATTTCCGTACCCAGAAAACTGATTATTTCGTGTATCGTCTAGGCAGTTTATGACAACGCGACCTAATTTCCTTTTTCTTTTTTCCGACCAGCACCGGGCGGATTGGTTGGGTTGTTCATCCGACCTTCCACTAAAAACCCCCCATATAGACGGGTTGGCAAATAAAGGCACTCAATTCACTCATGCCATAACTCCGTCACCCATCTGTTCTCCAGCGCGCGCATGTTTGGCCACGGGCTTGGACTTTGAACATTGTGGCGTTGCTACTATCCATGAGAATTTAGCTATTGATAAGAACACCTATTATCGCTCTCTCAGAAACTCTTGTTATGAGGTAGTGGGTGTCGGGAAATTTGATTTGCATAAAGCCGACATGGATTGGGGATTGGATGGCAAGATGCTGTTGGAAGAGTATGGGTTTACAGATGGCATTGATAGCGAAGGAAAGGGCGATGCGATCTGGGCTTACCGAAAGGAAGGAAGGCCGAAAGGGCCGTATCTGAAATACTTAGAAGGCCGAGGATTACTTGAAGATTATGTTGGCATTTATAAACCCGAATCCGAGAGCCTGCTTTTTGAGGCAATAAACCCTTTGCCGGATGATGCCTACTGCGACACTTGGATTGCTCAAAAAGGCTTGGATTTTCTGAAGTCCTTTTCAAGGGAAAAACCCTGGCATCTCGTGGTAAACTTTGCTGGACCTCATGATCCCTACGATGTGACGGAGTCCATGCGCCAACGCTGGGAAGGGGTAAATTTTCCCAGCCCTGTTGCGAACAATTCCGATGACCCAGAGATCATTCAATTGCGCCAACAGAATTACGCAGCGATGATCGAAAATATTGATTCCCAGGTCGGGCGATACATTGAACTCCTTGTGGAGCGTGGTGAACTTGAAAACACCATTATTGTTTACTCCAGTGATCATGGTGAAATGCTTGGCGATCATAATCGATGGCAGAAGTCGGTTTGGTATCAAGGTTCTGTGGGTGTGCCGTTGGTGGTTAGCGGACCGGGTGTTCAATGCCAGGTATCGAACGCTTTGGTAAGTGTTCATGACATAGGGGCTTCTTTCTTGGATTATGCCGGAGTAGATGGATTGCAGGAAGCTGATGCCGCAAGTTTTCGTAATGTGCTTCAAGGAGAAGCGAAACATCATCGGCGTGTTCTAAAAAGCGCTTTAGGAGATTGGCGCATGGTATTCGACGGCCGCTTTAAATTGGTTCTTCGAGAAGGTGAAGAAACCTTATTGTATGACCTGAAAGAGGATCCAGGTGAGATTGAAATCCTGTCTGAAAAATTTCCCTGTAAGGTCCGACAACTCTCGGATCTTTAGCGGCAAACAGAAGAGATTTAGAATTAGGCTTGCTGATAAAGCTAGCATTCCTTGTAGTTTGTTTCAGGAGTCACCGATAGCTCTCCTATTCTCGGTTTCCCGAATATGCCCCCAAGTTTCATCAGATTATTTTCGTCTAGTTTCTGGATTCTATTGTTGTGCATTGGTGGATGGGTGGAGCTTCATGCAAAGGTTTCGTTCAATCACGATATTCGGCCTCTGATGTCGGATATTTGCTTTCAATGTCATGGGCCCGACGCTGCGGCTCGTGAGGCGAATCTTCGCCTGGATATCAGAGATCAGGCCATTGCCGATCGCGATGGATCTTTTGCCATTGTTCCGGGAGATCCCGAGGAAAGTTTGTTGATTTGGATGATCAACGCGGAAGATGAGGAAGATATCATGCCTCCTAAGGATCATCCGCGTGAATTAACGGCTGAGGAGAAACAGATGTTTCACGACTGGGTTTTGGAGGGTGCAGAATACCAGGAACATTGGGCTTACAGCCCTCCGACCAAACAAGACCTACCTTCGGTTGCAAATGGAGATTGGACGAAAAACGAAATCGATCACTTTGTTTTAGCAAATTTAGAGAAGGAGGGACTTGAACCTTCGCCGTCGGCAGAAAAGGAAACCTTAATCCGGAGAGTCACGTTGGACCTCACGGGGCTCCCGCCAAGTTTACAAGAGGTTGATGCATTCTTAGTCGATGAATCTCTCGACGCGTACGAGAAAGTTCTAGACAGGCTTTTCGCCTCTCCACGCTATGGTGAGCGAATGGTGTGGGACTGGTTGGATGCGGCGCGCTATTCCGACAGCAACGGCTACCAGAACGATCCTGAACGTGGCATGTGGCCGTGGCGTGATTGGGCGATAAAGGCGTTCAACGACAACATGCCCTACGACCAGTTTTCTATTGAACAGATTGCGGGTGACTTGATGCCTGGTGCCACTCGTAATCAAAAATTAGCTACTGCTTTTCTTCGTAACCACATGATCAATGGCGAGGGCGGTCGATTGCCAGAAGAGAATCGTATCGAGTATCTTTTTGATCAGGCTGAAACTGTAGCGACGGTTTGGATGGGAGTCACCATGAACTGTGCTCGCTGTCACGATCACAAATACGATCCGATTACTCAACGTGAGTACTATCAACTCATGGCGTTTTTCGATAAAACGGAGGTAACAGGTGCTGGGCAGAATCCCAACACGCCACCCGTTTTAGATTTTACGACCGAGGCGCATGAACTCACGCTCAAGCAACTGGAAACAACTTTTGAGGAGATATCTCGTATCATCGATGAAATGGAGTTGGAGATATTTCCGCGGCCGGCGGGAGAACTTGCCAGTAAATCTGAAAAAATTCTAGGTCTCGAGAATGGTCGGTGGGCATCTGTAATCGACTCACCAGCAGTGAACCGAAGACCTAAGGAGTTACGGAATATGCTGAGGTTCTATGGTGAAGCCTATCCGGAATACGCCAAAGCGATCAATCGCTGGTGGGATGCCTACGATGCCAATGCCCGGTATACTAAACGAAGACCGATTGTCATGGTCATGGAGGATTCGGTGGAGCGTGATACGTTTATTCTAAATCGTGGCATCTACAACGATCCCACCGGCCAGAAGGTGCAAGCTGGCTTCCCAGCCATTATGAACGGAGGTGTGAGTGACGCAGGTGACTACAACCGTCTAGATCTTGCCACTTGGTTGTTTTCTGAAGATCATCCCTTGACAGCCCGGGTGACGGTGAACCGATACTGGCAATATATTTTTGGGCAAGGCCTTCTAAAGCAGGTCGAAAACTTTGGCGTGCAATCGGTGCCTCCGAAACATGAAGTATTAATTGATTGGTTGGCGGTAGAGTTTCGGGAGAGCGGTTGGGATTTGAAGGCGTTATTGAAAAAAATCTTGATGAGCGCTACCTATCAGCAGTCTTCAAAATCATCTGCCGAGGCAAATGAGCGGGATCCAGACAATACGTTATTGGCACGAGGTTCGCGTTTTCGATTGCCGTCATGGATGATCCGCGATCAAGCACTTCATGTGAGCGGTCTTCTAGTTGAAAAACTCGGCGGACCGGCTGCGCAGCCCTATCAACCAGATGGGGTTTGGAAAGAAGCTTCTTTCGGCACCTCGAGATATTTTCGTGATCAGGGAGATGGTCTGTACCGAAGGAGCTTGTACACGTTTTGGAAGCGCATTGTCGGTCCACCAGTCCTGTTTGATACCAGTGGCAGGCAAGTGTGTGAAATAAAGGTCCAGCGCACGAATACACCTTTGCATGCTTTGACCACGCTTAACGACGTAACCTTTGCTGAGGCGGCCCGCAATTTTGCTGAGCGAATACTGACCGACTATGAAAACGAAGCCAACCGGCTGGGCCTTGCTTTCCGCATGGTTACCTCTCATTGGCCGAGTGAGGAAGAGCAACGAGTTCTAAAAACAGCTTTATCAAAATACGAACAACGTTTCGCACAGGATCCAGCCAAAGCTGAGCGTGCTGTTTCAGTAGGGGAATCTCCTCGTATTAGTAAGCTCGATACCGTTGAGCTCGCTGCCTGGTCAACCTTCTGCTTGATGTTGCTGAACTTGGATGAAACTCTAAGCAAAGAATGAACTTTTTAAACTGTAGGAGCGGCTTTGGGCTGCGATATTGTAAAGATGCCAAATTGGGGCTTGGCGTTCCCAGAGTATCGAGGAAATCAGGTTCTCTTACAAATAAGAGTAGAACAGGCATCCTGCCTGTTTATCCGGTTGTGAGGAACTCATTTTAATTAACACATCTTCTTTCATGAACCCACTAACAGTCGCCCAACGACAATTTACCCGGCGAGAATTCTTCGGTAAAGCAGCTGCCGGTGTGGGTGGTGTCGCCTTAGCTAGTTTGTTAGATCCGAAGCTCCTTGGTTCGAGGACGAATGCGCCCGCAATTTCCGGATTGCCTCATTTCGCCCCGAAGGCCAAGCGTGTCATTTACTTGTTGCAGAACGGTGCGCCAAGCCATGTCGACCTTTTTGACTACAAGCCGAAGCTGAAGGAGATGCAGGGGCAACCAGTTCCTCCTTCAATTTTAGGGGACAAACGGTTCAGCTCAATGACCAATACGAAGGCGAAATTGCTGCTGCCTAATATCACTGAGTTTAAGCAATACGGTCAGAATGGCAAGTGGATGGGAAACTTCCTTCCGAAGATGACTGAGATTGTCGACGATCTTTGCTTCATCAAGTCGATGTACACCACCCAGGTGAATCATGCCCCAGCGATTCAGTTCTTTTTGAGCGGATCAGAGATTCCGGGGAGACCGACAATCGGATCCTGGCTCAGCTATGGGTTAGGAGCAGAAAGCGAGGAACTTCCTTCTTTTGTGGCCATGACTTCTCAAGATAAAGAGGCGTCTTGCGGGCAAATGTTCTATGACTTTTATTGGGGTAGCGGATTTCTCCCTACAAAGTATCAAGGCGTGAAATTTCGGGGCAGCGGTGATCCTGTATTGTATTTACAGAATCCGGACGGCATGGATCGAGAGCTCCGCCGCGACATGCTCGATGATCTAGCTCATTTAAATGAAATCAAGTTTAGTGAGAATGGGGATCCGGAAATTGCTACACGTATCAGCCAATACGAGATGGCCTACAAAATGCAGGTCAGCGTGCCCGAGCTTACAGACTTCTCGGACGAGTCTGCCTCGACTCTGGAAATGTATGGCCCTGATGTTCATAAGCAGGGCACCTATGCTTATAATTGCCTGATGGCACGACGACTTGCTGAGCGCGGCACCCGCTATATCCAGCTCATGCACGCTGGTTGGGATCAACACAACAATCTGACCAGTCAGCTTCAAATCCAATGTCAAGACACGGACGCTCCGAGTGCCGCTTTGATTAAGGATCTAAAGCAACGAGGGTTGTTGGACGACACACTCGTTATTTGGGGTGGTGAATTCGGACGCACGCCATTCCTTCAAGGTGAATTCGAAAACAAAGCTCGCTGGGGCCGTGACCACCATCCCTACGGTTTTACCATCTGTATGGCCGGTGGAGGAGTAAAGCCGGGGTTCGTCTATGGGGCTACGGATGAGATTGGCTTTAATGCCGTTGAAAACCCTGTCCATGTTCATGACTTCCAAGCGACTCTCATGTACCTTCTCGGCATCGACCACGAAAAATACACCTACAAATTTCAGGGTAGAAACTACCGCCTGAGCGACGTGCATGGACACGTGGTGAAGGACGTAATTTCCTAAACTATTCAGTGCAAATTCGATAGAAACGCCACATGTTTTCACCGAGTGAATCATCAAGATAATAAGTCAAAGTATCTGTCGCCACTATGTTGGACACGGCTGGTAAGCTTCATCGCGGATTGCTTGCGATTGCAGGATTGAAACCTGAATTTCTCCCATATGGTGAGAGCCTTAATTTAAAAAGGAACCGTAACCGTCAGTCGACCCTGAACATCCTCTGGTGCTTTGGTGATGATAGTATTGGCGGCAAAGGTCGGTTCGGAGCCGATGAAGTAATTTTCCTCGGTGAGGTTTTCCAGACTGAGCATCGTCTTCCAATTATCCGTTTCGAAGCTGAGGTTGGCGTTTAGCACGGTGGAAGAATCAATCGTAATGTTGCGATCATAGCTGGAAAAGTAGGAGCTACTATATACCGCACCGATTGCAAAACTCCAGGGGCTATCAAGGGAGGTGGCTACGAATAATTTGGCGGTTTGTTCAGGTGCTCCTGGGACAATGAGGTTTGGATTGTTACTTGGGCTACTGCCTTGTGGTGTGAAGCCACCAAATGCACCTGAGAATTGATGCAGTAAATTTCCTGCTGCTAGTGCGATTCCAATCTCGTCGTTGTTTGCTCCGGTAGGATCTACTAGTCCGAAAGGCATGGAACGAAATCCCAGAGGGCTGGTGCGTCTTGTTTCACGTTCACTATAGGAGCCAATGATGGTTGTGCGGTCGTTTACTTCGTAAGTAAATTCTATTTCAACGCCTTCCGATTCATAAGGATCATTCGTATTGGTTCGATCATTGAAGGCTGATTGCTCCCAATCGTAGAAAGCTGCACTGGCATATAAACGGTCTTCAAGCACTGATAACTTGATACCTACTTCCTGCAGTTGTGAATCCCCAAAGTTTTGATCGCCCAGGATGGCGCCACCTTGCAGAGGAGCGTAAGTAGTGGCTTCCTGGAAGGCTGCGTATAGGCTGACTTGGTCGTTTATCTTAAGGATTGGATTGAGACTCCAATTAAAGAAGCTGTCATTTCCGCTCGTTCCGTTTGGAGCAATATCAGTCGGTCCCTTAGGGATCTTGGTTTCAAAATCTACACTATCCCAACGAACGCTGGTTATGATGGATAAATGCTTTCCAATATCTACCAATGCGGAGGCGAAGGCTCCTAGTTGCGTGAGTTCAGACTCAACCGCATGTCCTCCAGTGCCGCCGGCTCCGAATCCACCGCCCCAGAAGTTGTTACCTGTCGAAGGATCCATTTGAGCGCCCGAAAGAAACACGGTGTTGGGGCTAATTTCATCGCGAGAAATATCGCGACGCGCAAACGGTTCTGCCCAGAAGTCCTGAAGTTGAATGGCGTTTGTTAACCGAGCCTGACCTCCGTATTCAAGTTTAACAGAGGTATTTTCACCGACTTCAAATCTTGTCGTAGCCGACAAGCGGTCGTCGATTACGGTTTGATCTGAACGAAAGGCGTATTGATAAGATGATAATTTATCTGTGTGGATGTCTTCAAAGAACAACTTATTGGTGAGCGTGGTGGAGTCTGAGAGAAAACTCTCCAAATCAACGAAGAGCATAAGGTCCTCCGAATCCGCAAAGTCAGAGGAATCTGAAAGCACCTGATTTCCATCAATTTTTTCAGTAAATACTTTTCCTCCCGCCATAAAGTATTCGCGGGTGTAAAGATAACCACTTGAAGTTTGTTGCACGTCCTCAGCTAAGCTTTCATAGATAGTGGAACGAACTTCGGTGTCGCTGAGATCTTTCAGTGCTGCTAGTTGAGACGCATTCATACGCCCGTCGGCAACCGCATCGGTCACTACGGAAGCAGGCACTACCAATGCACGAAAGTCGGCATTTCTCCCCAGTAAGCCCCGATCAGCTAAACCTCCTTTACTGGAACGAACCAGACTCAAGGGTTCCCCGATCACATACTCACTCTTAGCAATCAATTTTTGCGAAGGGCGATTCCAGCCAGCATTTTCATTGGATTTAAATTCGTAGTATTCGGCTCCGGCAAACAGGTAGGTATTCTCGGAAAGCTGCATTTTGATCGAACCGTAGAGCGATACATAGTCATTGCCTATTCCGTCATACCATGAATCCGCTTCTTGTGCGGTTAAGGAAATACGGTAAGCGGCTGGTTTGTCTCCAATTAGAATGGGTCCTCCTTTATCTATTTGGACATTATAGAGATCGTTTGAGCCGATCTGAAATTTCACCGAACCACGCGATTCATTAAAGAACGGCGATTTTGGGATCATGTTCACGTAGCCACCTACATGAGATGGTATGAATTGCGCGGGAGCCGGTCCTTTAACTATTTCCAGAGCTTCGAGAGCACCAAAGGAAGTCGGCATCTCGTTCCTTTGAAAGGCACGAAGCATACCGTTGAAATAGATACCGCCTTGCCAACCTCGTAAAACTGGGGCACCTGCTATTCCATAGAAATTATAACGCTCCGTTCCGGCACCGATCTTTTGCAAATCATCGAAGTTCTTAATTTGGAACTGTTCCATCGTTTCCGGTGAAAGCACCATGACCGAGCGAGGGATATCGAGCAGCTTCATGTCCTCAAAAAAGGCGGAGCTGACGCTTCGGTCGGTTGGCATTAGGGAATCGGATAGCTCCTGAGAAACCTCCTCGATTATGAATTCGTCCAAGTCGAGGATAGGGCCTTCAACGCTATTTTCCTGCGCTTTGGATTGGGTCGTTAGTAAAAGGGCAGGAAACAATATCCATGCCAGGCTGGTTTTCTTGAACATCATCGGCAATTTCGCGGGCACGATACGAGAGGTGTTAGGTCGGAGGTTGGAAAACCAGCTTACGAAATAGAAGTCCCGCCAGGTAACAAGTCTAGAATGTCACAATTCTGATAATACTAAAATCAGGGAAATTCAGTGTATCTGAAGCTATGCCTGCGAATCTACTATTATAATACCAATATGGGGATTGGCGTTCCCATGATAAATCGCCAGCAAGCTGGCTCCGACATCCCAGGCACGTCGTTTTCGATTCTGGCCACCTTGATTTCAGGTACGCAATCAGGTCGCCTACTTGTCTTTCACTGTAGTGTTTGTAGCTAGGCATTTTTTCGGCAAGCAGGTTGGTATCTTTAGGAGAGACCAACAGTTTCCTAAAATACTCTTCTGAATTTTTAGCAAAGACTACCAGCATCTGCAGAGTCCTTGTCGAAACCTTTCCTCCCATAATCCCATTTCCCGTATCATGACAGCTGGTGCAACTGTTCTGAAAAATATCCCGACCTACAATGGTCTCTTCAGAATTTGCCGTATGTCCCCAACCCTCATAAGCCCTTTTCTTCGAAGTAAGAATCATTTCGTTCACTCCCCAAGGATTCTTGTGCGGTGGGTCGAGTAGTCCGTCGGAGCTTTGAATATTAACTATATGAGGACCCCATTCCTTTTGGTGTCCTTGGTCTTCGAGCTATTGAGCCAATGGTTTTGCTCAACCGTAAGAATAAAAAACGGTTGGGTGGATTCGAGTATTTCTGGATAATAGTTGGATTGGTACTTATCGCCACAATTCGCGATCCAGAAATCGAGTGTTTTATCTTCAATAAAGGTATCCAAAAAATCTTTCAAATAGACGATAGTCATTTCGTATTCAATGTCCTGGGTTTCGAAGAATTTCCTTTTAGCATTTACTGCAATCTTGGCCATTGCTTCCATGCCAATTATCATCTCCTGGGTACCTTCATGAGAAATCAATTTCACGAGTAATCCCTGGGAAGTAGGTTTAGTAGAACTAGCGGAAGTTTCTGGGATGGTTGCTGGAAGAACTTGTTCGATATCGACCTCGGACTCAAGAGCACCAATTTCATTAAGTTGATTAATTTGCTCCTGAATTCGCACTTGCGAAAGGCGACCGATTGTGTCACCATTTCCTGGATCTCCAATAACTAATTGGTTCTCGATCATCGAGTTGACCACATAGTCTATGAAGTCGGCCGTTTGCTTTGGGTTGGAGGCAGAAATGAGTGCATCTGCCTCGCTGCGGTCTCCCGCAAGGTAGTCCTTCCAACCACGAATCGATGCTTTGGAAAATGCGGCAACGATCTCCGGGTTTGCGCGGGCATAACCGCGGGAGGTATACCACACCCGATAGGGAGAAAAACCGGAGTCGGACAGTAAAAGTGTTCCAACGTTTGCACCTTCTCTGGCCACATAAAAAGGTTCGTTTGTTATAAAGCACTGTTGGATAAATGCCTTATCCGCCAGAAATCGATTCATGCCAAAATCCATCGGAATTACATCGATTTGGATATCATAAGTAGTTTCCAGCATTCTAACAAATGTTGATCCCGGAATGGCCATGATTGTTTTGCCATCTAAATCTTTGAAATCTTTAATTCCTGATTCCTTGTGGAACATAATGGCCTGCGGATCTTGCTGCATGATGGCTCCTTGAATCATCAAAGGAACGCCACGCGAAATCGCCACTATGATTTGATCACTTCGGCCCAATGAAAAATCGGCAACTCCTTGGGCCACTTTTTGGACCGTCATGGCATTAGGTCCACCGGGAATGATTTCAACATCCAGTCCGGCTTCCTGGTAGTAACCTTTAACCAGTGCCTGATAAAATCCACCGTGCTCTGGCTGTGCATACCAGTCCGTTTGCAGGGTCACTTTTGTCAGTCCTTGAATGGCTTGCGAATCGTCCTTTGGTTTGCCGCAAGATGAACTAATCAATGTAAATCCTACCAACAGCGAATTGAACAATATAGTTGAGGATAAAAATTTCATGTATCCGTTTTTGCTATCGAGTCGTGCCAGTTTTTTAGGGCAAGCCAGTGAATCAGGTTTACGCCTCCAACAAATATAAAACCAATGATGCATGCAATGGTCGCCGTCGCAAAAAGAGCCGGAATCTTAGCGGACGAAATATAGGAAAGCGTCATGAACCCTAAACCTGCTCCACCGCTAGTTGAGGTGCCAACAAAAATATCTCCAGTGATCGCACCTATGGGTGCCAATGTCCCGGCGATTTTCATTCCTGTAAGGAAGTAGGGCATAGAGTAGGGAACACGGAGAAACATTATTTCTTGTGATTTTCGTGCATTACAAATGGCAAACAAACTGAGTAATTTTTTGTCCGTCGAAATTAACCCTTGAGTGCTGTTTGCAATTACAGGAAAAAATCCAATAAGAAAGGTTATCATCGAAGTAGCGATCAGCCCGGGTCCGATCCAGATAGCGATGATGGGTGCAAGGATGATTACAGGGGTCATCTGCAAAACAAGAATCCAGGGATAGGCGGTCTGCTTAAGTAAATGGGAGGATGCGAAAAGCATTGAGACGGAATACCCAATCGTCACAGCTGCAAGAAATCCCAAAAGCGCAGCCGAAAACGTATTACGCGCAGCTCGAAATAAATCGTGTCGTTCATCGACGATCGCTTGGAGCACTTCATTGGGGAGAGGAAGTACCACTTTGCGCGAACCAACAGCATCTTCTCTTGAATAGCCATCTTTGGTGATTCTGGATTGTTCTATAAGCGAACCAATGCCGAACCAAATACCCAAAATAAGCAGGCTGGATAGCATGGGCATTAATACCGGATTATATTTACGCAAACTCATGTTTGATTTCTGGCTCGAAGCGCGTGTGTTGTCTTGGCGAGTAATTCCAGGAATTCAGGTCGTTCGCGTAACGCTGCTTGACGTGGGTAGGAAAAGGGAACCTCGATAATGGTTTCTATGCGTCCTGGATTCGTCGAAAGCACCACCACCTTGGTTGACAAGAATAAAGCCTCCGCCACCGAATGGGTAACATAAAAACATGTGAATGGATCTTTGTTTCGGATGGTTAAGAGGTCTTCGTTTAAGCGGTCCCGTTTCATTTCGTCGAGTGCGCCAAACGGCTCATCCATGAGTAGGATTTTGGGTGAAGTAGTCAGAGCCCGTGCAATGGATACACGCATAGCCATCCCTCCCGAGAGTTGCCATGGGAACTTTCGCTTGGCGTCCTCCAGGCCGACAAGTTCTATCATTTCGTTCGCCTTTTTTTGCCGCTGCTCCTTGGGTACGCCTTTGAGTTTTAGAGGCAATTCCACATTTGCCTGAACGCGTAACCAGGGGAGAAGGGTGGGGTCCTGAAATACGGAAAATGAGTCCTCTCCTGCATCGGACGGGTTGCGTCCGCTTAGTGTAACGGATCCCCGGTAGCTTGAAATCAAGCCTGAAAGAATTCGCAAAAGGGTGGACTTCCCGCAACCACTTGGACCAATGAGTGTGACAAACTCGTCTTCTTCAATGTCGAGATTGATATCTTCCAGCACCGGGGAGCCATTCTCAAAGCTCATACCCAATGATTGGATTTGAACAAAGGCCGATTTGGCTGAAACCTGGGAAGGCATTGATGCGACGTTATTGACTTTGAATTGCAAGAAAGCGGAAGACTATCAGGGTGTTATTAGCGGTTTGGCAAGCTTCTGACGAACCCTGGATCACTATTGCAATTGGGAGAGAATACTGTTTTCTCCTGATTTCTTACCCATGCTAATTCGTTACTGCAAAATCGCCCTGGTTTTCCCCTCATTTCTCTTTCTCTTATTAGTCGTCTTCAACAATCTGACAGACTATGATTCGAACTACACCTTCGTCCAAGGGGTAATGAGTATGAATTCAACTTTTGAAGGGAATTCGGGGATGTGGCGAGCCATTGATTCGCCCTTTATTCATCACCTCTTTTATTGGATAATTATTTTGTGGGAGCTGGTGGCAATAGGCGCGATCGGACTAGGCGTCATAAAATTGTGGAAACATCGATTTGCAGATACTGAGGTGTTCAACCGAGTAAAAGGCTTAGCTGCACTGGGGCTTACTCTGAGCATGCTTCAATGGTTTGTTGCATTTCTTATTGTTGGTGGAGAATGGTTTCTTATGTGGCAGTCACAACTATTCAATGGACAGGACGCGGCCATGCGCATGTTTGTTGTGATGGGAATATCTTTAATATTTCTTGTTTTAAAAGACGACGAAGTGAACGCATGATAGTTAGAGAATAGAAACTTATGACTCAACTCTGCACGGCACATGATAAAACCTTCTGGCCCAGGCTTTCTTGGCCGAAATTTAATTCGATGCAAGATAAGGAAAATGTCCTGGTGGTACTACCTATCGTCGGATTCACGGATTGGAAGCTAAACCTTTTCTTGGATATGGAGGAACTTATTTCCATGCCTGTCCTCAAAGAAGCCAGTAGAGAATTGGAAAATACACTTCCGCATTTAGTGTTACCTCCATTGCGGTTTGTTTTAGGATTCGGCGAGACATCATGCTTTTCTGTAGATCCAGAAACCGCACATAATACCTTGAAGGAAATCGTCATCAGTATTCAAGAATCTGGGTTCAGGAAAGTGATCTTTTATAACTCGAGTCCCTGGAATGAAGATCTTTTAAATGTCGCCGCACGAGATATAAGGATCGAACTTGGAATGCAGATGTTCTGTATAGATTTAGCCGGGATTGATTTGGATTTGATGGAAGGTCGAAGTTCGACTCGTGAGGATTGCAGAACTTTGGCGGTTAATGATCGAAGTGACAAGGCGGCGCAGATCTTAGAAAGTTCCTCCCGGAAACTTATAAATCTTTTGAAAGAAATTGCTGGCAGAAAATCCTTGGCTAACGACGACGCAATTCTTCCTAAACGAAAGAGTGAAGGATGATTTCCCCAACTTATAGAGAGCGGTGTTTGTTAGCGAAGACTTTGGCTGAAATTCAGTCGCTGCCGGATAAAGATAAGATTCCTGTAGTCATTGGAACCGGAGCGATTGAACAACACGGGAGGCATCTGCCAGTTGCTGTGGATGCCTTGCTGGCCGAAGCCTTTCTGGAACGGGCTGTCGCTTTGTTAAAGTCAGAAACCAAGCTCTTGGTTGGCCCACCGATAACGTTCGGAAAAAGCAACGAACATTCCGGGTTTCCTGGAACGATTATAATTTCCAAGAATACTCTTCGACGACAGTTACTTGCCATTGCCAAGCAACTTCATGATTGGGGTTTTCGCGTATTGGGAATAGCTAATTTCCATGGAGGCAATACAGGGGTGCTGAATTACACGCTTGCCGAAATAGAATCCAGTCTAGGAATGCGTGCTGAATTACTTCGACCAGCCTTTGACATGGATCTATCTCAACAGGAGGAAACCTATGGTTTTCATGCGGGTGAAGTTGAAACCTCCTGGATGCTAGACATCTGGCCAGACACTGTGGATATGTCCCAGGCTGTTTGTGAATATCCGGCTTCTATCGATGATCCCGGAAGTTTGCGTCCAGAAGATGCACCAGCCACATTTGCCTGGGCTTCTTGCGATCTATCAGAATCCGGAGTTATGGGAGATGCAACTCAAGCAACCGCCGAGAAAGGCAAACGCTGGATGGAGCAGGGAATTCGTGCATTAGCCAATGAATTGAATCGTTTGGCCGCTGACCTTTCTTCAGGATCCATTCGAAACACTTAGAATAAAGGCTTCTCCTTCTTGTCTGTTTAATAATCCCATGTCTCCTATGTTCAAAATCCTGAAGCAAGTAGCCACTTCTTCACTTATCCTAATGCCTTTCTTTTTGTCTGCTCAGGCAGATGTGGAACAAGATATTGAGAAATTGTTTACCCTAAAGGTCCTGCCTGCCTTGTCCGAAAAGTGTTTTGGATGTCATGGCGATGATCCAGAAGAGATTGAAGGTGGATTAGTAATGCACACCCTGGATGATATCCTTTTTGGAGGAGATGGATTTGACAACGTGCTTATTCCTGGAGATGCCAAAGGCAGTTTCATGATCACCGCTATGAAGTGGGAGGATCCTGACTATGAGATGCCGCCCAAGGAAAACGATCGGCTGACGCCTGATCAAATTGTTGATTTCGAAACATGGATCAATGCCGGCGCTCTTTGGCCAAGTGAAGAGCGTCAGAACGAAATACGCTTAGCCGAGCAACATGTTGCCGAAAATGAAGATGGTATCCTGATGACTACGTCCGGAGGCCTTGGTGATGAATGGACCTATCGTCGATACATCAAAGAGGAGATGTGGTCTTTTCGGCCAGTTGAAAAACCTGAAGTCGCTAATGTCGAAAATCCTATCGATGGATTTATAGAGGAGAAACTAAACCACGCAGGTTTCAAAGTGGCTCCTAAGGCCGATGCCCTAACGCGAATTCGCCGTGCTACCTGGGATCTTACAGGACTTCCCCCGTCGCCGGAGGAGGTAACTGCCTTTATTAAGGCGGATAAGAGAAACAGTGAAAATGCTTGGGAAGAACTCGTTGATAGACTTTTGGAAAGTCCTCGTTACGGAGAACGTTGGGGGCAGCATTGGTTGGATGTGGCACGTTACTCAGACACAGGAGGCATGGCCAATGACTACGAAAAGTCGAATGCCTGGCGTTATCGCGATTATGTGATTCGCGCTTTCAATGATGACAAACCTTACGACCAATTTGTTATGGAGCAACTGGCTGGTGATGAGATGGCTAATAACTCAGTTCGAGACCGATTCTCTGATGATGCAGAAGCGATCACCAAAGTTCACAAAGCGGGAGATTATTCTGAACAAGAAATTGAGTGGATGATTGCGACTGGATTTCTCCGTATGGGTGCATTTGATACAGCCATGGTTCCTTTGCCAGAGGCCCGGCAGATTTATCTCGATGATGTGGTTAATTCAGTTGGACAAACTTTTTTGTCTACAACCATGCGCTGCTTCAAATGTCACGATCACAAATTTGACCCATTGCCGACCAAAGACTACTATCGGATGTATGCCACATTCGCCGGGACTCAGTTGGCTGAACGCCCGGCCTCTTATCTTCCTGAAGAGAATATGCTCGGGATGGATGCGGGTAAGGAAATGGTGGATCGAATGCACACCTATGCTTCAACTCGAATGAATGCTTTGCAGGATAAACAGGAAGCCGCCGCAAAAGATTGGTTCGAAGAGAGAGGTTTAGAGTATATCAATGCTGAAGATCGCAAGGGCTTGGATGATGATGTAAAGCCGCCACGCGACATTGGTCTCGATTATGTCGATGAGGGAAAACTCAAAGTGCGCAAACAGGACGATTGGATTTGGAATCGCCGTAAAGAACGTTTCGAGCCGATGGTTCAAAGTGTATATAATTCGGCTAGTTTCAAAGGAATGAATGCCAAGAAACTCCGGATTAAGGAAGAAGAACCCGATGCCAAACTTGAAAGCTTTATTCTAACGGGTGGTGCCTTAACTGCGCCTGGCGATCCCGTGACGCCTGGCGTTTTGAGTGCCTTGGGTATTCCCGCTAATGAGAATAGTGAGGACCCCTATGTAGTGTCTGAAGATCTGGACGGACGTCGTTTGGCTTTTGCCAAATGGGTTACAAATCCGAAGAATCAGTTAACTACGCGATCGATAGTTAATCGTTTGTGGCAGCACCATTTTGGAAAAGCTATTGCGGAAAATCCGAATAATTTTGGCGCTAAGGGAAGCAAGCCAACTCATCCAAAGGTTCTAGATTATTTGGCAACTGAACTGGTTGAAGGAGGATGGAAATTAAAACCAATTCATCGCAAGATCATGTTGTCTGATGTTTACCAACAATCAGGTAGCCATCCACATCTGGAGAAATTGAGAGAATTGGATCCCAATAACGATCTGCTTGCCACCTATCAGTCTCGCCGTCTAACCGCCGAGGAGCTGCGCGATGGAATGTTGGCCATTACCAATGAACTGAACACCGAAATGGGCGGTATGCCCATTATGCCGGAGATTAATATGGAAGTGGCTTTGCAGCCACGCATGATTCAATTTTCACTTGCTCCTGCGCACCAACCCTCGGCCACTCCAGAGGAACGCAATCGCCGTAGTATCTATGCATACCGCGTGCGTGGCCAAGCCGATCCTTTTTTGGAATTGTTTAATCAACCCAATCCGAATGATTCTTGTGAAGTTCGTGATTCAGTCTCGGTTTCTCCACAAGCATTTACACTTATGAATAGCGACGTAGTCACTGATCGCTCTATCGCCTTTGCCCTACGAATTGAGAAAGAGACCAATCGTACAAAGTCTCAAATAGTTAGAGCTTTTGAGCTAGCTCTTGGTCGGAAACCCGATCGAAAGGAAATTAGCAGGATGACCGATTACCTGGAAGACATGAGAGTGTACCATAAGCGTTTTGAACCGAAGCCAGTCGAATACCCAAAAGAAATCACACGATCTTTGGTTGAGGAATTCTCAGGGAAGCCTTTTGAGTACACCGAAATTCTCCCGATCTTCGAAGAATACATTCCCGATGCCAAAGCCAGTGATGTGAGTCCCGAGACTCGCGCACTCGCCGACCTTTGTTTGGTCCTCTTTAACAGCCACGAATTTGTTTATGTATATTAGAAAGAAGTTAGGAGCGAGAAGTTAGAATTTAAAGTGGATAAAGATATGAAAATTGAAAACTCTCTGAATCACCTGTGGGAAGGGCATTACCCTACGATATTTTCCAACGTTTTTTTTCTCTCTACTCACTCCTCGCTTCTTAAAAAAACCTTTCGCCTTAAAAATTAATGAAACACGATCTTTGTTCCCGTCCGCTTTCTACCCCAATTTCCCGTCGCAATTTTTTGTGTGGCCTCGGTGCTTCTCTTGGATCTGTCGCCATGACGGATATGTTCGCCGCCGATGGGGTGACCATTCCAAAAATCGGTCCTTTGGCTCCAAAAGATCCGATGATTCCTGCCAAAGCCAAACGAGTTATTATGCTCTTTATGGAAGGTGCCCCTGGTCATATGGATACTTTTGACCCGAAGCCGGAGCTCCAGCGATTACACAAATCTGAATCGACCATAGCGAAGGAAGGGGATCCCTTTAAGTTCTTTGTAGGGAGTCCGTTCCAATCTCGCAAGGTTGGCCAGTCCGGGATTGATATGTGTGACCAGTGGAAACACATGGCCGATCCGGAAATAGCGGATGAACTTTGTAACTACCGTGGTTGTCAGGCTGAATCGGTTAATCATCCGGAAGCGCTTTACCATATGAACACAGGGAGTCGCTTGGGAAGTGATCCCGCGCTGGGTGCATGGGCCACTTATGGATTGGGTTCTGTGAATCAGAATCTGCCTGGTTATGTAGTCATGACCGAATTGGCCATGCCACAAGGTGGATCCGGAAACTGGTCGAATGGATTTCTGCCAGCCCATTATCAAGGCACGCATTTACGTCCGGAAGGTTCACCTATTTTGGATCTCAAGTCCCAGTCTAACAAAGTACGAGGTCACCAACGTCGCACCATTGATGAACTTGCTTTCTTAAATGAAATGCACGCCGACAAGCATCCTGAGCATGCCGCATTGGATGCGCGGATGGAGAGCTACGAGTTGGCTTACCGCATGCAAATGGAAGTGCCCGAAGTGATGGACCTCAAAAGTGAGCCTGATCACATCCGCGAAATGTACGGCATGGAGGATAAGGAGACTGAAGTGTTCGGTCGTCAATGTCTCATGGCTCGCCGACTGGTGGAACAGGGCGTTCGTTTTGTGCAAATCTTTTCAGGTGGTTGGGATAGTCATGACTATCTTGAAGAAGGGCACAGCTCCCGTATCCGAAGTGTGGATAAACCTATGGCAGGATTAATCAAAGATTTGAAACAACGCGGAATGTTAGAAGATACTTTGGTTATCTGGACAGGTGAATTTGGACGTACTCCCGATAACAACAAACGCGGAGGTGTGTATTCACTCGGTCGTGACCATAATGCAAATGCCATGACCATGTTACTGGCGGGTGCTGGAGTTAAAAAAGGTACTGTGGTAGGAGCAACCGACGAACTCGGAATGTCGGCTGTAGACGTAGTTCACCCGATCCGTGATTTGCATGTGACGCTACTGCACCTACTCGGGCTTGATGATAATAAGTTAACTTATTTCCATGGCGGTCGCTATAAGCAGATGTCCCAGTTTGGTGGACAAATAATTCCTGAACTGCTGGCCTAGTCCGGTCTGCACCCCTACAGGGGGCCATCCTGACCAATGACTTCATTGAAGCTGGGGAAATCTATGGTGTGTATTACACTTACATCACCTATTTAGGTGAATGAAAAAGAATCCTGTCTTGTTCAATTGTTTCCGTGGACGACTTGCCCGGTTTTCTTGTTGGTGAAGGTCCATTCGTCCGGATTAAAAATGAAGGCGGACTTGCCGGGGAGGTTTGGGGCGTAGGAATCGGGGAGATGATTAGCTAGCTTGTCATTAATATTTTGATACACAGGAACTGAAGCCAAGTTGTTCCATTCGTTGGGATCGGATTGATGGTCATAGAGTTCTTCTGTGCCATCTTTGTATCGGATGTAACGCCACCGTTCATTGCGAACTGCGGTGTTTCCGTATTCGTAGTCAGTATTACTAGAGTGGGGCCAGTCGATGTTTGGGTTTGTGAGTAAGGGGGATAGATCTGGTCCATCGAAAGGGATATCAGTGACCATGCCCAATAAGTTGACCAAGGTCGGAAAAATGGAGACCAGGTTTACGGGCTTATGGCTCTCGGCCCTGCGGACTTCATTTCAGGGGTGACGATGATGTAGGGAACGCGTGTGGCTTCTTCCCAGAGCATAGATTTCATCCAATGATCTTTCTCACCCAGATGCCAGCCATGATCAGACCAAAGTACGACTATGGTGTTTTCTGCGTAGGAGGAATTCTTCAGTGCTTCCAGGATACGTCCCACTTGTGCATCTGCAAAAGTGATACTAGACAGGTAACATCGAACGGCTTCCTCCCATTGACCGGCGTCTTTGGCTGCCTGCATCTCGTCACGTTTTGCTTCGGCCCATTTACTGGGAATGAATGGAACATCATCCAGGTCGTCAAGCGGGGCTTCCGGCAAATGAATATCTGCATCGACATAGAGGTCATGGAACCGCTTGGGAATATACCAGGGGAGGTGGGGATGAAAGGTGCCGACGGAGAGAAAAATGGGCTCCCATCATCTTGTTTTCCTAGGAAATCAATTGCGTAGTCGACAACTACCACATCGTCGAACGCTCCCTCCTCTCGGGGCAGAACTCCCCAGTCACGTTCGTCTTTGCCTCGTAGGTATTCCACCTTACTGAACGGATATTCGGGAGGTGCTTCTTCCCATTCAGTCCAGGGATAATTGAGCTTGTTGCTTCGCGTCCAGGGGATGTCTGCCCAAGGAATGCGCATATAATCATGCCATTGGTCAGGTGGGTTGTTTCCGGCGGTGTGGTGAAAGCTCTTGCCAGCGCCGACGACCCGATAGCCGTATGGGCTTATATGAATCGGACGATGGCACCATCCAACTGCATTACGCCAACCTCCACCTGGGAAATTTAGCTTACGATGGTGAGGGGCGATTCCTGCCTACGGCCTACATCGCCCCTCACCATCCAAAATCCCTCGACACACCGAACCCTAAATGAAAGTAATAAAGTGTAACCAATGTATCCGGTTTTTGTGTTACCGATGTGTCTGTCGTACCGGTATACAATACTGCCTTATGAAAAACCTCTTTAAGCTGACTTTATCGGTAGCCTTATTCGTTTTCTTGTCGAATGGGCTACGAGCCGCTGATCACAAACCCCATGTCGTGCTGGTCGCTGGCACACTGCACTATTCACCCGAGCTAAGCATGCCGTTGTTTGCTGAGGAGCTGGAGCGGTTTGGCTTCCGAACCACGGTGGTGATGGGAGAAGACGATCCGGAAAAGAAAACCGAAAACGTGCTGCCTGAAATCGATGCCTTGAACGATGCCGATGTGGCCATCTTCTTTTGCCGTTTTTTGAAACTGCCTGATGAAGAATGGCAGCCGATTCAGGACTATATCGAATCCGGTAAACCGGTTATTGGTCTGCGAACTGCGAATCATTCCTTTAAATATCCCAAAGGGCATCCACGTTATGAGTGGAACGATGGTTTTGGCAGGCGAGTGATTGGAACACCCTATGTTGTCCATCAACAAGGAATGACTCAGGTGAGTGTGGTAGAGAGACAGCTGAAACATCCCATTATGTCCAACGTCACCAAAACGAACTGGGAGTCTGAAGGAACGCTTTATCTGACTCGCTTGGAAGGTGGAGTGATTCCATTGGTCACTGGAACAGGGAAAGGTAAGTTCCGACTGCTCCAAAAAGAATATGGTCCCTTGATGGTTAACGAAAGCGAGGCAGATATTATTGCCTGGGCCTGGGAGAATGAGTGGGGAGCAAAAGTGTTTGGTACCACCTTCGGTCATCCGGCTGATTTTGCGGAGGAATCCTTTAATCGCATGCTTGTGAATAGTGTTTTCTGGGCCGTCGATAAGCCGCTGCCTGGTCCTGATGCCAAGATCACCACGTGGAATATCAAACGCGCCGATAAGTAATACTATGAACACTCATTTGATGCTCCGAGTATCTGTTCTCTTTTTTATGCTTACTATCTTGATAAACGCTACACCTTCAGCTCCTATTCAGGCGGGTGATCATATCGCGATTGTCGGTAATACCTTTGCTGACCAATTACGTAATCACGGTTATCTAGAAACGCTTCTCCTGCAAACGTTCACCGAAGATCCGGTATCCTTGCGAAATCTCAGTTGGGCAGGGGATACACTGACTGTGCGGGATCGTCCTACTAATTTTCCCACCGAGGAATCTACGCTTATTGATCACAGCACCGATGTTATAATCGTATGTTTTGGAATGTCTGAATCTTTTGGAGGAGATGCGGAGCTCGCAAATTTTAGAACCGATCTTAAAACGTTCATCAGTTCTCATAATGGGAAACATTACAATGACGAAGCGGATGTTCGTTTGATTTTAGTTTCACCCATTGCCTACGAAAATCTCGGAAGCTTAACACCTCATTGGCAGGAGAGAAATCGTGACCTTAGGGCTTATGCCGAGGCTATGTCTGATGTGGCATCTGCATTGAAGATTCCGTTTATCGATCTGTATGCGCCAACGAATACATTAATGGAGGATGCCTCAAAATCTCAATTAACCACTAACGGTATACATCCAAATGCGTTTGGTTATTGGGCCGTTGGTAATATATTGTTCAATCAATTGATCGGAAATAATGCGGATGAGCTGGAAGGCTGGCGCCTTCATATTGATGCCAGGACGGGAATTGTAAGTGCTAACGGCGTGGAGCTTACAGACTTCTCCATGTCAGGACAGAATTTCAGCTTTCAAGTAAAGGAAGAATCGAGCCCTTCCTTACCTCCTCCAGGGAATCTAAACATAGCGGGCCAGCTATCTGGCTTTCGTGATACTTTGGTGATCGAGAATCTTGACCCAGGAGAGTATTCTTTGACCGTGGAAGGAAAACCCGTGGCAACTGCGACTCACGAGGAGTGGGCAAAGGGAGTTCCTATTGATGCTTCTCCAGCACATGAAGAGGCTGAGGATTACCGGGGTGCCGTCATAGATAAAAACATACAATTCATCTACAGCTGGAAAGCATTGAATCAGGTACACATCGTTGGGGAACGTCGTAATTCATCGAGCGGGCGAGCGCTTCCCCAGGAAGTAATTGATTTTAACAAGCTGACCAAGAAAAAGGACGAATCGCTGAAAGGTGGCACTGAACGGAAGACCCGTCAGTGGGAATTGGTGCCTGATACAAAATTGACCAACTAATTTACCCTATGAAAACCGTATTTACTTTTACTACTATTCTTTTTCTTTCGGTCTGCTGTACTTCTCTCGCGCAGAGTGTAGATGGTTTTCCTACCCGCAATTTGAAGGGTGCCGATCTTGAATTGTTAACTAATCATGATCCCGCTTCTGAACTTGAGAACTTCGAATTGCTGCCTGGGTATGAAGTAAATCTCTTTGCAGCTGACCCCATGTTGGCCAACCCCATTCATATGGTTTGGGATTCACGTGGCCGGTTGTGGGTGGCCTGTTCCTGGGCTTATCCGCAAATCAAACCGGGTGATGTCGCGGATGATAAGATCATCATTTTGGAAGATACAGACAATGATGGTGTGGCAGACAAATCAACGGTGTTCGCCGAGGGTCTCTATTTACCCACCGGAATCGAATTGGCCAATGGCGGTTGTTTTGTTGGGCAATCACCGGATATTTATTTTCTCAAGGATACGGACGGCGACGACGTAGCGGATGTAAAGGAACTGGCATTGACTGGATTCGGGATTGAGGATAACCACCATTCGATTAGTGCTTGGCGGCGTGGGCCTGGTGGCTGGATTTACTTTCAGGAGGGAATCTTTCTGCACGCCCAGGTCGAAACACAGCACGGCCTCGTTCGGAACTATAACGGAGGTGTTTACCAATTCAATCCACGGACCGGTGAATTGAATATTTTTGTCAAAGGCACTGGAGGAAATCCCTGGGGCCACGTTTTTGATAAATGGGGACAATCGTTTATGGTGAACAATCCGCGGATCATGTACCTGACGCCCGGCACAGGCGCCTTTAAAGAAGCATCACGAATCCCACCTTTGATCACCACTGAAAAACAATGTGGAGGAGACTTGGTTACCGGCACTCATATGCCGACGGAGCTCCAAGGTCAGTTGTTGACTTGTCGCTTTAAAAGCCGGGCCATCATTCGTTACGAATTCATAGAAGATGGCGCAGGTTATGCCGCCAACGTGTTGGAACCACTCATGACTTCGAAGCATCCAAACTTCCGACCAGTCGATTGCAAAATAGGGCCTGATGGCGCGGTCTATGTAGCTGACTGGTACAATTCCATTATCAATCACGGCCAACACGATTTCCGGGATCCACGAAGAGATAACGAGCATGGTCGTATCTGGCGCATTACGCATAAGGGTAGTCCTTTAACGGAAAAACCAAAGTTAGAAGGTGCTTCAGTTGAATCGTTAGTCTCCCAATTAAGCAGCCCGGAAGCATGGACCCGTCATCAAGCTCGAAAAGAACTCAGTGAAAAGGATCCCGATGAAGTGCTCCAAGTAACGGAAAATTGGGTGAACTCTCTCAATCAAGAGGACAAAGCTTACGAACATCATTTGGTAGAGGCCATGTGGGCTTGTCAGAATGTGGAGCGCGCGAGCGAAGCGATTCTCACCAAAGTCATTAACGCCAAAGATGGTCATGCCCGATCAGCCGGCGCACGTGTCATCCGTTATTGGTACGATCAATTGTCCGACCCTGTTGGCATAGTTGCTCATCTTGCGGACGATCCTTTTCCCCGTGCACGCATGGAAGCGGTATTGTCAGCAGGGTTCATTCCGGAAGTTGAATCTTTACCGGCAGCTTTGAATGTTTTGAATCATGACAGGGATAGATTTATCAATGCCTCTATTCCTTCAACTATGACGGCATTGGAGCCGTACTATATTCCAGCTTTGGAAAAGAAAGCTCTGGCTTTTAATGACCCCAAACATCTTCTCTTCGCCGAACAATCCGCGGGAATCGGTTTGGACAAACGATTGGGCGCATTGTTAAAAGCTTCCAATCCATCCACCATGGAAATCAACGAGGTGCGTAAGCAGTTTTCAGCCACCCCGAATACCAAACTGATCCGGATTTTGGTGAACGCCATAGGGAAGGGCGGGATTCCATCTGATGAAGCGGTGGTGGCAATGCTTGAAGAATTACAGAAAATTGGTGCTCAAGGTAAACTGAATGCTGGACGATATTTCGCAAATCTCCTCACGGGCCTTTCGGATTCCAATGATGCTATTGCCACCGGATCAGCTGCCAGTCTAGGCGCTTGGAAATTCAGGGATGCCGGAGATGACTTATTGGACACTTTGGCAGATAGGAATCGTGCATCCGATGTCCGGTCCGCGGCAGCCGTTGCGCTCGCACAACTTGAGCAAACGAAATATATTCTTCAATTAAAGTCACTAGCTGAACACGGAGATATCGAAACCCGCTATCATGCCGTAACCGGTCTTGCCATAGCTGATATAGAAGAGGCAAAAGTTGCTGTCGCAAACGTTCTTTTAGAAGATCCTATTAGCGCAGACCCGGTAGCCTTAGTTAGAAGCTTTACTCAAATGCGCCGTGGAGATGCGACACTGGCCGATGCTTTGATTGGAGTTGCGATTCACCCCAAGGTGCTTGCAGCTGTTGCAACTTTCCATCGCCAAACGGGGCAGCTTCCCAAACGCTTACGTGAGTTGTTCTTGGAGACAAATGATGAATCCTTGTCCGCGCTTCTATTAAAGGAAGACCGGGATACGCTTACTGCCGCAGTAGATCGCTATGGAGTCGCTTCTCGTGGCGAAATGATTTTTCGTAGAAACGAAATAGCTTGTATGAGTTGTCATGGTATCGGCTCGGTTGGTCCTACGATTGGACCCAATCTTGTAGCTGTCGGTACGGCCGCTTCGACGAGCTATATGATTGAAGCGGTTTTAGAGCCCAATGTCTCGACTGCAGAGCATTATGAAAACCTCATGTTCTCCATGACCGACGGCTCAGTTCAAATGGGAGTCATCACCTTTCAAAATGAGCAGGAAGTTATCATTCAGGATTCGACACAAGCCGGACAGGAAATCTCTCTTCCGGTGGCTGCCATCGCCCAACGAACTTTGATGCCCTCTCTCATGCCGGCGGGTTTAGCGGATCAGTTGAAAAGTCGTCAGGAATTTCTTGACCTGGCCAAGTTTCTTTCGCTACTCGGTCAGCCCGGACCCTACGCCAACAATGAGCGCCCTTTAATTCGTAAATGGAGTATCACAACTTCCAATACGAATTCCATTCCGTCCGATTCATCTGCTTGGACAACGGTATTCAGTAAAGTGAACGGGGAATTGCCTTTGAATGATCTAGGTATGGACGGTCGGGTATTTGCACAAGGATATGTTCAGGTTCAGGTTCCAGGTGAGGTGCAGCTCGATGTTAATAGTTCAAAAGGTCTATCTTTTTATGTAAATGGTGAAGCAATGAGTCTGTCTATTAAGATCTCATTGCCGAAGGGACGGCATGTCCTGACCTTTGCTATCGATCCTTCAAAGCGGACATCTAAAGGATTACAAGTTGAATTCGTTACGCCTCCAGCTCTGCCATCAAGCTGCAACCAGAAGGTGGCATGTAGGGTATATTCACTGAGATTCTTTATCGGTTGGCTCAACGGGCGATCCTGGTTTTCAGCAAAGTCTTGCAGTCTAGCGCCTGATTCAAAGATAATGAATCAAACAGATTCATAGTCACTGCGTGCATCCATGAAACGAGCTCTTCTTTTTGTTGTAATTATTTCTACTTTATTTTCGCCGACTACTTGGGCGAAGTACGAGAACGCAGTCATTCGGCCGATTATTTGTGATGATCCAGAAATACCCGGTTTATCTGGAGTTACAGCTCGAGCGCAATCCGATGAAGCAAATTGAACGAAGGAGTGCATAGATATTTTTGAAAACGGCTCTTGCACAATAGTTCTGCGTTGAGTGTTACAACGACTGGGGTATTAAGAAATTGAGCCAAGAGTGAAAACAAACGACATGCAATCCAGTCATTGTAGTGGATATGGACGAGGTCGTATTTTTTTCTATATTTAATCAGGTGTCGCACTACCGGAAAAAACCATAGCAGGCCTGCAAGTATTGGCACTAGACATTGTGGGATCCGCATCCCCAAACTATAGATCTCAAGAAAATTGGAATGCTTTTTGTGTTTTGGATAAGCTGGAAGATTAGTCGTTAAAATGGTTTAGGATACTCCTGATTTACCCATTTCCATCGAAAGATTCCGTACCTGAATCGACATACCTCCGACTGGAGAATAAAGAATGGGCCAATTACCTGGACGATATAATCGTGCGGCTATCTTTAGAATTTTTATTTTTTCACTCATCTCTGAGGGTGTCGTGGTTTTACTCAAATTATTGTTACCGTCTGGATTTTATATTGGATCGTCGGTAGGCCAGTGGCGTGATGCCAATGTGCTTCCTGAAATGGAGTGTAAAAGAGCTCTGGTCGTAGAAACCTAGAGCGTGTGCCATTTCGGAAATGGGTCGTTCTGAATTCCGGAGTTGTTCGCAAGCGGCTTGGATCCTCGTTTTGATAAGGAAGGATTGAGGAGTAGTGTTGAATACTTTTTTAAACTTTCGATTGAATTGGCGAACGGACATTCCTGTTTTTTTCGCCAGATGAGAAACCAGAATCTGTTCGGTAAAGTTACTGCGCAAATATTCCACTACTTTACTAAATTGTAGATTTGGGAATAGAGTGTGTTCGCTGCGAACGAGACTTTTTACAG
>Ga0115002_10001713_pt1 | contig 29688 bp, 24 predicted proteins | sample ArcticOcean_MG_C_8_FD_89576 | JGI IMG/M metagenome (GOLD analysis project Ga0115002, IMG submission 89576) | Marine microbial communities from western Arctic Ocean - ArcticOcean_MG_CB11_86 | ecosystem: Environmental > Aquatic > Marine > Oceanic | place: Arctic Ocean: Canada Basin | collected... | reverse complement strand
GAAGTCTTTACTGCGTGGGTAAATCAATTGTCCTCAGTTTCAAATATTGATATATCAATATTTGATGATTTTGTTGACGCTTTATCTTTCAGGCATCAGTTCTTTCATGACAGAGGTTGCCGCTTGTCTGACCATGGGATTGAAACTTTCTATGCAGAAGAATATACGGAACGAGATATTTCTTCTATTTTTGATAAGGCGCGGGGAGGAGCTCAGCTCAGTGCAGATGAAATTAATAAGTTCAAATCGCACATGCTTTATCTTTTTGGAGTGATGGATTCGGAGAAGGATTGGGTTCAACAATATCATTTTGGCGCACTCCGGAATAACTCTTCCCGACTCTTTGATGAGTTGGGACCTGACATTGGTTGTGACTCTATAGGTGATTGGTCCGTTGCAGAGCCAATGTCTAAACTTTTTTCTAGGTTGGATAAGGAAGGAAAGCTTGCGAAAACAATTCTGTATCCTATTAACCCGAGAGATAATGAATTGGTTGGTGCAATGGTTGGTAATTTTCAGGATGGTAGCGTGGCGGGAAAAATGCAGTTTGGGAGTGGCTGGTGGTTTAATGATCAAATGGATGGGATGATTCGCCAGATTGAAGCATTGTCCCAGTTAGGGCTGCTTTCCTGTTTTGTAGGTATGCTTACCGACTCGAGATCATTCTTAAGTTTTACTAGACACGAATACTTCCGCCGCATTCTTTGTAACAAATTGGGTAAAGAGATTGAGGAGGGGATTCTTCCAAATGATGTGAACTTGGTTGGATCTATAGTTAAAGACATCTGCTATAATAATGCTGCGGAGTACTTTGATTTTGATATTTGACTTTGTTAAGCTGATCATAAATTTGAAATTTCTAGTCTTAACAAGGTTGGATATGAATCACAATTCTCTCAGGTTCAATGAGTTACGATGAGGATAAAATTTGGAAGAGTTGATCATTATTAGAGCTTTCGAAAACCTCCCAATTATCTCAATTTTAGGCGAGCAGTAACTAGTTTAAAATCAATCAGTTAGGAGCTTGTGAAAAATTTCACAAATAGCGCTTGCGGGATGTTCCGGGTGCTTAATAATTAAGGTCGATAAGCAGTAATCCTAAGACTTTACCAGAGTTCCTAGTAAGCCCAAATGGCAGACACTTTGCAAGAATTTGAAACGCCTGATGCGGCCACTAAGGCGGCACAGGCTCTGGAGACCTATCAACAAAAAACGGATGATCTTGTTGGCGAGAAACTGACACTTAACATGGGTCCTTCTCACCCTGCGACTCATGGGGTTTTAAGGCTCATTCTTGAACTGGATGGAGAAGTCATTACCAAAGCAGACCCTGACATTGGATATCTGCATAGAGGTGATGAGAAGATTGCTGAGAATATGCAATACAATCAGTTCGTTCCATACACTGATCGTCTTGATTATCTTGCCCCATTAGCAAATAACGTCGCTTATGCTTGTGCTGTTGAAAAATTAATGGGCTGGGAATTACCTCCTCGAGGACAAGCGGTCAGAGTCATTTGTTGTGAGCTTGCCAGAATTTCTGCACATTTATTAGGCGTTGGCTGCTACGCAATGGATGTAGGTGCTATGACTGTTTTCCTATATACGTTCACGCAGAGGGAAACCGTTTATGATCTCTGCGAGCAGATCTCAGGAGCCCGTTTCACGACTAGCTACACTAGGGTAGGCGGTCAGACAAGAGACCTGACAGAAGATACGATAAAGGGTGTGTTGAAGTTCTGTGACGAAGTCAGTGAGGTTATTGAGGAGGTGGATAAATTACTTTCAAGGAACCCTATATTTATTGGACGTACTCAAGATGTAGGATTCATCTCTAAGGATGATGCGATCGGGTATGGTTTAACGGGCCCGAACTTGAGAGGTTCAGGGGTAGACTTCGATATGAGAAAAAATCATCCTTACCTTGGATATGAAAAATATGATTTTGATATTCCTGTGGGCAAGGTAGGTGACTGCTATGACCGATATTTAGTTCGTATGGAAGAGATGAGGCAGAGCGTGAGTATTCTGCGTCAGGCGTGCCAAAAAATTCCTAAAGGACCAGTGAACATTACTGATCCAAAAGCGACCCTACCAGATAAGGAGCGCGTACTTATGAGCATGGAGGAGTTGATTCATCACTTCATTGTGGCAACGCAGGGCATTGATGCCCCTAAAGGTGAGGTTTATTTTGGTGCAGAGAATCCCAAAGGAGAGCTTGGATTTTATATTAACTCGAAGGGAGGAGGAGTCCCTCATCGCCTTAAAATTAGGAGTCCCTCATTTGTGAATTTAAGTATTCTTCCCAAGCTTCTACCGGGTCACATGATTAGTGATGTGGTATCTATTCTTGGCAGTTTAGATTTTGTAATGGGGGAATGTGACCGCTAGTAAACAATATGGAAGTTTCTAGAGAATTAAATAATCAGGCGAACGAATACATTAGCCACTATCCGAATGATCAGAAGAGGAGTGCGTCTTTGCCCCTTTTACATTTGTTGCAACAAGAATACGGCCACATCAATGAAGAGAGCGTGAATTGGGTCGCTGAAAAATTAGACATTGAACCTATCAATGTTCTCGAGCTCGTGACGTTCTATCCAGGATTCAGGCAGACCGCGCCTGGAAAGTATCATATCCGAGTTTGCCGTACCCTTTCATGTGCGATGGCTGGTTGTTATGAAACGATGGAAAAGTTTTGTGAAGTTGCTGGCATTGATAGGTCTAATGTTTCACATCATAACCCGATAGCAGTTTCTGAGGATGGTAAATTTAGTATTGAATTTGCAGAGTGTTTGGCGAGTTGTGGTACAGGACCTGTGTGTTTGATTGGTGATGAGTTCCATGAATCTGTGAAGGCTGACAATGTCGCCGAAATTATTGGAAAATACGATTAATGGAAGCTCCGAAATACATAAAAGGAAAGGAACCTCACAAGAGTGAGTATAGGATGATTTTCCGCAATGTTGATCGTCGCGGTTGGGATGCGTCTATTAAATCTTATATTGCAGACGGTGGATATAGAGATCTGAAGAAGGCGTTAAAGATGAAGCCTCAAGAGGTCACTGACGAGGTTAAAACTTCAGGCCTTCGCGGCAGAGGAGGGGCGGGCTTTCCGACTGGAGTCAAGTGGGGTTTCATCCCTCCCAATAATAAAAAACCAGTCTATCTGATTTGTAATGCCGATGAGTCAGAGCCAGGCACTTTCAAGGACCGGTATATTGTGCATCAGGATCCGCATCAGCTCATAGAAGGAATGTTGATTTCATGTTATGCAGTTGGAGCTAAAGTTGCATATATCTATATCCGAGAAGAATTTCCTGAAGGGGCTAAAATTCTAGAGGGCGCGATAGAAGAGGCTAGGAAGAAAAACCTCTTGGGGAAGAAAATTCTAGGAGGAAAATTTAATTGTGAGATATATGTGCACCGTGGTGCAGGTGCCTACATTTGCGGTGAGGAGACAGGCCTCATCGAATCATTGGAGGGGAAAAGACCTTACCCAAGAATTAAGCCTCCATACTTTCCTGCGGCGCTTGGATTGTATATGTGTCCAACTATTGTTAATAATGTAGAGTCTTTATGCCATGTGAAACACATCATTGCTATGGGGGGGCGGGAGTACGCAAAGATAGGCACTCCACGGAACACGGGAACTAGGATTCTGTGCGTCAGTGGTGACGTAATAAGGCCTGGATACTTTGAGGTCGAGGTCGGTAAAATCACAATGGGTGAACTGATTAATGATGTTTGTGGAGGATTAAGAAAGGGTCGTAAACTTAAAGGAGTCATACCCGGAGGTTCATCAGCGAAAGTTTTGCGAGCAGGCGAGAAATATACAATTGGTACCGGTGAATCAGAGAGAACAATTGGCATTAATGAGATTCCAATGGATTTCGATACACTGGCAGCTTGTGGTTCTATGGCAGGATCTGGAGGAGTTATTGTTATGGATGACAGCCGGGACATGACATGGATACTAAATAATATAAATACTTTTTATGCCCATGAGTCATGCGGGCAATGCACCCCATGCCGAGAAGGTTCGCTTTGGATGAAAAAAATTACTGATCGAATGGTTTCAGGTGCAGGAGTCCCGTCTGACTTGAAGACCTTGACTTCGGTGGGAGATAATATAGCAGGAAGGACTATCTGCGCTTTCGGAGAAGCGTGCGCTTGGCCTACTCAGAGCTTCGTTGCAAAGTTCCCAGAAGATTTCAAGAAACATACGAGCCGGAGAAATGCCGGCAAAGAGCTTAACCCTGAATCGAAGGCGGCAGCGGCCGGCCTTAAGCGTTGAATTTGTTAATGTCCCCTGCAAACAAACAAACTGAAGATCTGGTGAACGTCCAAGTGGATGGGCATTGGATTCAGGTAAAAAGGGGAACTCGCATGATTGAGGCTTGCAAACAGGCATCAGCAGAAGTTCCTCATTATTGTTATCACCCTAAACTTAGCTCACCGGGAAATTGCAGAATGTGCCTGGTTGAAATGGGCATGCCGCCCCGACCCGCTCCGGGTCAAGAAGCAGAACTGGACAATGATGGGCATGCTAAAATTAGTTGGATGCCTCGCCCTGTTATAGCTTGTGCCAATACAGTTACTGAAGGCATGGGAATACGAACACAGTCAACATTGGCAAAGGAGTGTCGTGAGGGTGTGATGGAATTTCTACTAATTAACCATCCCCTTGATTGTCCTATTTGTGATCAGGCTGGAGAATGCACGCTCCAAGAATATAGCGTTGAGCACGGAAAGGGTGAATCAAGGTTCCTTGAAAATAAGGTTAAGAAGCCAAAGAACGTCGATATTGGACCGAGGATTCGCTTGGATGATGAGAGGTGCGTTCTTTGTTCAAGGTGTGTGCGATTTACACAAGAAATCGTTGATGATGATGTGCTGGGTTTTGTTGATAGGGGTAGCCATAATGTGTTGACGATTCATCCTGATAAACCTTTGGCGAATAATTATTCATTAAACACGGTGGACATTTGCCCCGTCGGGGCACTTACCTCTAACGACTTTAGGTTCAAGATGAGGGTTTGGTTCATGCGCGAAACAAAGTCCATTTGTAATGGCTGTGCCCGCGGTTGCAATATTCTCATAAGTTCGAGAGAAAATAAGATTTATAGACAAACTCCGAGAGAAAATAATGAAGTGAATTCTTCGTGGATGTGTGATTCTGGAAGGCTTAATTATCATCTTCTTGAAAGTGACGCGCGTCTTACTGACCCGATGATGAAGAAGGGTAAATCTCACGAAACGGTTGATTGGCCTCAAGCGATTCGAAGTACTGCCGAGGGACTGCTCAAGTATAAAGGCGATGAAGTAGCAATTATTGCATCTGCACGCATGACGAATGAGGAGTTATATTTGGTCCGTGTTTTGGCAGACACATTAGAAACCAAGAATGTCGATACACTGAAGTGTCATGGTGAAGGGGACGATTATCTTAATCATAAAGATAGGAGACCGAACACAAACGGAGCAAAGGCCATCCTGAAACTCCGCAGTCCGGGATCGAGAGTTAATTCAATCAAAAAAGGTATCGAGTCCGGATCAATTAAAGCCTTGTTCGTTTACGGTGAAAATATTGAGAGCAAGGGTTTTGATGATAGGGTTTTGAGTAAGTTGAAATTTTTAGTCTCTTCACACATATTGGCTAACCCAACAGCAAAATTATCAGACATTGTTCTTCCTGGTGCAAGTTATGCTGAGAAAAGAGGATCAATGATTAATGCGACTGGTCGATTGCAGTTGTTGAATAAGGCAATCGAACCACCCGGCAATAGCAGAGATGATTGGGAGATTTTGCAAGATCTTAATCGTGCTATGGATGGGAAGGATTTCATATATGAATTGGCGGACCTTTTTTCTGAAATGGCAAGTATTGTGCCGGTCTTAAAGGGTCTTACCTTATCAGGGATAGGAGAGAAGGGTGCTTCGGTTATTGAAACTGGAGAAACTATACCACTTCTTGAACGAGAAGCGCAGAGAGTTAATCAGGGTCTCATAGTAGGATAAATGGAGATTGGAAATATATTAACTAATATTGAATTGATACCGATTCTGATTTCTTTCATCAAAATCGTCATGGTGATATTTGTAGTCATATTACCGATGGTGGCATATTCTGTTTGGGCTGAGCGGCGAGTGAGTGCCGTGATTCAGGAACGTGTTGGACCTAACCGAGTAGGTATTCCTTTTACTAAGATCAGATTGTTTGGGCTTGGCCAACCTATTGCGGACGGGATTAAATTTCTTCTTAAGGAAGATTTCACGCCAGGCCATGTGAATAAATTTTACTATTGGCTTGCCCCAGCACTCACTATGGTTCCAGCGCTATTAACTTGTGCAGTTCTTCCATTCGGCAGTGAACTGTTTGGTGAGAAAATGGTAATAGCGGACCTTAATGTCGGGCCTCTTTTTATTTTTGCTATCGCTTCTCTTAGTGTTTACGGAATTGTTTTAGCGGGGTGGGCATCAAACTCAAAATATTCTTTTCTTGGAGGAGTGAGGTCAAGTAGCCAAATGATATCTTATGAAATATCACTTGGTCTTTCTCTTGTTCCTGTTCTTTTAATATTTGGAGAGTTAAACCTTAGTGAAATTGTATGGGAGCAGAGTAAGAATGGATGGCTTTTGTTACCCTTCTGGGGGGACGGGGCAATATGGAATGGAGGAGTGGACCGATTCTTTCTCCTCTTCCCTGCGTTCATTGCTTTTATAGTTTTTACTACTTCGATATTTGCCGAGACGAATCGATTGCCTTTTGACCTTCCTGAATGTGAAACCGAGCTCGTAGCAGGGTACCATACCGAGTATTCTTCAATGAAGTTTGCTCTCTTCTTTTTGGGTGAGTATGCAGCAATGATCATTGGATCAGGCCTTATAGTGACCTTGTTTCTTGGGGGTTGGTCCCTTCCCTTTGGGTTGGACGCATACCTCATGAATATGGCTGGAGACCCGGAGCAAATTCCCTGGTGGCTAGGTTTGATCCATATAGGAACGTTTCTTGCCAAGGTAATTGTTTTTATTTTATTTTTCATATGGGTTCGCTGGACACTTCCTAGATTTCGTTATGATCAGCTGATGAGGCTCGGTTGGATCATCTTCTTTGAACTTGCGCTAGTGAATATTTTTATCACTGCTGGAATTTTAATTTTAACTCGAGAGTCTGCTTCTTAAATATGGCTGTTACTGTAGAGCGTCCCAAATTATCAATTCTTGAGAAGTGTTACTTCCCAGCAATTATGAAAGGTCTGCGCATCACTCTCGGGCATGCGATTCGGATCCTAAGAAGAAAAAAGAAAGTAACGATGCAATATCCTGAGGAAAAGTGGGATGATAATCTGCCGGAACATTACAGAGGCGCTCCTGCATTAGTTACTGATGAGCATGGAAGAGAGCGGTGCGTTTCATGTCAGCTTTGTGAATTTATCTGCCCTCCACGGGCCATTACTATCATTCCTGAAGAAATTCCTCCTGAGGATCAGTGGTCAAAAGTCGAAAAAAGACCTAGGGAATTTGAGATTGATATGATCCGTTGTATTTATTGCGGAATGTGTGAGGAAGTGTGTCCTGAGCAGGCGATTTTTCTTCGCAAAGATTATGCTATCTCAGGCTATACCCGTGATGAAATGGTCCATAATAAGAAAAAGCTATATGAGATAGGGGGCGTTCGAGAGGGCCTTGTTAACAAGTGGAACACATTAAAATAGAAAGTCTGAATATTTTTTGATGTCATTACTTTTTTACATTTTTTCAGGGTTGATGCTCGGATTTGGTATAATGGTAATTGTTTGCCGAAACCCACTATCGAGTGCGCTTTGCCTTGTTATTTCCTTCTTAGGGTTAGCTGCCTTGTTTGTCACTCTTAATGCCTATTTCATAAGTATAATTCAGATTCTTGTTTATACCGGAGCTGTAATGGTTTTGTTCCTCTTTATCATTATGCTTCTTGATATAAGAGAAGAGAAAAGTAAAGATTGGAACTTTTTGGCAGTGGGGGGAGGAGTAGTTGTTCTTTTTGGATTTGTTGTGCAACTAATTTCTGTGCTTGGTGGATATGAGGATGGAAAACAAAAGATGGTGCCGTTTCCAGAGGACTTATCGCATGAAGATGTAAAGATGATCGGAACTGAGATTTTCACGAATTACAATTTCCATTTACAGGTATTGGGAGTTCTTTTGTTAGTTGCCACCATTGGTGTCGTTGTTCTTAGTCGCCGGCAAGGGAAGGAGGGTTCGGAAAATAATTAATTATCTCATGCCTACTTTAAATGAATACCTTTTGATGGGCGGTTTGCTATTTGTGATAGGGCTTTGTGGAGTCATGATCCGAAGCAATATAATTGTTATATTAATGAGTCTCGAAATGATGCTCAGTGCAGCTAATTTGACCTTAGTTGCATTTTGGAGATTTGGCGGAGGAGAGGGTTTGCCTGCGGACTCATATAACGCACAAGTGATGGTGTTTTTTGTGATCACAGTTGCAGCTGCGGAAGTGGCTGTTGGTTTGGCTATAATCGTTGCTCTTTTTAGATCACGTCAAACAGTAGATGTTGAAGAACTGAGGAGTATGAAAGGATAATACAGATGACAACTGCATTTATCATTCTTTTATTACCATTAGTTGCAGCTGCATCTAATCTTCTTTTGTTGAGGAAAAAGGCAAATTTCAGTGCATTTGTCTCAACGTTTTCAGCGGCGATTTGTTTGGTATTAACTTTCGGGCTTATTCGTCAAGACGACTTAAATAATCTTGGATCATTTAATTGGATAAAGATTGCAGATTTTGAATTGGATATTGGCATAGAGTTACACGGTTTAGGCCTGGGGATGATTCTTGTGGTTACCCTCATAGGTTTTTTGGTTCATCTCTTTTCATTAGGATATATGCGAGAAGATGCAGGGAAGGCTCGTTATTTTTCTGGGCTTTCCCTCTTCATGTTTTCAATGACTGGAATTGTTTTTGCCGACAATCTTGCAATGATGTTTATTTTTTGGGAGCTCGTTGGTGTTAGTTCTTATCTTCTCATTGGTCATTGGTATCATAAAAACACAGCAGCCGAGGCAGCGAAGAAGGCGTTCCTCGTCAACCGCATTGGTGACTTTGGTTTTATGATTGGAATTCTTCTAATATGGGGAGCTTTTGGTAGTGTTAATTTTGTAGAGGTTGAAGAGTTGGTGAGGAATGGGAATTATGACAAAGGCTTACTTAACTGGTCAGTTTTTTGTATTTTTTGTGGTGCCATTGGTAAATCTGCTCAAGTTCCGCTGCATGTGTGGCTTCCGGATGCTATGGAAGGACCAACACCTGTTTCAGCTTTAATTCATGCCGCAACTATGGTGGCGGCTGGAGTCTTCATGCTGACTAAGGTTTTGTTCTTAATTGTAGAGGCTCCTACTGCGGCTTCGGTCATTCAATACGTTGGAGCTATTACTGCTCTGATAGCCGCACTCATGGCTACTCAGCAAAATGATATAAAAAAGATACTGGCCTATTCAACTTTATCGCAACTCGGATACATGATCATGGCGGTTGGATTTGCTGGACTTTTGAGCGGCGGTGCAGTTTTGGGAGAGGAGGCATCAAATGCGGGATTCTTTCACTTGTACACACACGCTTTCTTCAAGGCGCTACTGTTCCTCGGATCTGGAGCGATTATTTATGCATGCCATCATGAACAGAATATCTGGAAGATGGGAGGGTTGATTGGACCGATGAAGATAACATCAATTACCTTCTTAATTGCGACTGCTGCCCTGGCGGGAATTTATCCCCTCAGTGGCTTTTATAGTAAGGATGCCATAATGACCGTAGCTGAGGATAAACCTATACTGCTGGTGATTGGCTCATTCGTTGTTTTCCTTACTGCTTTTTATATGACTCGTCTTTGTGTGGTAGTGTTCTTTGGGAAGGCCAGATCATGGTCATCGGAAGAGGCTAAGGAAGTCCCTCTTCTAATGCTTGTTCCCTTACTAGTTTTAACTATTGGAGCGATATTTTCTGGGCAACCTTTTGCCTACAGTTGGTTTGTAGATCCTAAGAAAATTCCTCATCCTGAAGGAGTGGTACTTCCTTTAATTCTTACTGCGATTGCTGTTGCTGGTATTATTGCTGGATTTTTCCTTTATCGTGGACGGGACCAAGAACCTTACCCTGTTCAGGTGTTAGCAAAAAAATTCTATTTGGATGAGATATACATTATACTAGTTAGAATTTTCCAAGACGCTGTTGCTTGGGTTGCAAAACAAATAGACCGACTATTAATTGACGGATTACTTGTCCGTGGTGTTGCCCGGTTAGTCACTGAGATTGGGTCGGTGCTAAGGGGGATGCAGTCTGGCAATTTGCAAGGTTACGCATTCTTATTTGGAGTGGGTGTCATTCTTGTCCTTTATATTATTAATGCTGCGATTGGATAGATGGAACAAATGCTTGTATGATTATTGATCTAATAGTTTTTATCCCGGTTATTGCGGCTTTGGCCATTGGTCTAGGAGCAGAAGGCCGAAAGACTGCTCTGGGTGCGGCCGGAGCAAATCTGATCCTTGGTCTCATTGTGATTAGTGAATTAATGAGGAAAGGGGGAGAGGAGTTAATATTTGAGACTTCCACAGTCATACTTGAAAACCCTAAATTAACTTTGGGTTTTGCTGTTGATGGGATGAGTGGAGTTCTCTTACTGCTCACAGTAATTGTAACTTTTTGTGCAGTCTACATTTCACCTGAGAAGGCTCCCGATGGGAAAGTAAAGCTTTATCATATTTCACCTTTACTCATTTCGACTGGTGCTTTGGGTGCTTTTTGTTCTACAGACTTATTTTTCTTATTTGCATTTCATGAATTAGCACTCATTCCAACTTTTTTGATGATAGGGCTTTACGGACACGGGAGGGACAAGTTAGCGGTTGCTTGGAAGATAACTATATATCTTGGGGTAGGTAGTTTGATTTTGTTGGGTGGATTGATAGCATTGTATTCGAACTTAACCAGTGCTGAATCCGCAACATTCAATATTGCTGATCTTACCGCTATTGCCGAAACAATGCAGTTAGACCAGGAAGTACAAAAGTGGATTTTCTTACCTCTTTTTCTTGGCTTCGGTATACTAGTTTCGCTTTTCCCTTTCCATAGCTGGGCGGCACCAGCTTATGCTTCTGCCCCAACATCAATCGCAATGCTTCATGCAGGAGTACTGAAAAAGTTCGGTTTATACGGAATATTAAGAGTTGCGATGCCCATGCTCCCAAAGGGTTTTGAAGCTTGGGAGGGCTTAATATTAGTTTTATTATTGGGGAACATTATCTACGTGGGGTTCGTGACAATTTCACAAAAGTATCTGGATAGGATGTTAGGTAATTCTAGTGTGATGCACATGGGCTATGCTTTTTTAGGGATCGCTTGCGTTAATCATATCGGCTGGAATGGGGCAGTTCTTATGATGTTTGCTCATGGTATCTCGATTGCGTTGTTATTTGCTTTGTGTGGTTCGCTTAGAGAAAGATTAAGCACACTAGAGCTTTCTGAAATAGGAGGGTTAGCTAGCAAGGTTCCGTTCTTAGCTGTGAGTTTTGGGTTCGCTGCTTTCGCTTCAATTGGCTTGCCAGGTTTTGCTAATTTTGCATCTGAAATAACGATTCTTTTTGGTGCTTTTAATGGCGCTGGCGAAGTGGGGAACCTTCAAAAAGCAGCCATATTAGCTTTGTGGGGTGTTGTCATATCAGCCGTCTATATGCTTCGAGCCTATAGGAATGTCTTCCAAGGTGATTCGGCTCAAGGCCTGACCTTGGTGAGGCGTGATTCATTAAATAAGATCCCAATCATATTAATGATAGTCGTACTTTTGTTAACTGGGTTTTTTCCTAACTTAATTTTAAGCATATTACCGAGCTGATAAATTTATGCCTGCATATTATCTTGAGATCCTTATTTTATTGCTTGGCTTTACGATGCTTGGCATTGAGGCATTTTCATCTAATCGTTCCCGTTCAGGAATTGCAGTCTTAGGAGTCAGTGGTCTTTTTGTTGTCTTATTATTTTTAATTATTGCAGTCCCTTCTTCTGAAGTTCCCTACGATTATTGGGGGATATACTACGTGGATAAATGGGCTTTATTTTATAAGGCTATAGCAATATTAACAACCTTACTTGTCCTTGTTTTAGCTAAGGACTTTTCTCCTGCTTTCAAAAAGTACACTTCTCAGAGTAATGAATTTTCAGGAATCGGTGAGTACTATTGCCTTCCTATTTTTGTGTGTGCTGGGCTTATGTGGATGGCTTCGGCAAAGGATTTGATTACCATTTTCGTATCTTTGGAATTAGTTACTATTGGTTTTTATGTGCTTGTTTCTTTTATGCGTAGGAATGTCGGTTCGCTTGAGGCAGGAGTGAAATATTTAGTTCTAGGAGCGTTATCGACAGGATTTTTGGTATATGGAATTGCTTGGATATTTGGTGTGACTGGTCACTTTGATCTTAGTAAAATTTCCGAGGCGCTCAATTCTGGAGAGATTGAGAAGAAACCTATTATCTTTGCGTTTGCTCTTCTCATGGTGGGTCTGGGTTTTAAGGTTGCAGCAGTTCCTTTTCATATTTGGGTTCCTGATGTTTATCAGGGCACATCAATGCCAATCACTGCATTCCTCTCGGTCGGATCTAAAGCGGCAGGTTTCATTGTTCTGCTAAGAGTGGTAGAACCTTTCCTTAATTCACCTTTAACTTCGAGCTCTGTAATTTTGATCTTATCTTTTTTGACTTGTGTGACTTTGCTCTTTGGGAATCTTGTAGCAATTAAACAAACGAATATTAAAAGATTACTGGCTTATTCAAGTATTGCCCATGCTGGTTTTTTAATGATGGCTTTGCCCGCCATGGAAAGTGGTTTTCATTCAAAATTAAGCGGACCATCTCCAATGGATTCGATCTCATTTTATTTGGCCGGTTATTTATTGATGACCATGCTATGCTTTCTAGTGATAACGATCGTCAGTTCATTAACGGATGGAGAAAACATTGATGATCTTAGGGGCTTGGGCGCGCGTTCTCCTTTGTTGGCTTTTGCAATGCTTGTTGGGGTTGCTTCTCTAGCGGGCATCCCTTTAACTGTCGGCTTTTTTGGTAAGTTCCTATTGTTTAATATAGCGATTCAATATGCCGTATTCTCAGGATCTTGGTACATCGTTGCTTTTGCTGTGTTGGGGGCATCTGCTGGCTTTTATTATTACTTTAAAATTATCCGAGCAATGTATTGGGGGGGGGCTGAGCAAGACGGCGATCAATTGGCCCTTACTGTTAGCACATTGTCTAGGGTAGTAATTATAGTTCTTCTTGCTGGTGTGATTCTTTGTGGGGTATTTCCTAAATTAATTCTTGGGTTCCTATAGAAATAATTGACTAGGGTTAGTCTATTTTGATTGCCTTTTCCTTATGTTAATTATTCTTTTCAATACGTTGTAATTTCACAGAGCTAGGGTAATATTGTTAATGTGAAGATCTTACTGGTCGAGGATGAGACTGAAATAGGCGAACTCATCAAAAATGGATTAGAAAAAGAAGGTTTTGTATTGGATTACTGCCAGGACGGTGATTCGGGCATGGAGCGTGCGATGACAAGATCTTATGACGCTATAGTTTTGGACGTGATGTTGCCTGGGCGCAGTGGCCTTGAAATTCTTAAGGTAATTCGTGCAGGGCACAATAATGTGCCAGTGATTATAATTACGGCTAGAGGTGAGACCGAGGACAGGATTGAAGGATTGAATTTGGGTGCAGATGATTATCTCCCGAAACCATTCTTTGTTGAAGAGCTCATTGCGCGATTGCGTGCAATTTGGAGGCGCTCTTCTGAGACTGGCATGAGTGTACTTAGCGTTGGCTCATTGTCTGCTAACCTTATGAAGAGAGAAGTAATGAGATTAGGCGTTCAAATTGATATGACACCTAAAGAATTTTCTCTTCTTGCCTTTTTGATGAGAGCCCCTGGTCGTGTCCTTACAAGAACCCAAATACTTGAACAGGTATGGGGCTATCATTTTGATCCAGGAACGAATCTTGTGGATGTTTATATTAGGAGATTACGATCAAAAATTGATATTGAAGGAGAGGTTCCATTAATAGAGACTCTGAGGGGAGTGGGGTATCGGATGCAAGATCCTGACAATCCAAAGGAAGGGTAGGCGGTGTCACTCTCATTTCGACTTCGAATAGCATTGTGGTCCGCATTGTTGTCTGGAACTGTATTGATTGTCTTTTTGGGATTCACTTCAAACATGGTTCGTAAGACTATGACTGAAGAGGCAGATTATGAGCTGAAAGGATTTACCGCAGACATGGTTTTAACTGCTCAGGCGATGGAAGAAGGGGGACTACTTCAGACTCAGTTAGTGGGTACGTTGAGTGCTGAAAGGGCAGAGGTTAGATTAATTGAGTTGGCTGAAATTGAAGATTCTGATGTGAGTATCGTTGACCGATCTCCATTGGCATTGGAAGACTCGCTCATCGAAGGTAATCAGATTTACAAAGAACCGGATTGGCCGGAACCGGGAAAGGAAATTGAATGGAAGCTTGGAGGATCTAACGAGACTGTAGAGTATAAAGATAAAACTTGGAGAGTAATGTGTAGAACCTTTGATGGATACAAGGTTCGCATGGCAATAGACTTAAAGGAAATTCGTGATGAGCTATCTAAGCTTATGCGAAGATATTTTGAGGCGTTACCGCTGGCTTTGATTATTATTGGTTTTGGTGCTTGGTGGATAGCTGGAAGGGTTGTTCGACCTGTACAAAAAATTATAGCTACAGCTGAAAATGTGACGGCCCAAGGATTGGGAGCAAGAGTGCAGGGAGTCAGCTCAAAAGACGAACTAGGTAGATTGGCTGCTGTTCTTAACCAAATGATGGATAGGCTCGAGTCTTCGTTCAGTCAGATGAAGAGGTTTAGTGCGGATGCTTCGCATGAGTTAAAAACTCCTCTGGCTGTTATGCAGGGCAAGATTGAGGCGGCGTTGCAGGATCATGGAGAGGGAAGTGAACATGATACGGTGCTAGTTGATGTTCTTGAGAGGGTTGGGCAGTTGAGGTCAATAATTGACAGCTTATTGATGCTTTCAAGGTCAGATGCTGGCAGTTTGATTATTGAAAAGCAAAAGTTAGATCTTTTTCATCTAATGTCTGAAATTGTTGAAGATGCTGAAGTGATAGCTGACGAAGAGGGAATATCATTTCAATCCGAAAATGGGAGCCCTGGTTTTATAGTGAATGGGGATGAACGTCTTTTGAGGTTGGCTATATCAAACATTTTGACTAATGCGACTAAGTATAATATTTCCGAAGGAGGTAAAATAATAAGTGAGTTGAGGAAAAGTGGGGATGCTTACCAAATATCAATTAGTAACACTGGTCCTGCGATTCAAGATGAAATAAAGGAGAAAATATTTGAGCGATTTTATCGGGTAGACACGGCAAGGGGACCAAGTAAATCGGGGTTTGGTTTGGGATTGAGTCTTGCGCGGGTCATTGCTTTGGCTCATGGGGGAGAGCTTAACTTATCAAGCTCAGAGGGGGGAACTAATTGTTTTGTGATGACATTACCTCAGTAGCAAAGTGTAGAAACCCTGTTAAATAGAAGTATATAATTAATGCCTCCAGAAGTTGATTGCCCCATAGAGAAAATGCGCTCGGCTGATCTTAATCAAGCTTCTATTTCTGCATTCCAACGGGCGTATGAACAGCTTTGTAATGGTGACGATTTAAAGATATCCGAGGAAGCTATAGAGCCAGTCTATGATTTGAATCATCATGAAGATTTACCGGATTGTGAAACTGAAGGGATTATCAATTCATTACGGGAAACTGTTATTATTAAGCTGAATGGAGGCATGGGAACTGGCATGGGTCTTGAGAAGGCAAAATCACTCCTTCCTGTTAGAAAGGGGATTAATTTCCTGGATGTTATTGTTAAGCAACTCTTTCACTTGCGATCATCTTATTGTGAAGATTTACGCTTCTTGCTGATGAATAGTTTTTCTACGAGTGATGATACCAAGTCTTATCTGTCGAAGTATCCTGATCTTGGGAATCTAGAAAACATTGAGCTCATGCAGAATAGGGTTCCGAAGATTAGAGCTGATACCCTTGCCTCAGTCAATTTTCCGGATTCATCCGAACTTGAATGGTGCCCTCCTGGGCATGGGGATATATATTCTTCGCTACTGGGCACTGGCCTTCTAGATAAGTTGCTTAATGAAGGGGTAAGGTTCGCTTTTATATCTAATTCTGACAATCTTGGAGGAACGCTTGATTTTAATATTCTAAATAGTTTTAAGCAGGGAGGGGCATCATTTTTAATGGAGGTAACACAAAGAACTGAAGCTGATAAAAAGGGAGGTCATTTGGCTAAAGAGAAAGACACGGGGTCATTGATTTTAAGAGAAATAGCGCAATGTGAGGATAAAGATACGTCTGCTTTCCAAGACATTAGTAAGCATCGCTATTTTAATACTAATAATATTTGGATTCGTCTAGATGTATTGAAAGAACACATGATGGATTCGGGGGGTGTGCTTGAGCTTCCCATAATAAGGAATCACAAAACAGTTGATCCTACGAACTCTAACTCATTGCCTGTTTATCAGCTTGAAGTAGCTATGGGCGCTGCCATTCAATGCTTCAAGGACTCCGTTGCATTAAATGTTCCGCGTTCAAGGTTCGCTCCCGTTAAGACGTCGGAGGATTTATTTGCATTGCAATCTGATGCCTACTCAATGACTGAAGACTTTCAAATCCAGCTCATGCCGGAAAGACACGGAATTCCTCCGATTATCAGTTTAGATGATGATTTTTATGCAAGGGCTGACCAATTAAATTTGGCCGCTCAGTTTGGCGTTCCCTCCTTGCTGAATTGTAAAAAACTCCAAGTCGAAGGACCCGTTGTTTTTAATGAGGGTGCGATCTTTCAAGGATCGGTGGTTGTGCGCAATAGCTCAAAACAGATAAAGGAACTTCCTGCGGGAGAATATAAAGATGAAATTATCGAATTGAATTGATTATTGTCTCCTGTTTATATGATTTCTCTTTTAGATTATAACTTTTCAGAATTCACAAAGACATGTGTTAATAAAAGTAAGGTAATATAAAGATGAAATATATTAAGCTAGTTTTTTTGGGTGGTTGTATTGGAGGATTTATCTTTCTTCTTTTGGAGATTATTGTTCGCATTTTTTTTCCTATCCCCATGGAGCCTGGAGTGGCCTTGACCCTCAACAACGAGATTCCGGGTATTCGTAGTAATGTTCGATATAGCTTTGATGGGTACCGATTGAGGAAAGCTAATTGGGACGATGGCCAGGGAGGTGATTCCATTAGAATTCTTTGCTTCGGAGGAAATGCAACTACTACAGTATTCCAAAAATCTGAGGATGCTTGGTGGGGAAAATTAGCCGAAAGAACATCTAAGGAAACGGGTAAGAATATAGAAGTGGGAGCAATGGCTAAGACCTCAAACGGTCAGTTCATACTGCCATCGGTTGTGAACGCTGAGAAGATTGTTGAAAAGTATGAACCTGATTTGATTGTTTGTTGTTATGGATTCGGAGATACCTTGCACTATAAAGATTATGTTTATAATAGCGATAAGATTACTGCCCTAAGGGAGGGAGTGCCTAGAGGTTTAAAGTATTCTCTTGCGAAGATCTCGCACATGATGCGGTTAATACGTAATAAGAAGACGAGCCGGCATTTGAAGGAGGCATGGAAACCATTGAATGCTCCTAATTATCATAGGGATCTTCTTTTCCGTGACAGGCTATATTACCAATCCTGTCCTGAATTGGAATATATTAAGCGTGATGAACATGATCCGTTAAATGAGTTCATTGATGGGATTAAAGCTTTCTCGGAACTGGCAACTAAGAATGGGTGTAGATTATTAGTCGTTGGCGAACCTTCTATTCATAGCCAAAGCCTCGGTAAGGAGGAGCTCTCTTTGATGACTTCAGTTTATTACCCAACAAAACCTGTACCAAGCAAGGGTTCAGGCCATCGAGTTAGACCGGAAACGATTGCTCTTGAGTTGCAGCGATTTCATGCCGCGGCCTCTGATTACTGTGAACAAAATGAAATCCAATGGGTTAATCTTCACGGAATGATTCCACAAACTATTGAATATTTCCTTAGTGAAACTGACGTAACTGATGTAGGAGCCAGTGAGATAGCTGATAAATTAATGCCGGCAGTAACAAATATCGTAAATGGTCTATAATATACGATATTTTTGCTTCACTTAACCTCTCAAAATAGTTGTTTTTTAATTAAAACAGTGCGAATTTGTAGTTTAAGCAATTGTATATTTAGCAAATATTGAATTGATTCTCAAAGGATGTTAATAAGACTTTTTAAGTAAAATAAACCCATGATTAAATCTCCGTTAAATCACAAGCAATCATTACAAGGTAGACAATTCTATATTTTTGCAGCCTTCCTTGTTGTTCTAACTTTTCTCTTTTATTCTGCTCCTGAGCTTTTAGCGCAAGATGCGGATGATACCGTGGCAAAGAAAACCATGCTTGATAATGTTACGGATGCAGGCATTTGGATGCTCCCGCTGCTTCTAGCTTCTGTCGCGATGGTTGCACTTATCGTATATAATTTCATTCAATTAACAGAGAGCAAATTCAACCCGCCCGATCTCAAGGCAAGCCTTCATGATCACATGGCAAACTGTCGTGTCCGTAGTGCCATTGAGGTTGCATCAACGAGCCCTACCTATTTAGGCATGATGGTTGCGGCGGCTTTGCCAAATGTTGACGCAACAGACGCTGACAGTCTAGGAAGAGAAGACGTGGAAGATGCTATTGCGGAATTTACAGTGAAGCAGAACCGTGGTCACTTAACATGGATCGGTTATCTAGGAATCATTGGTCAGATAGCTCCTATGTTGGGTCTGTTGGGAACGGTCGTTGGTATGATGGGTGCATTTAATACACTTGCCTCTCAAGGCCAGGCTGACCCATCTGTTCTGGCTGGTGACATTGGACTTGCGATGGTGACAACAGCTTCAGGCCTCATAATAGCGATTCCTTCGATTTTCTTCTTTTTCTTCTTAAGGAATAAATTAAATGGATTAGTTGCTAGTTGTCATAACGACTTGTCTGAGATGTTAGATGCTAGCTATCAAGCTGTTAATGCGGATCAAGCCATGGCAAAAGTGCCAGAAGGATTTCAAGCTTAATGGGCAGAAGGCACATTTTTTTGAGTAAAAAGAAAAAATTAGAACTAGAATAGAATGGCATCATCCAAACTCCAGTCCATTTTGGAGCATCAGGAAGATGATGCGAAGATGGACATGTCACCTATGATTGACATGGTCTTTCTTTTGCTGATCTTCTTTATGGTGGCTTCAAGAATGGTGACCGTTAAGGTGGATGATCAGATTAAACCGCCAGTTGCTGATGAATCTATTCGGCCAAAAAATGCCAAAGGCCGTATCATTTTTAATATTCGATCAGATGGAACGTTTACTGCTGGTGATGGAAAGGTGACCGTCACTGAAGACGAAATAACGGAGAGAGTTATTGCTTGGAATGACAGGTACAAGGACACAGATACTGAGCCTTCTCTTTTGCTCAGATCGCACCGCGATGCGTCGGTCAGAGATGTTAAGAAAGTAACTAAAGCGGCGGCTCTGGGAGGAATTAACAAGGTAGTCTTTGGATCTTTAAAAACTGGAAAGTTTGATTAATTGACATGGCGCGAAAAAGGAAATACAGGCAAGAGGCTGATAAGGATCCAGAATTGGATATTTCATCATTGGTTGACGTTGCATTCCTTTTGCTCATTTACTTTCTTGTTACAGCCACATTGAGGCCTGATGAGACTGATCTTTCAATTGTTTTACCGACTCAAATCCCTACAGAAAATCCTGATAAAGTTGACCCTGTAGTTATAGTCATTGGGCCGAGTGGGGATATTACTTATGATGGGGATGACATTCCTACTAGTGGGGCTAAGGGGGCTGACCGTTTGTCTGAATTAAGAAGTCGCTTAAAGGAATATAAACAATTATGTGATAATGGTGGCAGTAAACCGATGGTTACTGTGGCAGCAGATGATGACGGTAAGACTCAACGTTTCATAGACGTTGTTAACGCCTTGGCGTCAGTGCAGATAAAAAATATCACAATGACCGGTTTCCGGGACGAGGAAGAATAACTTTTCCTTCACCTAATCTTTTTAGTGTTTCTTCGTTTAATAGATGAAGTGGATGAAATTAAACTGGAAATGAATTTTTTTAGCTAAAAGATAGATAAAACCCCCTTTAACAGAATATTCATCTGAGGTATACTTTTTATGCTTATATTGTAAATTGTTAAGCCCCCAACAAAGACAAAACCACTACATGGAAAAACAAGTAATGCGCTACTATAGAATTATTACTTTTCACATATTCTTTTGCCTGAGTTTTTTTGTATTAAATATAGAAAGATCAGATGCCCAGAATCCAGTTGATGACAATTACCGTAAGGCTGTTACCCTCATGGAGGAAGCGAAGTGGACAGAGGCGTCAAGTGTATTGACGTCTGTAATAAGTGACCATAGTCAAGACGCTATGAAGTATTATGGCCCAGCATTTGGATTGCTTCACTATCATCTGGGCCTTTGTCAGATGTCACAAAAAAAATACAAAGAGGCTGCTCGACAGTTTGAGATTACATATAAAAATTTCCCGAACAAGGTAGCTGATGGAATTCCAAACACTCGTAACCACTATCACAAAAATGCTCTGTACCGGTGGGGCACAGCTGAACAAGGTGCCGAAGAATACAAAGGAGCATTAAAAATATACGACAAATTCATCAGTGAGAAGCCTGAGAAGGGAACATACAGCGGCGCTGAGCTCTATATCAATATGGGAGTTTGCCATGCGAAGTTAGGCAATGTTGCAGAAGCGACTGATAAAATTCAAAAGGTATATGACAATCATGACAGGTTAAGGGAGCGAAACAAAGGAATGTTACATCTTGCTTTCTTTGATCTTGCCAATCAGTGGATAGAAAAGGCGCTACCAGCTGATGGCATTGCTTTCATGGATAAAAATGATGCGCCACTTCGTTTTTCACCTTTTGACAGCTATAAGTATAAATTTAATGAGAGGACTCTTAAACTTGCGCAGGATGCTTCGAGTGGTGAGAAGAATCTTGATGCATTAGCTCTTAGATTTTTTACACTCGTCCCTCGAACTGAAGACGTCATTTCCGAACTTCAGGACAGAATGTCTTTTGAAAAGGGTGATGCAACAAGAGCCAAGATACAAAAAGAGATTGATAAATATGAAGCTAAGATTTCTGGAGGTACCACTGTAGATATCGCAGCTCTAAGGCTCTTGGCGCATGTTTATGAAAAGAATGATAGTTTTCGTGCCGCATACGCGGTTTACGATTACATGACAAGAAACTATCCAATTGCTAGGTCATTGGATGGCAAAAAAGATCTTCATCCTGATCTTGTATACAATGCTACTAGGTGTGCATTTTCTATCGGAGATTTACTTTCAGCGCAACATCATGGGATGAATTTCTTAAAGAAGTATCCGGGCCACGAGTTAGAACCAGATGTTCAGAGCATGCTTATGGAACAGCTATTTCGTAGAGGTGACTATGAACGATGCATCGAGATTGCTGTCAGCATTTTGCCCAAGCTGCCAGATGATAGTCCTCAACAAGACCTTTGCCTTTTTTGCTTGGGTGGTTCCTATTACTATGATGGACAATACGAAGAAGCAGATGAGATACTTGAACAGCACGTAAACAAGTATCCAAAGAGCGGTTACCTTGAAGAATCCAGTTACTATCGAGGAGCCAATAAAGTGAAACTACTTAATTGGTCTGTAGCATCACCACTTCTCGAAAAATGGCTAAGAGATTATCCCGAGTCATCGTTAAGACCCTTTGCTATTTTAGATAGAGCCACCTGTCATTTTGCCACTGATGAAATGGTGAAGTGTCTAGAAAAGCTTGACGAAATTGAGCAGCGTCATCCTGGGAGTGACATTTATGACCGTAGTCTGAATTTACGAGGTGATGTGCTGCAAGCACAAAAAGAGTGGCCAGCCGCTCAAGAATCTTATGTCAAAGGAAAGTCCACAGCCGAAAAAACAGGGCATTATCAGGTCGCGGCTGAGTCATTAAGTCAACTTGTAGTTGTAGCAAATTCTCAAGAAAAATATAAAGAAGCTACTGACTATTATGATGAATTTGTTATAAGCTATCCAGGCAATTTTCTCGAGCCACAAGTCGTTGCTAATGCATTAGAGGCCCTTATCCATGAGTCTATTGGAAGGGGCCAGGAGGGCCTGGATAAAATGGAGAGTATTATCGATCAGCTGGGTCGTCAGGAGAATGCTGATCTTGAGAAGGCTGTTGCGAAGTATGGAAATGTTTCAATTAAGTTATTCGGCGAAGATAAAACAATTCTAAAGTTAAAAGAAATGGCTACGAAGCCTGGGCAACCTCAGGCTGTGTTGGCATGGCTTTTAGTTTCTAGGGTTGATATTCTAGAAAAAATCAAAAAAGATGATCCGGCTACTGCTACGGCGGAAATAAACACTGCATTTACAGAGCTTAGAAGTTTTGATAAAAAGGTGCTGGCTCCTTATGTTCTTGCAAGAATAGGAGGGTTTTTGAGAGCTGCTAATTCGACTGAATCAGTTCCTTGGTTCAATGAAATTGTTGAAAGGCCCGGCGTGGAAGCTAAGGATTTTGCATATAATGCATTAGCTAAAATTTATTTAAAGGGGACTGATACAAATAAACACGAACTAGCGTTGAAGAATATTGACTGGGTCATACAAAACACAGGAGATAGCAATATCGCAGGTGAATCAGCTTATGAGAGAGCCTCGTATTACTCCAAGAGAAAAGATTGGCCTGAAGCGGAAAAGAGATGGACCGAATTTACTGCAAATAAAAAATGGGCTGGGAGTAGAAGCCCCGAAGCATGGTATCAATTAGGTAAGGCTCGGGACGAGCAGAACAAATTTCCTGAGGCTCTTAGTGCGTATGTGAATGTGTATGGAAGATACGGATCTAGAATTGAGTATGCATTACCTGCTGTTGCTCGTTCCGCAGAAATCCAAAATGATCTTGGAGAAAAAGAAAAAGCTTACCGGCTAGCTTATGTGAGTGGATTTAAGTGGGCTAAGTATTTTGATCAATATCAAACTGAATATCAGATATTAAGGTCCATCTATGTTTCATTGGAGGGAGAGTATCGCAAAGAGAACGATAAGGATCCTTTTACCAATTAATAAGCTAAGTGTCCGCATTGGTGCTAAATATTTTATTCTTCCAACCCATTTGAATGAAAAACTACATTAAATCATTTTTAATTATAATTTCCCTTTCCATAGGAATCTCTGTGGATTCCTTAGCCAAACCTATTGCGGCAACTCTCACAATGGGTAAGAACAAACAGGACTTTCCTGGTTACGTGACAAAGGCTGACGATAATAATTTATACGTTAGCCAGTTTGAGGATGGGTCAGCGGCAGCAGGTTACTCATTGGCAAGTATCCATGAAATTTCATGGCGAGAGCCCGATGATTGGAAGGAAGCGATGGAATTATGGAATCGCAATGACTATACTGGTGGTATAACTGTTTTTGCAAAAGCAATGGAGAGTTATAAAGGACTAGCTGAGTCAAAGCATCCCTTAATGCAAGATTCGATTGGTGCGCAGGCCGTGTTCTACTATATGGAGTGTTTGCGGAGGACAGGTAAATTTAACTCGATGATGGAGCCTTATCTTAGGGTTCAAAGAGTGAATTTAGGAGCTAAATGGAAAGATCAAATTAGACTTTTCCAAGGATGGTCTCATTTAGCTGAAGGGAAGTGGAAACCCTTAAATTTAATGATGGAGGTATATGAGGTTAAGGAATCTGAAATCCCGGGTATTGGAGACTTTACGGTTGCTCCGAATGAACTCCCTATAAAGTCCGAGATTAACGTGCACCATATGGCACAGATTGCTTTCTTGCGGGCAAGATCAACTGATGAGCTTTCTAATCTTCTTAATGCGGAATTGAGTGAGCTTGATCCTGATTCTGATGAAACTCTTGAGCAGAGGCAAAAGCTTGCTAGCCAGATAGGAGTGATGCGATCAAAGGCGCTCACTGACTATTCTCGTGCTTTTACTATAAATTATGGACAGGAAAGAGGCCTTGCCTTGAGGGCGATGATAGGATCAATGAAGTTGATCAAAAGAATGCCCAACTTTTCCACTAACTTTGTCATGCAGAAGGAAGCTCATGGAATAGCTAAACTCTTTAATGGTATTAGCCCAAGTAACATGCCTGCTGAATTATCAGATCTTTTACAGGCTCCTGTAGACCCCGACGCAGGAAAATAATTTCCCTAATATTATTAATTAGATTACCTATGGAATCTAATTAATAATAAGCTTACCTGTTTTTCCTAAGAATAAGAAAAATAATTACCCTTTAATCTTAGCGGGGTATTTGAGCATCGTAAGAACATCCCTGGGGCTCATTTTCACCACCTTGTCTTCATTGACGCCAAGAGCTATTAATCTCTTTTTTTGATCATTTTGGCGTCGACGCTTTGCAGCTCCTCCCTTGCGGGGACGAGTGAGGTGCGTTTTCATGTATTTTCTTCTTACGCGCATTTTATCGAGAGGTTAGCTTTAGTCGTTAGTGTTATACAATTATTGTATTTGGGCAATTAATCTGCATCAAAAATCAGATTCTTAAAGTGAATTTTATGAATTAATGAGTCGCTTTAATCTTATCAAATACTGCAGGAGGTACCATTTTAGCAACATGTTCTTCCCAGCCTTCCGGCCCGATTAGACCTTTTACCATGCTACTGCTTACTTCAGCTAAATCCCTTGGAGGCATTAGGAATACAGTTGTAATGTCTTTTTTGAGTTGAGAATTCGTGTGTCTCATGCCCCTTTCAAATTCGTAGTCATGGGCGGATCTTATGCCTCGCAGTATGTAACTTGCTCCTATCTCAGTGGCGTAATCAACGAGGTATAAATTCTCGAAATACGCGATATCTAAATTATCACTGAGAGGAAGAGTCTTTTTTAATATTTCTAATCTTTCATCTACCCCGTAAGTGTAATTTTTTTCAGGGTTTATTCCTATGGCAACGGTTAAGTGATCAAAGAGGGAAAGTCCTTGTTTAATCATCCAAAGGTGCCCATTAGTGAGTGGATCAAAGCTGCCAGCGTAAACCGCTTTTCTTTGTGGTGAGGACATTTTACGAAGTTTTAAGATATTGTTGAATGAATTGGGCCCGCTTTAATTCAAGATTCCCAATGACATTAATTGGTTGCCCGCATTTAATTTCTAGTGATTGTCCAATGCATAAGGGTAAAGAGCAGTGCTCCCCATCAATGAATAGTTTTCCTTTTCTTGTAAGGGAATCAATCTTCACAGAGGAAGTGATTCCTGAAGCAGACTCTCGTGCGCCTCGATGTATGAATTGAAATTCATTACTTGTCAATGGTAAGGGGTCGAGACCTTCTTGGAAGGACCATGCAGTTGATCCTGCAGCAGTTGATATGAGGATTCCACTGTTACGATATGTTTCCCCTTCAACTTCGTAACGGGTAGTTGCGGCTGGATTTGGATTGGCAAATAATAGATCGTTAAGCACAGGAGGGTCGACCGATATTCCATCTATTTTCAATGAAATGCGCGACAAGTTTGTCCTTGGGCCATTGTTTACGTTATTAAATAATTCCTCAAAATTATCTCCTGTGCATGAACAGAAGAAACCAACGCTTCTGACAGGATCTGAATTCACACCGAGTATCGGAGTGTTGTCCGTGATATAGTGGGAAGTTTCTAAAAATGTACCATCACCCCCAACACTTATGACAAGGTCCGCAGAGCTTATGGTCGATTCGGTAATTTCAGATCTGTACACCATATTTATTTCTGCCCCAGATGAACTGAGTGTATTTTTCACAGTTTGAATTGTGTTTTGCTGGGTCTGGTGGCTTTGTTGGAATGCTTCCTTTGCCGCAGCTTTCCCAGAAATATAGGAACTGACATTACTGTCCTTGGAATTGCTAAACAGTTCCCAGACGCTTTTTTTATAGATGAGCGCAACTTTCATTGTTCTGTTGCTTTAATTCTCTTTGAATTCTTTCTAAATCGCAACTGTAAGAACTTACGGTAGATTTGACCATGAATTCAAATACTAATAAATCCAGATTCAGTTATTAAATGATCCCTTATTTTAATAAGGGAATAGACTTTTATATTATTATTGGGCCGAGATGGCCTATTGGAGTTTAAGCTTTAAATATTATTTATAAGAATTAGAGCGCTTAACTCAGTGGCGGTAGCGTACCTTTCTACTTTCGATTTGCCGAATAATCTTCGTGCATTTCTTCCTTGAATGGTTGCCTCCTTAATGACAATTCCGATATCTTCACCTGCCCAATATTGAAACTTCGCTTTTGGGGTAACTTCTCCTAATGGTTGAAATCCAGCCCCTTCATCGGGGCCTTCCCAGAGTTCATTGTTTTTCATTTGTAACATGAGAAAAACTTCTTCTACTCTTGAATATATTCTATATCATTCGCGTTACTTTTGTGTAACAATGGTTGAACAATGGGGTCATGATTGAATGTAAAAGCAAATCATGGATCGGCTTTAGATATAACAGTATTAAACTTAGATTTGAGGACCCCTATAAGCGACTCTTTGCAATTAATTTATTATGAACACCATTAAAGTTTTTATTCTTTTTCACATATTTCTCATTGCTGAGATCTCTATAGCTAAAGATCAAGCTAATTGGGCGCATGATACGAGTGACATTGCTCCTGATCCTGCAGTGACCTTCGGTGTTCTTGAGAATGGGCTTCAATATGCTGTGATGCCTCATTCTGAACCTCCTGAACGAATCAGCATGAGACTTTACGTAGATGCTGGTTCCTTAATGGAAACTGAAGAGCAGCAGGGTCTTGCTCATTTTATTGAGCATATGGCGTTCAATGGCACCAAGAATTTTCCAGCTGGGGAAATGGTAGAGTATTTTCAGCGATTGGGGATGTCTTTCGGAGGCGACACTAATGCACATACCTCATTTAAAGAAACAGTATACAAACTTGAGTTGCCTAAACCTGAAGAAAATTTAATTAAGAGAGCATTGTTACTGTTCCGTGATTATGCAGACGGAATGCTTATGAGTGGAAAAGAAATAGAGAAGGAGCGAGGGGTGATTTTAAGTGAATTGATTACTCGAGATTCTGCTGAATGGAGGACGCAAAAAGAAGCATATAAGTTTGCTCTTCCGGATTCATTAATTAGCAAACGATTCCCGATAGGTACCAAAAAAGTAATAAAGGGATCAGGGCGAAATACTTTCATGGACTTTTATAAAACCTGGTACACGCCTGATCGTATGTCCATCGTGGTCGTGGGAGCGGTCAAAACGGATAGCATTATTGCAATGATTAAGAAGAATTTCGCATCAATGCCATCACAAAAGTCTACTCTTAGTGATCCTGATCTTGGGAAAATTACGGTTGGAAGAGGGATAATTACTAAGACGCATTATGAAAAAGAAGCGACTGAAACTAATGTTAGTATTGAGGTCGTAAAACCCTATTCATGGGAACCGGATGACAGTAAAAAGAATGTCAGGAACCTAAAGCTTTTCATCGCTAACCATATTATTGATAATCGCATTTCAGAGCTCGCTAAAAAGAAGGATGCTGTAATAACCGGTGGCGGTTCCTATGCTCAGGATTTTCTGGATTTCGCACAGTTCGCAAGTGTTTATGTGACTACTGAACCTGAAAATTGGGAGAGGGCTTTGCATGTTGCTGAACAGGAAATCAGAAGAGCTCTTACTTATGGGTTTAATCAGAACGAATTTGAAGAGATTTCTGCGACTCTCCGTAACGCATATGAGCAAGCTTTACGAAGTTCTGTTTCTCGTAAATCAAGGAGTCTTGCTGATGCTCTTACTCGATCTATTTCAGGGAAAAAAGTTTTTACTAATCCTAAACAGGATATGGATTGGTTGAATAAGAATCTTGCGATAATTACTGCAGATGCGTGTCATGGGGAATTGAATAAAGCTTGGAAATCCAGTGATCGGCAAATTTTTATAGGCGGTAATATTGAACTTAATAAAGCGGACAGCCAAATTCAGAAAGCATATTTGAGTTCTAAATCAAAAGAGGTCAACCCACTTAAGAAGGAGGACAAGGCAAAGTTTGCATATAAAAACTTCGGCAAGCCGGGGCGGATAGTTGAAAGGAAAGAGGATGAGGCGCTTGGAGTCGTACAGTTGCGTTTTTCAAATAATGTGAGGCTAAATCTTAAAAAAACAGATTACGAGAAAGATTCGATATCGATAGGTGCAAGGATCGGTTCCGGGATGTTATCTGTGCCCAAAGATAAGCCGGGTTTGGCGACAGTTGCATCAGCAATTTTTACTGCGGGAGGTTTAAAGCAGCACAGTACGGATGAGCTTCGGCGCATTTTTGCAGGTAAAACAGTTAGCGGATCTTTTGCAGTAGATGAAGATGCTTTCATATACAGTGGGTCAACTAATCGCAAAGACCTTGCCAACGCGTTACAATTAATGACTGCTTATATAGTAGAACCTGGTTATAGGGAAGAGGCTCTGAGGCAGTTCCAAAATCAACTTGATCCTCTTTACACACAGCTTGCTCATACCCCTATGGGAGTGCTCCAGGATAGAGTTGATAGATTTCTCAAGTCAGATGATTTTCGTTCTGGATTTCCTTCACGGACTGAAATCACAAAAAGGACGATAGGAGAGGTTAAGGATTGGCTTTCAGATACTCTAGAAAGTGCATACATGGAAATAGGTATAGTTGGAGATTTTAAGGAGCAAGTAGTGATTGATGCTGTTTCAAAAACGCTGGGAGCTCTTCCAACAAGAAGAGTTAAGAAAATGGAATTTACTGGTGAAAGAAGGATAGATTTTCCAACAAAAGGTCAATCCAAGGCGTTTGTTTTTGAGTCCGAGATTCCTAAGGGAATGGTAGGGGTATATTGGCCGACTCAAGATATATGGGATATTAGCAGAACAAGGCGGCTGAGCGTTTTGGGTGCGGTTTTTGCAGACCGGCTTCGCAGTAAGGTGAGAGAAGAGTTAGGGGAGGCGTATAGTCCATATGCACGGCACATACCCAGCGATACATATAAAGGGTACGGATTTTTAATGTCAGTAATAACAGTTGATCCGCCTCAGGCTGAAAAAATTGTAAATGTGGTTGAGGGCATTGGAACAGCATTAGCATCTAAAGGAATCACCGAAGATGAACTGAAGAGGGCTATAAACCCATTATTAAACAGCATTCAGCAACAACTTCGGCAAAACGCGTATTGGCTAAGAACAGTTTCTTTGAGCTCACAAGAATTTCCTCAAAAGCTTAATTGGGCTAAAACAATGCTGAAGGATTACCAGTCAATTAAGGTTAGTGATATAAATTCTTTGGCTAAAAAATATCTAAGTGAAGGCAGTTCAGTCAGTGTTAAAATTGTTCCCGAAGAGCCTTCCTTGGATAAGGCCCCTTAAATTTAGTTTTTTTTTTTTTTTCCTTTAATATAACCAATTGTTTTTTACGCATTTTTAATTTTTTTCTTTTTTATTAGGTAAGTTTGTTGAGTT
>Ga0115002_10001711_pt1 | contig 29691 bp, 20 predicted proteins | sample ArcticOcean_MG_C_8_FD_89576 | JGI IMG/M metagenome (GOLD analysis project Ga0115002, IMG submission 89576) | Marine microbial communities from western Arctic Ocean - ArcticOcean_MG_CB11_86 | ecosystem: Environmental > Aquatic > Marine > Oceanic | place: Arctic Ocean: Canada Basin | collected... | reverse complement strand
TGGAACATCTCCTCGGCCGCGTCATTCCGCTTGGCTGTTTGACCGTGACGACGGAAATAAACGTTGTGATGCCCACCCTGCCAAGTGCGGCCCGACCATTCAAAACCGGGGATCGGAATAAAAACGCCCGGCTCGTAGAAGTTGACTTCTTCCTGCTGCTGGACAACCCAATCCTCATCCGACATCGCATCCGCATTGCGCTGATAGCCCACGAACTGGACACCCGCCACATCGCGGGCGTAGCGATAGAACTCGGCGATCTTGCTGTTCAGCGTAAGTTGCCCACCATGTGGGTCGGCCCAGAGGAGTTGATGTTCGGCGGCCGCGTCGGTCGCTTCGATCGGGTTGCTCGTCGCTTCCAATCCGTTCGCGTCATCCCGCGCGGTGAGTGAGAGCGTTCCCGTCTTCGTAGCCGTGAATCCTGCGACCCAAACGGCCCCGGTGTCGTCCAGAGAAAAGTCGACCTGTTGCGCGCCGGCAGCCATCTCGACACCGTCGCCCGACAAATCAACGGTTCCGGAGAAGCAACCCGAAGGATTCCCCCAACGGTCTTCGGCTTTGATCAGCACGCGGAACGTCTCACCAACTGTGACGGTCGAGGGAGCGTGAACGAGCAGGCGGTCGGGCATCTCGGCGGCGATCTCGAGGCAGGCCGGCTCATCAAGACGTACGCTCTCGCCATCGCCGGCGGCATCAACGTAGAACCAAAAGAACCGTTGCTTCTCGGCAAACGTCTGTGGTCTCAATCCGGAACTGCCGGCCGTCATGTCGCCGAGCAGCAGTGTAATCGTTTCACCTGCCGCGACATCGCGACCATACACGAAAAAACGCCAGGAGCGTTGGCTCTCGATCCGCACGCCGGTACGAACACCGTCCGGGGCGATCGCGCGCGAGTAACCGTCGCCTGAGGGGTCATGAAACTGAGGCGCTTCCCAATCGGTATCGGAATCGCTGTAGATGCGAACGGACGCCCCAACGGCCAGTCCGCGAGATCCCGCCGTGTAGCTCAGTTCCCAGGTCCCCCGTTTGCCGGCAATGGCTGGTCCGGCCGGTGTGATCGTTGCGAAACCGAATTCCTCGGCCATGTCGCTCATAGGGAAAGTCGCCTGTAGAGAATCATTGTTGAACAGGCCACGATACCAGAACCGTTTCTCCGAAGGCAGTCTCGCCGATGCCACTTAGTGGCTCGACATGTGGTGTGGCACGTCCCAGACCAACGGGATGGGCGTGGTCGGTTGACGTCTTGACCGCCAAAATATTCTGAGACGTCCTTCCGGAATCGCCACGCCCTTCGTTCCTCAGGGACGTGCCACACACCATAACGCGGTCCGGATGGGGAACCTTACCGATTGCTCTGCTTCTTTCACTTCGGCAAGGGGAATGCATTGTTCGCTTGGGAGGGTGCCTGCGAACTTTACCTGACCGGTGGAACGTTATGGGGAACACGAATTCGGCATGCTCTTGCCCTTGGAATCAACGCACGCCTCCGTTGTGGATCGTAGACTTAGGTGGTCGGTCTTGTTGTCCGCGCTCACGATTTCTGCGCTGCAAGAGATACCGATCATCGCGAAAAACGACGGACCGCGATTCAAAGGGAGACTTGGAACCATCATGACTCGATCCATTCCCATCACCGCTCTCGCTCTGATGTTTGTGACAAGCGTTTGCACGTCGCCTGGAGAGGCGGCAGAGCCGAAGGCGAAAGTTGATAGCCGCGATCGTTCCACGGCGGTCGCATTGAATTACTGCAAAGCCTCTTTCCGTCGCATCCAACGGTATCCGTCGAAACGGGTGTTACTGGAAGAGCAAGAGAAGATTCTCAACAACCTGAACCTCAACGGCATTGCCGACCAGGAGGTCATCAAACTGTACGGTACTGTGCTGGATGAAATCGCCCAGGTGCAGATCGCCGACAAGGAAAAGAAAGTTTTCAAGGAGAAACACCAACGGGTGTTTCGACAGCGAGTGGCAGCCAGCGTGTTTGCGATGGGTACCCAATTCGCCACGGCACAATATGTAACGGCGATGCGTACCGGAGCGAGCAGTTGGTGGGACTACCGCAGTATGGGCTACCTGCAAGATGTGGATATCTGGAAGATCGAGAAGCAACGTTTGTCGGCGGTCGTGAATAAATCGAGCAGTTTTCTGGACATTTTCTGGAAGATGGCCCGCGACAAGAACATTCCCGATCGTTGGCTGATTCGAGACAACGATCTCGACAAACTCGAAGAGGCGATGCGCGAAACCGACCCAGTCGTGCGATTGCGGATCTTGAAGCGAATGGAAGGCTTCATGGAATGCTATCCGCCCTACTGGTATTACGTGGGACGTACGCAGCAAGCGCTCGGCCAGTTGTTCGCCGCAGCGGAGACGTACGATAAAGTGGCCGACCTGGGCACGGGGCATTTTCGGAAAGACGAATTGCTGGCAACCTCATTGGCAAATCGGGCGGTGATTCAAGACTACCTCGGCCAACCTTCCGCACCGCGAACCGCTCGCGAAGCGTTGGGGTACGCATCGAGCGTGTGGGAAGTGAATCTGATGTGTGCGGGCCTGCTACAAAAAGATGGCCAAGCCGAAGCCGCCGAGGATGCCATTCTGCGGAACCTCGATGTCGACCTTGAGAAGAGGTGGAGCGGTACGTTTCTGACCTGGTTGTACATCGAGAACAAGCAGGATGAGAAGCTGGCAAAACGGCTCGCTGAAGAAGCGAACGTTCGCGACTTACCCGCGCCGCTGTTGTTGCAGTCTGCCTTACTACTGGGCACCGACCGCACGCCGCGTTCGGTGTTTGCGCGGTTGATCAAAACGATTTACGTCTACCCGGATCTCCATTTCGGTCCGGATGATCTCGTACTGTCGACGACTTCAATTTGGCGCGTCGGGCAGGCGAACCCGATGCTCGTCTTCCGTAACAGAGCGTTTTCTCAACCTCGTCAGATGACAAATCGCGTAGGACATACCGAATCTCGTTTCCAGCGCGTCTTTGAATGGGGCGGTCCGTTGGCGATGGTGCCTGAAGCGACCCTGATCGCGGTGCGGCTGAATTACCCCGGAATGCCGTCCGTCCAGCTGCACCTGCGAAAACTCCGCCGCAGCATGGTCGTTCGCTCCGACGTTCCGTTTATCAAGTCACGTGACGATCAGAATGTCGACCGGCTTCCGATTCGGCATGTCTTCTTCGAGCCGATCGCCTTTGACATCGGCAAGAAACGCATCACTCTGAAACCCAGCCGCAATCTTCCCCCTCTGGTGGTCAAGAACGATCCGACCGAGGAACCAGCGAACGAGCCCAAAAACATCGTACCGGGAATTCCGGCCCCCGCAGACTTTGAACCAACAGTCCCAGAGCAGACAGACGCGGAGCCAGTCACTCCAGAAGAAAACGATCCAGATCCTGTCACTCCCAAACCAGCCACCGAAAAAACGGCTGCCGCAAAACTGCCGACCCTGAAAACAGCCGAGGCAGATATTGCAGACAAAACAGACAATGCGAAATCCAACGAGAGTGAGTCACCCGAGGATGAACCATCGGAAGACGCACCATCCCAGGACGAAACGCCCAAAGATGATGTCGTTCCCGATCAACCAGAGAACGGCGATTCATAAAACAGGCGAGCGGTGGGCGTGAGCCCGCTGTTACTTGCGAATTGGGTGTCGCGCGCCGATGGGAGTAACAGCCAGCTTACGCTGGCCGCTCGCCTATTCTCGTCGCATCAATCGGTCACCTTGCGACCGTCCAGCAGGTTATCAGTTACTTGTAAACTCTTTCCGTTGGTGATCCGTAACGAGATTGACTCGGTCACGCCGACGCGGGTGTCGCGAATGAGACAGTCGGACACGCGGGTTTGCTCGCAGTTTTTCAGCCATAGCCCGGCGTTGTCGCAATCGAGAATGGTGCAACCGGTGACGTTAAACCAATGGCACTGGTCGAGCAGAATCCCGGCTGGTGCAGCCAAGGTGTTGTTGACATGCAAACCGGTCAGCGTGCAATCGTGGCAGTCGCGGAAGAGCAGGCCGTTGGGGCTATCGTGCGGGCGGTAATCGGGATTGCGGTCGAACAGGTTGGGTCCGACGACGATATTCGATGAACCAACGACGCGCAGGTTCTGAGCAAACGCTTTCCACAATGTGTTCCCCGTGATGGTCACGCCGCGGGCGTATTGTAGATCGATGTTGACCGCCACGTCGGACAGGGCATTGTCAGAAATGGCGAAGTGTCCCACCTTGTTGGCGACCTCACGGCTGCGGCCGATGAAGCGGATGTTGGCCGAGTTGGGGGCGTCGTGGCTGTGTTGAATCGTGCAGCCGACAATTGCTCCTTCGCGAACCGAGCCGTTGGTGGTGTCGATGAGAATGTTGGCGGTTGGTTCGGTGTCGGGACTCATATTGGCTTCGATGTCGCAGGTGCCGATGTGCAGATTGCGAATTTCACTGTCGCGAACGACGATTCCCCCTTGGTCGTTGTAGCTGATGTGAGAATTCGAGACGTTCACTTGGTGCAGGTTCAGGCCGTCCATGAACAGTCCAATTCCCCTGTTGTGATACAGTTGGCATTCCGAAACGATGACGTTGCGATTGCGTTTGGTGAGGTGAATGCCATGCAACGCCTCGCGCACGGTCACGCGGCTGAAAATGGCCTGCATGGTGCCGGTCGCTTCGATTCCCACCGCCTGCGGATGTGCGCCGACAATTTCGATGCCGTCGATCATCGGCGTGCGCTGTCGTTCCCAGACCTCCGGCTTGACTGTTTTCGGACTGGCGGTTCCGCCGTGCGTGCCGACGAAGTGAAACGCAGGCCCAGCCCCGGCCATCACGACCCGTGCGGTGCCGTCCGCCACGATCGACGTCGGCCCGACTCGGTCCAGGTCGATGACAATCGTCTTTGTAATCCGATAAGTTCCCCGCGTGAGACGGATTTCTCCGGCTTGAGAATCGACCAGCCGTTGCAGCGCGGCGGTATCGTCGGTTGCCCCATCTCCTCGTGCGCCGAACTCGATGGCGGTCACTGTTTTTTTAACGGGAAGCGAGCCGCCTGTTTGGGCATCGGCCTTTCCCGATGGCCCACCGTAAAGCGATAACCAACCGGTGAAGCAGGCCAGAAGAATGAGAGACATTCCGAGCAACGTTCTTTTTGCGAAGCGTTGAGTCATCAGATTTGATTCCGTAACGGGATGAATGGTGGTGTGATCAATCAGTGATACGACCGCCCGTCAATAATCGAGGCTGGCCCCGCCTTCGGCTTCGATTGCTTGGCCGGTGATGAAGCTGGAGTCATCGGTGGCGAGGAACAGGGCGACGCGGCCCATTTCCTCGATGGTGCCCATGCGTCCGAAGACCTGCAATCCGGAAACCCATTTCAACGCGGTTTCCGGATCGCTCAGCGTAGCGGCCCAATCGCGCATCAGCGGGGTATCGATATTCGACGGCAAGATTGCGTTGACACGAATGCCTTCGCAACCAAGCTCAACGGCGAGTGCTTTCGTCAATCCAACTTGCGCAGCTTTCGTCGCACAATAGCCGCTGGATTGATCCTGCCCCAGCAGAGCCGTCATCGACGACATATTGATAATAGTGCCCTTTGTCTTCCGCAAATGGGGAAGCGCATATTTCGCACCGGCGAAGGTGCTTAAGTAGTTGACACGCATCAAGCGTTCCATGTCTTCGATCGACGTATCATCGATACGGGTGGCCGGTGGGTGGGTGCCGGCGTTGTTGATGAGACAATCCAGCCGACCGAACTCGGCGACCGTTTGCTCGATCGCATCGTGCAATTGCTCGTGCACGCCGACATCGCAGGGAATGAAAATCGCCCGGCCGGGTCCGGTCTCGTTTAATTCAGCCGCAAGCGCTTCACCGGTTCCGACACCCCGCGCCAGAATCGCAACCTGCCCCCCTTCCGCACAAAAGACGCGGGCGCACCCTTCCCCGATCCCTTTACTGCCTCCGGTAACGATCACAACTCGGTCGGCAAATCGCATGAAAAACTTTCTGCAGAAAAAAGCACAGTCGGAATAGACTGGTCGATCAGACCGACAAACGCAGCTCGACCAATTGACGGCGAGTCCAACCGTAGCGATCGTAACGGTTGCATCGCAAGTCTTGGAACGGCCACGCCGACAAGTGACGACTTCTTGCCTCTTCCGACCGCAATCAGCAAACGACGGTTTGACCACCTAAGAGACGTAACCTAGGTTTCATTGCCGGATTACGCCGTCAAAGGCCGCTCGGCCCCGATAATTCAGGCCGTTGCTTCGCGGCAACATTCACGATTCATCCCCCATCGGTATGTCGTCGTCAACGATGAGCGAGAAACAAGACAAACTCAGTCCCACAGCATTCCTGGCCGAGCTGAAAGATCAGCCCGAGCCGGCGCTCAACGTAGAGAACGCGCTCGACACAGATGTGGGGAACGCACTCGACACATTGGATGACCTCGCGCTCGACTTCTCCGATCTCGACGAGATCGACGATGCAGAGTCCACAGCCGACTCGCCCGACGTCCCACAAAACGAGACCGGGGATGTTGCGGACGAAGTCGAAGAGGAGATCTCCGGCAACAACGATCCTCACGAACGGCTGGCCACACCGGAAGCGGCGCAGGGCAATTCCCAACTGACCGACCTGTTCGATCGCGTCAACAACTTGCTCGGCCCTGGCGATTCCGATACGGAGGCCTTCCGACCGCTCACGCCGGAAACGCTCGAAGATACACAATTGACGCCCGAGGAAGTCGAGCGGCTGGCACTTAAGTTTCTGCTTTCAAAAGGCACCGCATCGGGGCGGCAGATCAGCAGCCAGTTGAAACTGCCGTTCCACCTGATCGACCCCATCCTCAAGCAGCTGAAGCAGGAACAAATCGTCTCGTTCCGCGGCACTGCGGAGATGGGCGATTATGATTTCACCATCTCCGACGCCGGACGCGAACGCGCCCGACGATACAGCCAGGAGTGTACCTATTTCGGGGCGGCTCCTGTTTCGCTCAAGGATTACCTGGTTGCGATGGAGTCGCAAAGCGTCGCCCATCAGGAAGTCACCGAGGAAGACTTGCGACGTGCGTTTTCCGATCTGATTATCAATCAGAAGATGCTCGCCACCCTGGGGCCGGCCATTAATTCCGGACGTGGTATGTTCCTGTTCGGTGAGCCGGGCAACGGAAAGACAAGCATTGCCGAACGCATCACAAAGTGCTTCGGCTCGACAATCTGGATTCCACGGGCTTTGGGGATCGACGGCGACATCATCCGCGTGTTCGACCCCGGCGTGCATGAAGAGGTCGAAGTGGATGGCGGCGACAGCTTGTTCGATCTTTCAGGGGCCGACCAGCGTTGGGTGCAAATCGTGCGTCCCACCGTCATCGCCGGCGGCGAACTGACAATGAAGGAACTGGAAGTCTGCCAGAACCTGCAAACGAAAATCTGCGAATCACCTTTGCAACTGAAAAGCAATTGCGGCACGCTGGTGATCGACGACTTCGGTCGCCAGTCCATGCCCGTCGACGTGTTGCTCAACCGCTGGATTGTTCCGTTAGAGAAGCGATACGACTTCCTGAACTTGCCCAGCGGTAAGAAAGTGCAAGTCCCCTTCGATCAACTCATCATTTTCTCGACCAACCTCGAACCGCGCGACTTGGTCGATGGCGCATTCCTGCGCCGGATTCCTTACAAGATCGAAGTGGGCGATCCGTCGAAAAAAGGATTTCTGTCGCTGTTTGAACTCATGGCCCCGATGTTGGGTTTCGAGTACGACGACAAGATCGTCAACTATTTAATCGATACGCACTACACTCCGGTCGAACGCCCGTTCCGCGCCTGTCAGCCACGCGACCTCATCCTGCAGGTTCGCAACTTCTGCGTTTATCATCGCGCGCCGAAGAAGCTGACAACCGAAGGGTTCGACTTCGCCGTTGAGAACTACTTCTCGGTCATGTGATTTTCGGTTTTCGCTCTCTAATAGGCGACTTCTCCCTCGTCCCGATCGCCTTCCTTCGATCGACTTCGTAGAATGAACTTCGGAGCTTCTCTCACGACGGGAATCGCACGTGGACGTTCATCCGCTCCGTTTCTTACGCAATCTCGGACGTAGCCGGGAAATCGCCACCGTACTCATCACGTACGGTTTCGGCGACTTGGTCGATCGGCTCGGGCTGCGCAAATACTTGCAATGGGGCCGACGCTTCCTGCTGCTGCGTAAGGAAGAGCGGGCCACCCCCTACAAGCGAGGCGAACGTATTCGCTTGGCTTTGGAGAGTTTGGGGGCGACGTTCATCAAATTCGGGCAAGTTGTCAGCACGCGGCCCGACCTGATTCCCGCTGATGTCATCGAGGAACTGGCCAAGCTGCAAGAGCAGGTACCGCCGTTTTCTTCCGACATTGCCTTAGAGACCCTGCAACACGAACTGCAATGCGATGTGAGCGAACTGTTCGCCGAGTTCGATGCCGAACCGATCGGGGCCGGCTCCCTGGCGCAGGTGCATCGGGCAACGCATCACGACGGCACACATTTGGCAGTAAAGATCCGCCGCCCCAATGTCGTTTCCGACATCGAACGCGACTTGTCATTGATGCAGGAACTGGCGGTGTTGTTGGAACGCCATGTGCCGGAAGCGGCGATCTTCGACCCCGTCGGCCTGGTTGCCCATTTCGCACGCACGATCCGTCGCGAGATGAATTTCACTCGAGAAGCACGAACGCTCGACGAATTCGCTCGCCTGTTCCGCAACGATGCCACGTTGCATGTTCCCCGTGTCTACAGCGAGTTCACCACCGATGCCATCTTGACGATGGAATTCATCGACGGGTTCCGAGTCGATGAAAACGACAGACTCCGCGAAGCCGGAATCTCGGTGTCAGAGGTCGCTGCCAACGGCGCGCGAATTTTCATGAAACAGGCCTTTGAACTCGGCCTGTTTCACGGCGATCCGCATCCCGGCAACATTCGTATTCTGGCCGACGGATCGATCTGCCTGCTCGATTTCGGAATGGTCGGCCTGCTCGAAAACGAAAAACGAGAGCAACTCGTCGACCTGTTCGTCGCGATCATCAAGCGGGATGTTCGCACGGCCGTCGAAGTCATCGAGGGCATCGGCCAACCGCTGAATGACATCGACAAACCGCTACTCCGTGCCGACGTGCGCGACTTCGTGGATACCTATTACGGCGTCTCTCTTGAGCAGTTACATGTCGGCCGTATGCTCTCGGACTTCATCGGCATCCTCGCCAACCACGGCATCCGCTGCCCGGGCGACTTAATGCTTCTCATCCGAGCGTTGGTCACGCTGGAAGGTGTCGGGCGAAGTCTCGACCCGCAATTCAACCTGGCCGAGCATCTGGCTCCGTATGTCGAGAAGATCGTCAAAGAACGGTACAACCCCAAGCGACTGGCCGCCCGGTTGATGAGCGAATCGAAAACGTTTGCCAATTTGGCTCACGACATCCCTTTGCATGTCGGCCGCACGCTCGAAAAGCTGAGCAAGGACGACCTCAAAATTCAGCTCGAACACCGCAGCCTGGACCACCTCATCACCGAGTTGGACCGCTCCAGTAATCGCGTCGTGATCGGCGTCATCATTTCGGCGCTCATCATCGCCTCGGCGCTCATTATTCGCACCGGCGGCCAGCCGTGGTGGCTGACACTTCCGCTGTTCCTGCTTCCCAGTTTGCTGGGTGTCTGGTTGATTTACGGCATCTTCCGCAGCGGGCGGTTATAGAAGTCGAGAGTTGCAAACAGATCGCCTCATTCTCCCAGCATCGACGCAACGATCAGTCGCAAGTCGGTCGGCGGCTCACTGCAATCTGCCAAGTCCAGGCGCGTCGCACGGGGGAGATCATCCAGCGTAATGTCCGATTCGCTTGTGTCACCCGGCCCCAGCCAGGCAACCAGAACAGGTTCAGCTGGGGCAGCTTTCCAATGTTTGATCTCGATCTTTGAATGAGATTCAGCCAACGTGTGAATCAGGGCAACACGCAAATTCTCACTGCCGCCCGCCAAAGCCAGACGCAGCGGACGCTTGCACAATCGAGACTGCAATTCGCCCATCGTAAGGCCACGTTCCGGATGCACGACTTCGGCGGCGATTTCAACAAGCGGGTCGAGTACAAAGCGGCGATACCAGCAGGCCGGATGGGGGACGCGTAATCGAGAATGCTCGACAATGCTGACGCCGTACAGCAATAAATCGAGGTCGAGCGTGCGTGCTCCCCAGTGTTTCTCTCGGGTGCGTCCCCAGTCGTCTTCAACAGCCTGCAATTGTGAAAGCAGTTCAAGAGGCGACAACTCGGTGGCAATCTCGACAGCAGCATTCAAAAATTCGCCACCCGCATCGTCCCCCACGGCCACGGTCCGATGTGTCGTGCTGCGCGAGATGATTTCGATCGCCGGTACGTCAGCCAAACGCTCAAGAGCTTGGTCGAACGTTTCGTCGACCACCCCGAGGTTTCCGCCCAAAGAAAGAAAGCAGCGTGGCATCGCTCCGTCATTCTCGCTTGAACTCCCGCCGATCAGCGGATTCCGTGATCTTCCATGTCCGAGTGAATCAGGTTCCACAGGTCGCTGGTCGTACCACCCAATGCGGCCACCGCCCCAATGCAAACCATGAGAATCCCGGCCAGCATCACCGCGTACTCCACAGCCGTGGCGGCCGACTCTTCATAAATGAACTTGGCAAAGTGCTTCATGGCAGGCCAATCGGGATGAGGCAGGTGTGTGAGTGCCCCAAAAGTGCTTAGTAGTCCAGCGTAAGGGAAGCATAGGCCATGATTTGCCTCCCGTCAAAAAGCACAGAGCAAAGAACCCGGATTTCCAGAACGGGCTGGCAAATTTGCGGCAGCGCAGCCACAATACCTCAAATCGCTGTAAGAATCGCCATTTTGTCGAACCCGACATGGTGACTGCAGCAACTCGGGAAGCGTCCCCCGAGGATCGTCCGCCGAAGCATCAGGATCGAAGGTGACCATTTTTATGGCCAAAGAAGAGGCCATTGAGGCGCAAGGCATCGTCAAAGAAGCGCTGGCAAACACTCAATTTCGTGTCGAGTTGGACAACGGACACATCGTGCTGGCGCATGTCGGCGGGAAGATGCGTAAGCACTTCATCCGCATCGTGCCGGGTGACCGCGTGATCGTCGAGGTCTCACCTTACGACCTGACCCGCGGCCGCATCGTCTATCGCGAACGCTAAAACTACCGAGTCCGGCAGACCAGCCCACAGCGCGCGCAAAGGACACCGTGGATTACCGCCACGCTGCGGGCTGGCCATTTTGCTGTCTCCGTCGAAAGCCTGAGGATGTCCGATACGAACGAATCCGCGCCGTCGGAATCTGCGCCGTCGGAATCTGCGCAGTCGGATTCCGCGCCGTCGGATTCCACATTGTCGTTCGTGCAACTCTTCACCGACGGCTCCTGTCGTGGTAACCCCGGCCCTGGCGGCTGGGCGTATATTCTGCGCCACCCCGCAACCGGCACCGAAAAGGAAGCCTCCGGTGGGGAAGCCGACTCCACCAACAACCGCATGGAGTTGCAAGCCATCATCGAAGGCCTGGCCGTTTTGACGACGCGCACGGAGGTCGAAATCATCACCGACAGCACCTACGCCGCCAAGGGCTCGCACGAGTGGATGCCCAAATGGAAAAGCAACGACTGGCGACGTCGCGAAAAAGGAAGCTGGAAACCGGTCAAAAACGAAGACCTTTGGCGACGTCTCGACGAACTGCTCGCCCAGCATGACATTCGTTTCACAATGGTACGCGGCCACACCGGCCACACCGAAAACGAACGCTGCGACGAATTAGCTGTCGAGGCGGCGATCAAGATCCAACAGGGCTGACTCCCGGCCTGCTCGTCAGTAACATGGGCCTGTACGGATTTGCTCTCGCAACCGATCGCAGACTCCGCCGATGCCTGATCCCGCACCACACGACGATTCGCTCACCACTCCCGCGCAGTTCGCGCCGAGTGTCGGGCCGCGCCGTGCCCCGTTGTTAGAGAAACTCGGGCTGCACACGGTCGAAGACATCCTCTGGTACCTGCCACGCGATGTGCTCGACCTGACCGATCTGCGAGCCGTGCAGCAACTCGAAGAAGGAATCGTGCAGACGGTGCATGGTGTGGTGGTCGATCTCGACGCACGACAACTCGCCCGCGGGAAGACGATGGCCGCCGCGTTGCTCGATTGCGAAGGCCAATACCTGCGCGGCACGTGGTTCAACCAGCCCTGGATGCTTAGCAAATTCGAGCACGGCCAGCATGTGCTCTTTTCGGGCAAGCCAAAAAAACGGGGCGGGCGCTGGGAGATGTCGCATCCGCAAATTCAATGGCTCGATGATGACCCGGAAGAAATCACCGGCGGCCTGCTGCCCCGCTACGGCCTGACCGAAGGCCTCAAGATGTACGAAATGCGTCGCATCACGAAAGCAGCTGTGGAGAAGTACGTCGACCTCGTCCCCGACTCCTTGCCGAACAGTTTACGTGAGACATTACAACTTCCCGATCTGAAATCAGCGTTGCGGTCATTGCATTCACCCACAGATCGCGAATCATTCGACGTGGCTCGCCATCGATTGATTTTCGATGACCTGTTCGTCTTTCAATTGGCGTTGGCGTTGCGGCGGCGCTATTGGCGAAACACCGAACGGGCACCCAAGTTGCCAACGTCTGCGAAAATCGATGCCCGCATCCGTCGCTTGTTCCCGTTCCGCTTCACCGCCGGACAAGACACCGCCGTGACTGAAATCGTCGCCGACCTCGATTCCGGTCGGACCATGCATCGCTTGTTGCAGGCCGACGTCGGGGCGGGCAAAACGGCGGTTGCGTTGTATGCGATGCTGGTCGCCATCGCGGCCGGTCACCAAACTGTGCTGATGGCCCCCACCGAAGTGCTCGCGTTGCAGCATTGGCAAACCGTCGAACAAGCGTTGGCACATAGCCGGGTGGAACGACTGCTGTTAACCGGCCAACTGACGGCGAAACAGCGAAAAGCGGCCCTCGAACGAATCTCCACCGGCGACGTTCAACTGATCATCGGCACGCAGGCCGTCATCCAGAAAGATGTGACGTTCAAAAATATCGGGTTGGCCGTGATCGACGAACAACACAAATTCGGCGTGGGGCAACGCTCGCATTTCTCACAGGGAGAGACGTCGCCGCATGTGCTCGTGATGACGGCCACCCCCATCCCGCGCAGTCTCTGCTTAACACAGTTCGGCGATCTCGACCTGACAACCATCACCGAACTCCCTCCCGGTCGGCAACGAATCGTCACCAGTCGCGTCCCCGGTCCCGCGGCACGGGAGAAGGCGTGGGGGTTTATCCAATCGCAATTGCAAGCGGGGCGGCAAGCCTATGTGGTCTGCCCGCGAATCGAAGAGGCCGACACAAATGACGACACCGAAACCGGCGAACTCCCAACCGGTGCGGAAGAAGTGTTCCGCCGTTTGCGTGACGCCGAGTTGCAGGACTTCACCGTCGGCCTGGTTCACGGACGCATGAGTCGCGAGGAAAAGTCGGCCGCGATGGATGCTTTTCGAGATGGCAGCACGCAGGTGCTCGTCTCGACAACGGTCGTCGAAGTCGGCATCGACGTTCCCAACGCCACGTTGATGATCATCTTCCACGCCGGCAAGTTCGGTTTATCGCAACTGCACCAACTCCGCGGCCGGATCGCGCGGGGTGAGTATCAGGGGTACTGCTTCCTGTTCATCGACCTGGAAACCGAAGACGGCTCGAAACGGCTCGCCGCGTTGGAAGCCACATCCGACGGCTTCGAGATCGCCGAAGCCGACTTCGAACAACGCGGCCCAGGCGATGTGCTCGGTTCCCGCCAACACGGCGAACTCCCCCTGAAGGTGGCTGACCTGGTACGTGACAAAAAACTGTTGGAGCAAGCTCGGAAACAAGCGTTCGACCTCGTCGCCGCAGGCACCGTCGACGGCACCGAGTTCTCCCCACTAAAGATCGAAGTCCTCGAACGGTTTGGTGAGCTGCTTGATTTGCCCAAGAGCGGTTAGCCCCCGCATAGCCGCCGATGGCATCGGCGGCTATGTAACTCGCGGATCGTTTTGTCGCGTGGTGTGGAAAAAATGGGCGGGGGTCGTTCTGATGGGCGGGTCTCGTTTCTTTTTTGATTGATCGCCCGATGACCGACGACGCATCCGCTTCCACTGAAGAACTTGTTCCCGACGAGGTGATCCCGCATCGTCATTTGCCGGCGTTGCGGTATCGCGATATGCCGTTGCCGCTTTCCTGGCGGAAGATGGTGGGGCCGAGCATCATGTTGGCCGGGTTGTCGCTCGGTTCGGGCGAGTTCATTTTGTGGCCTTACCTGACGTACAAGTCGGGGTTCATATTCTTCTGGGCCTGCATTCTGGGCGTGATCACGCAGTACTTCATCAACATGGAAGTCGAACGCTGGACGCTGGCGACCGGCGAAAGTGCGATCACGGGGTTCTGTCGGCTCAGCCCGCATTGGGCGTGGATCATGCTGGTGTTGAACATTTTGCCGTGGGCTTGGCCTGCCTGGGCGACGGGGGCCGGGCAGATGCTCAGTTGGTTGATGATCGGGCCGGAGGTCATCAACAACGCGGAAGGGCAAATCTCGTATGTGGCGAAGTACGTGCCGCATTTGGGAATTGCGGGGCTGTTTCTGGTGGGTATCGTACTGACGGCCGGGCCGGTGGTTTACAACACGGTCGAGAAGATTCAGGTGTTTCTGGTCGGCCTGATTCTCGTGCTGGTGGTGGTAATTTCGGCGATTGTCATTCGACCGGATTCGGTGGTCGCCTTGGCGAAGGGATCGGTGAGCATCGGCGAGATGCCCGACCTCGACGCGACGGGGTTGGGGTTTCTCACGGTGATGGGCGCGTTGGCGTTCGCCGGAGCGGGGGGGAGTACGAACCTGGGGCAGAGTAACTTCATCAAAGACAAAGGCTACGGCATGGGCCGTTACATCGGCCGGATCACTAGCCCGTTGACGGGTCAGAATGAGGCGATTTCCGACGTGGGGTATCACTTCCATCACACGCCGGAAAACATGACCCGTTGGCGACAATGGTGGAAGGCGGCCAACGTCGAACATTTCTTCAGCTTCTTCGTCACCTGCCTCGCTTGCCTGTGCTTGATGTCGCTGATCTCGCATTCGCTATTTTACAATTCCAGCGGCGTTCTGAAGCCGGGCATGGACCAGTTCGGCGAGGGGATGGATTTCGTGTGGGGCCAGGCGACCGTGCTGAAAGGCATGACGGGCGGCGGAATCTTGAAAGTCGTTTTCCTGGTGATGGGCGTGGCCATTCTGATGACGACCGAACTGGGCGTCCTCGACGCAACGGCCCGCATCTCGACCGACATCGTGAAAGTGAATTACCTGCAAGACAGCGAGTACTGGTCGTCCAGCCGGTTGTATTTCTGTTTTCTGTGGTTCGAGATTCTGCTGGGCTCGATGATTTTGCTGGCCGGTATCTGGATCCCACAATTCAGTCAGCCGCAATTTTTATTGGTGACGACGGCTGCGATGAACGGCGGGGTGATGTTCTTGTACTCGCTGGTGTTGTTGTACATGAACAATAAAATCTTGCCGCGTAAGTTGACGATGAGTCCGTTGCGGTTCGTGATGATGGTCTGGGCGTGTGCTTTCTTCGGGTATTTCAGCTTCGAGGCCTTGCGATTGAAAGTGTTGCCTTACCTGGGTGACGTGGTGACCAAGCTGTTTGGGTGATGAGATGCGGCCAATTGGTCCGATTGACTGGAATTGTCGCGAACTGATTTTGCGGTTTTAGTGGGCCGCGGCGTATAATCGATGTTCCCATTGCCTGAACCGCATCGCGTGCCCGAAGGAAAACCGCATTGTTCGCCGGACCAATTTTCAGTCGCGAGATGCTGACCGCGCCGCGACAGGTGAAGCATTATTTGTTGCGTTCCGGATACGTGGGCCTGTTCCTCGTACTGATGTGGACGACCTGGCAGGCGACGTTCGGTTGGCAGCAGGTGCAGAACATTGGTGACGTGGCCCGCTTCGGCAGCCTGGTGTTTCAGTTGTTCTCACTGGTGCAAATCTCTTTGGTGCTCTTCTTCTCCCTGTTGTTGGCAGCGGGAAGTGTTGCACAGGAGAAAGATCGCCATACTCTCATTCTGTTGTTGATGACCGACCTGCGCAGTCATGAACTGGTGCTGGGGAAACTGTTCTCCGGAGCGTTGCCGGTCGTTGTCTTGCTGGCCACGTCGATTCCCGTTTTCACGATGATCCACATGCTGGGCAGCATCGACATTGCCCAAGTTGTGTGGATGTTGCTGTTATGCGCGGCGACCGGTTTCGCGGCCGCGAGTTGGGGTGTGCTGGTCGCGTTCTGGCGCGAGAAAACTTTTCAGACGTTAGCCATCGGCGTGCTGGGAATTGTGCTGGGCTTAGGGCTGGTGGAAACAATTGTCGGGCTGACCGGCATCGACTCGACAGCCGGCCGCTGGGCCGCGTTGTGGAATCCTTACCGTACGCTGTTCGCCCTACTTAACCCGTTGGGCTCGCAGACCGGGTTAGAGCCGGTTCGCGTGAGTGCGATCGACTCGGTTTCTGCGTTGGCTGGCCTGGGGGTTGTAGCGAACATCATCACCATCGCGCGACTGCGTGTCTGGAACCCGACGCAGGCCGTCTTCGATTCGTCTAAGCAATCTGAAGACGCGGAAGCAGTCGCGAGCGAAACAACAGCCAAGCCTGCGCGTGCGCGAAATATCTGGAAGAACCCGGTGATCTGGCGCGAGATTTGTACCCGTGCTTACGGCCGTAAAGCCGTGCTGATCAAGTTGGCCTACGTGGTGGTCGCAGCTGCGGTATCGATCGGCCTGATTCGTTCGGGAACGGGGGCCGAGTTGGTGATTGGCGTGATGACCAAGGCCGGTTTTGCATTCACCGGGCTGGCGTTTCTGAGCTTGATGCTGGTCAACGCCCAGGCGGTGACCGCGTTGACGTCGGAGCGCGATGCCAACACGCTGGAGTTGCTGTTGGTCACCGACGTGACCGCCAAGGAATTCGTTTACGGCAAGCTGGGCGGTGTGCTGTACAACACGAAGGAACTCATCCTCATTCCACCGGCGTTGATGGGCTACTACTTTTCTCTGAATGTGGTCTCGGGCGAGAATTTCGTTTGCCTGCTGCTTGGATTCTTTGTGCTGGTCACATTTTCGGCCATGCTCGGTTTGCATTCGGGTTTCGCGCACGATCACTCGCGTGCTGCGATCGCCAGTAGCTTGGGAACGATGTTCTTCCTGTTCGTGGGCATCCTGATTTTCATGCTGCTGTTGATCGAAGCCCGCTCGTCGTTTGCGTTGCAGTTACCGAGTTTTCTGCTGTTCATTGTTGTGGGCAGTATCGCGTTGTGGTACTCACTGACAAAACACAACCCGTCGGTCGCGTTGGGTATGGCGGCGGGGGCGTTGCCGTTCCTGACGTTCTACGCGATCACATCTTTCCTTCTGTTCGCTCCGCTGGCGGCCTTGTTCGCGATTCTGTCGGCGTATGGGTTCGCAACCGTGGCTATGCTGATCCCGGCGGTTAGCGATTTCGATGTTGTGTTGGGGCGCTCAACGGAGGATCGTGGGTGACGGTCTCTTCACATCTTTCTGCGGGCCGCCCTGCCCTTCCTTCGATTCATGGGATCCGCCACCGCATTCTTCGATGAACGAATTCCTGCGGACATCCGAGATTTGGCTTCCCGGTTTGACGGCCATGACCTGCTTGGTCATGGCGTCGGGATTCTTCTCCGCCAGCGAGACGGCACTGTTCTACTTGTCGCATGATGAATTGCGCAATTTTCGCGGCGGCAAGCCACGCGAGCGCGTGGTGGCGGCCTTATTGACCAATGCCGACCGGCTGTTAACGGCCGTGCTGTTCTGGAATCTGCTGATTAATCTGACCTACTTCGCCATCGGGATTGTGGTGGCCCAACATCTGATGGCAGCGGGGCAACGTGGAGCAGCGGGGCTGATCGGAATTGGCAGTCTGGCTGCAATCATTGTGTTCGGAGAGGTCATCCCCAAAAGCGTGGCTGTTGTTTTTCGACATCGCTTGGCAACGCTAGTCTCTTGGCCTTTGGCGGTGGCGGTCAGGCTGCTGGACCCTATCACGCCAGGGTTGCGTTCGCTCACCCGCGTGCTGCGACGTACTTTTTGGCCGCATGTTGTTCGAGAACCGATCATCGATGCGGACGATCTCGAACGCGCCGTTGAAGCCTCGGCTCCAAGTCGGGAGGTCGTGGAAGAGGAACGTCGGGTGTTGCACAACATTCTTGACCTCTCCGAGATCGCCGTCGAAGAGGTCATGCGGCCTCGGGGAACGTATGTCGCGAGATCGCTTCCCGTGCATGTTGCGGATCTCGACGGAGATGTTCCGCCCGGTCACTACCTGATGGTGACCGAAGCAGCATCAGAGGAAATCGTGGGTGCCATCGCGTTGGCCGACTTCTCTCAACTGCCGACAGAGAATCTCGAAGAGGCGACGGAAGAGGTTGTTTTCGTGCCCTGGTGTGCCAGCTTGGCATTTGTGGTGGCCCGCTTGCGAGAGAGTTTTCTTTCAGTGGCCTGTGTGGTGAACGAGTATGGCGAGACGATCGGCATCGCCACTTACGACGACATTCTCGAAACTGTTCTGCTACCGGAATCGAGCCGTGCAAAGCGATTGCTTAAACGCGAACCGATTCTGGAAGTCGCCCCAGGGCGCTATCACGTCGAAGGCATTACATCATTGCGGTATCTCAGTCGCAGGCTCGATCTGGATTACGAACCCGCGCCCGATTCGCAAGTGACTGTCGCCGGGCTCTTGGCCGAGGAACTCGAACATCTACCGGAACTGGGTGAAGAATGTCGTTGGAAAGGCTGTCGGATCAAGGTGATCGATGTGGCCAAACGAGGAACAGTTCGGGTCATGATTTCCAGGGAAACATAGCGTGACGACCGCACTGACAATTATTGGAGCAGTGGCGTTATTCATCGCCGGGCTGCGACTCTCCGCATTCTTCAGCGGAGCGGAAACCGGTTTCTACCGGTTGAGCATGGTTCGGTTGGGGATCGACGTGCATTCCGGCGACCCCGTCGCGAAGCGGCTGCTCTGGTTTGCTCGTAACCCGGCCTATTTTGTCGCCACTACGCTGGTGGGAAACAACGTGGCGAACTACGTGACGACGCTTGCGATCGGAATAACCGTCGGCGCGATGGCCCCTCGAAGTGGTGGCTGGTTGGAAGTTGTCGTGACGGTATTGATTGCACCAATCGTGTTCATCTTCGGTGAGTTGGTACCGAAGAACCTTTACTACCGTGCTCCGATGTCGCTGTTGCGGGGTGCGTCGGGCTGGTTTGTCTTCTACTACCGCCTGTTCTTCCTAGCCACGCTGCCGCTGATCAGTATTTCAAAATGGTTTGAGCGAATCGGCGGTGTGGAAGATCGACCGTCGGAACTGGTTTTGGGCCGCAGCCGCCTCGTGCAGGTTCTTGGGCATGGTCATCGTGAAGGTGTACTTTCCGATGTACAAAGCCTGCTCGTACATGGCCTGCTCCACACGGCAACCGTCTCGGTCAGCGAATCGATGACGCCCGTTTCCCGGATACTCGGCGTGTCGGAAGATACCTCGCGAGACGAAACCCTCGCGTATGCGGCGAGTTACGGTATCAACATCGTTCCGGTTCATCGCGCGAACGACGCTACCGACTGGTTCGGTTACTTGCGTGTTGTCGACTTGACCATCTCTACGCAGCCGGTTTCTGCTTTGCTGCGAACGATGCCAACGATCGAGGCTGGCCGCAGCAAGTTGGAAACTCTCATCACGCTGGGAACCGCCGGCGCAGAGCAAGGAACCGTTCGGGAGGACGCCGTGATCGTGGGAATCGTCAGCGCGCACGGCTTGGCCGAGCAATTATTCCGCCCTCCCCGAACCGCCGATGCCCCCAGACCAGACGCGGATTGATTCCGCTTGCCTGCGTTTGTGATATAGTAATTTTGTACGGGCCAGTGGGGAATTTCAAGATGTCGACGGAGCGGGATACCGCAGCCGACATGCCGGATGAGACTGAGGCATCCTCCGAGAATCGTTCGCGAGGCTTGTGGGGGCTGATGCGCTCTACTCCCCATCCAGCCGAAGCCCCTCGGAGTGACGACGAGACACCGCTTGCCGCCGACAACGCAGAGCCAATTCCGGTCGCCGACGAGGACGAGGCGACTGAATCGCGCAGTCTTTGGTCCGTGATGGGCGTTCCCCCCGTCGACGTTGCCCCGGTTGACGTTGCCCCCGTTAACGAAACGGATTCCGACCCAGCCCCCAAGGGCATCGATGCATCCCCGCGCGGCTTGTGGTCTGTCATGTCGGCCCCTCCGGCTGAAACGAAAGATGGCACTGCGGAAGAGGACACCACAGAGGACAACGCAATAGAAGAGCCTGTCGAAGAAGCCCTGGAGGGTGAGACGGCCGAAGATTTTGAATCGGCCCCGATCGACACCACCCCATTCGAGATGCCTGCTCCGATGGGAACGGTTTCGTCGGAGACCGCCGTTGATCCGTCGGCACCGCGTCGTTCGTTTCAAGTGGTGCTCTGTTTGCTGGCCGGGTTGACGTCGGTACCGTTGGCGGGACTGGCGTATTACCCTCAGTTCGCGTGGAAACTTCCAGCCACCGCGATCGGATTCGGCTCGTTGGCGGTTGGGCTGTTGGCATGGAACGAGATCGGTCGATCGCGCGGCCGACGCACCGGTCGCCCGTTCGCCGCGATTGGAATGTTGTTGGGGACTGTCGGCATGTTCCTTGGCCCGATGGTCATCACTCCGTTGGGCCAAAACATGCGAATGCGGGGCGATCGGGACGTGGCAATCGAAAAGGAAACAGCCATCGGCAAGGCGTTGCTGCGTTATCACGGAGAGCACGAGCGTTTCCCGGCCGGCGGGAACTTTGTCACCGGAGACGATGGCCGTCTTGTCCCTATGCACGGATGGATGACCACATTGCTTCCCTACCTGGGAGAAAACGCTCTGCATCGATCGGTTCACTTCGACCAACCGTACGATGCCCCGGCCAATCAACCGGTTTTCACACGGGACGTCGAGGCATTTCTCTCGGCGGGAGGCAGCCGGCGAAAGCTCGGTCGCGGTTTGGCGGTTACACACTTCGCCGGCGTGGGAGGGCGGGCTTTGTTCGATGAACAGGTGGGACTGGTCGATCTGGGCATCTTCGACCGTAACTCAAACGTCACGTTCGATCACATCACCGACGGGTCGTCCCAAACGTTTATTGTCGGGGAAGTCGGCACCAACTTCGCGCCTTGGGGAGACCCAGAAAACTGGCGACTTATCGGCCGGGGTCTCAACCGCGAGCTTTCGGGGTTCGGCAACGCGGATGCAAGTGGAGCTGTGTTTCTCAGGGCCGACGGTTCTGCGAAATTCTACTCGAACAAAATCTCACGACGCGTTCTTGAACGACTGAGCACCCGGAACGGCGAAGATCGCTTTTCGCGAGAGGCGATTCCTTGACCGGGGTATTGAACAACTCGCCCTCACGAATTACCAGCGAGCTGGATGCGTGAGCGTCCGGATAAATTGCAAGTAACAGCCGGCTTACGCCGGGCCGCTCGCCTGGAAAGGCACCGGGGCGGTTCAGGCGGCTTCTTCGTCGTCGGACGTTTCATTTCCGTACGATTTCTTGCCTTCGATGATGGAGCTGGAATCGAACCGCTTGCCGAAGTACATATCCTGCGCCGTCTGGTCGCTGAGAACTGTTTCCGCATCGCCACTGACGAGCACTTTACCCTCGCAAACGATGTAACTGCGATCGGTGATTGTCAGCGTTTCTCGTTCGCGGTGGTCGGTTAGCAGAATCGAGATGCCGTTGTCGCGCAGGCCGGTGATGATGTCTTGAATGCTATGAATGGTCACCGGGTCGATACCGGTGAACGGTTCGTCAAGCAGAATCAAAGCCGGGTCGCTGGCTAAGCAGCGAGCGATTTCCAACCGGCGACGTTCACCGCCCGACAGCGTCGAAGCGGTTTGCCGACGTTTGTCGTCCAGTCCGAATTGTTCGAGCAATTCATCAACGCGCAGACGGCGGGTCCGGCGGTCGACATGCAGGTACTCCAGAATCGCCATGATGTTCTGTTCAACCGACAGCTTGACGAAAATGCTGTCGTCCTGCGGCAAGTACCCCATGCCGTGACGCGCCCGCTTGTACATCGGCCAGTTGGTGACGTCGGTTCCTTTGAGGATCACGCGGCCTTCGGTGGGGGCGATTAACCCGCAGCACATGCGGAAGGTGGTTGTTTTTCCGGCACCGTTAGGGCCGAGCAGACCGACAATCTCGCCGGGGTCTACGCAGATGTCGATCCCGTCGACAGCCCGTTTTCCGGGGTAATCCTTAATCAGCCCCTTGCCTTCCAGTAGCGACATCGACTCGTCCTCCGTGACGATCTGTTCTGGGTTCGGGCGTTTGCCCCTATCAGCGAAGCCGACGCATCCGGCCGACATTCGGATAGAACGGAACTCGGAAACTCGGGTAGTCCGACAGTTCACCGTCGAATTCCCGATGATAAAACAACCAAGCGAGAAACCGATTATTCAAAGCCGAATCAGCATTCCCTGGATAACCACGGCCGTCATTCAAAAACGGTACGCCATGCGGCCAGTAAATGTAAAACGCTTTCCCTACTAATGCCGAGCGGGGTACGGCATGCCGGTGTTCGGCCCGGCGGGTGTTAGACCATAATCGGCTGTCTTTACTGCTGGGGCTGTTGTCTCCCATCATGAAGAACTCGTCGGGACCGAGTTCAAATTCGAAGGAGACACCCGCGTATCGGTCACTGACAGACCCATTCGGCCCATTCCCTAAATCGATATCGTCCAGGTCGTCATTCGATTCACCGCCCCCTCTGGTCTTTCTCGCAGAGAGATCCCGCTCGTATTCCTCGAACCAGGCGGTGGGATCGGTGAGTAGGGATTCAAATTCTCGACGGGCCGATTGCGAATCGTACTCACTGATCGTTCTGCCGCCGGAATACTGGTCGTCGTCGAATTGAGAATCGGGGTGCATCAGTTCGCTGCGGTAGTAGAGATCGCGTTCCAGCAGCAGTCCCGAAACCGTCACTCCCAACCCACGCGCCGCGATCCCCACAGGAGCCAAGTCGTTGTCGGTTGGTTCCTGTAGGCTGTTGAACCCGCCATGCGGCTTGTAGGCGGCTTGAGGGCCGAACTCGACAAGATCATCGTCGATCCACACGCAGAGACGATCGTCGACGTTGGCGAAACGGATGTCGAAACCGCCCTGGCCCGTGACAGAGGTGTCCGCCGTGGCCAGTACGATCTCGTCTTTCTCGTCCCGGCTGAGGGAATCCGTATGCGAGAGTGTTGCCTTTCCTGTGGCGACGTCGATACGGCACCGATACCACCGCCAGCCTTCATTCAACTCGAACAGCAGCTCGGGTTGCTGGTCGACTTTGTCAATCTCAACATGGCAACTCAGCATGAGATCGCCAACCCAATACAAGCCCCGTTCCATATCGGGGCTGCCATCAGTTGCGTTGTATCCGCAGAAATCGGTGATCAACTGCAATCGATTGCGCGCGTCGAGCTCTTCCTGTCGTCCGTTGGCTGCTGAGACCCAGTCGGACGTACGGGGTAGGAAATGGCGATACCGAATCCACTTCCGCTCTGGCTTCTCGCCGTTGTCAGTGCTCAGTCGAAACGTCCGGGTTTTCGCGTCCTGCTTCCAACCGATGTTGTCGTCCGACCAGCCGGCGATATGACCCGGTGCATTGTCCCGCGTGACGGCTGCCCAGCGTTCGGGCCAACCGAGTTTGTGGAGTCTTCGCTCGGGAAAGGCGTCGTCGTACACCAGAATGCGAACTTCGCGCTGTTTGTCAGGGTCGTCCTTGCTCAGGATTCGTAAAGGCGCATCCTGCCCCTTGCGGGCGTAGACATCGCCTTGTTGAATTCGCAGGGTTTCGCCTGGCAGACCGACCAGGCGTTTGATGTAGTTCGTTTGGGGGTGTTCGGGGAACTTGAACACCACAATATCCCAACGTTTCGGGTCACTGAATTCAAAGGGGAACTTGTTGACGAGAATGCGATCGCCCTTGAAAACCGGGAACCGTTCGTCATTCGTGCCAGGCACGTTGTCGACCCGTGTAAGGAATCGGCAATTCGGACAGACGGCCTCCCGCATTTCCGATTCCAGAAAATGACCATCCCGGTCCAACTCGCGGCTGGCCCCCACGGCATACACATGCTTGCATTCGGGGCAGGTGATTTCCTTGTGTCGCCCGTACAGCGTGGGTGCCATCGAGCCGGTCGGGATAACGAAGGCTTCGGCTTCAAACGTGCGAAACAGAAACGCCAGAATGAAGGCAATCACCACCGACTCGATCGTCTCCCGCCAGCCTTCCTTGCGTGGCAGGGGAGTTTCGGGCGCTGCTTTCGCCTGCGGAGTTTCGTCGGTGTCGGGTGCCTTGCTGGCATCGCCGCCGTCGTCGATATCGTCGTTATTCAATTTCGCCATGAATGCTGTCATCAAGACCCGTCACGTGGAGACATTGGCCTCACGGCGCGACAGTTGACTATCGGAATGGACTCATCGGGAAGAACTATCCGCGACCCATCGACCATAATTGCGAACGTATCCGCAGGCCACGTAGATCATTGAATATAGCGAATCCGGGAAAGATCGGGAACTCGGATGTGGAAGCTGGAACCCCCCAAGCGAATTCGGCCCGGACGCGACGGCAGATGCACCAGAAACGGCTTGCCCAGAAATAGGTGACGCCCAATGGGTGCCCGATCCCAGCAGCGACTATCGGAAGAAACCGGGCTGTTGTCGCCCAGTGCAAAATACTCATCGCCCTTCAGTTGGAACGGTTCGTCGATCGCGTGGTGCGCCCGACGCGGTGCATTCGAGCGATAATGCACGTCGCGGTACAGCTTCAAATCGTCGATGCGCACGCCCAATCCACGCGATCCAAAACGAATCGGCCGTCGCAACCCGCGATCGTTGCGTTTTTCCTTGTTGGATTGCTCGGGCAAATCGAACGGATCGAATACCACTCGCCCATCGACTGCCACAACCACTTGACCATCGAATGTCGACATCTCGAACAAGACCGGCCCGCTCTCGAACTCCTCGGGCAATGTCGCTTTCCGGACCGGCTTGGAATCGACGAGCAATTGAATGTCCCCCGCCTGCGGTGAAACAACGCACGTCAGCCGACTGCGTCCGTCGGTCATTTCGGCAGCGAACATGGCAGCGATCGGCTTGCCCGTTGCCCGTCGCCGTGTTGTCTTTCTTAGTGTGACCCGCGCAGAAAGCATCAAGTCACGCACGGGAACCGGCCGGTCATAACCGTTCGACTGGTTATAGCCGTAGTCGTCGGTGATTGGCGCGATGTGCGAATCGAAAAACAAACGGTCGACCGCCTCGCGGAAGTTCGCATCGGATTCATACGAAAGCAGACGATCACGAATTTCGAGCGTCAGCACGCCGGTACAAGAGAGCGTTCGCGTTTCAGCGTCGAAACGGACTTCACTGGCGAACGGAAAACTCTCGAGTCGCACGCTGGGGGGCAGTTCGTCTAACGGCACCGAGGTTTCATGATCGCCCCCCGAGCGAATCCAATGTCGATACCCCAACCAACTCCAGGAATCGGCTCCCGAATTACCTTCGGCATCGCTCGCAATATCACCCTCGCAAACAAACCCTGTTCCCGCCGGCTTCCAGGTAGTCTTCTCCGACACAGCTTGCCAACGCGGTTGCCATTCCGGATCGTCCCTGGGGAAGTGGTTGTGATCGTAAACCATCATCCGCATCGCTCGTTGTGTGGCGAGCGTTTTTCGGCGAATGTTCCCGTCGATATGAACGTCCCCGTTGAGAATCCGCACCTTTTCGCCCGGCAATCCGACGACCCGCTTCACATACGCTTGCGTCGTTTTGCTCGGGTTGCGAAACACGACCACTTCCCAGGGCTTAGGAGAACGGAATTCATAGGCGTGCTTATGAACCAGCAGTTGGTCCCCCTGGTTAGGCGGCACTTCGGTCACGTCGATCGCTTCCTGGCCGCAATTCGGGCAGACCGAAAGATCAAGCGATCCATCGCCCGCCGCACCACGGCCGACCAATTGTGGGACCGATTCATCGAATGCAACGCCCGACGCGTACCGAAACCGGCAGGTCGGGCAGATGATTCGTTTGTGATACCCGAACAGGGATGGGGCCATCGAACCTGTCGAGATCATGTACCCCTCGACCTCGAACGAGCGAAACAGCACCACCGAAATCGCCAGACAAACCAAGCCTTCCACAAGCGATCGCGCACGCCCCAACCGTGGCGACGCGGGGGGCGTCGGCGGAGAGGTTTCGGAAGTTGTTGGCAATGAGGGAAGCATGCGGATCATCACTCTGTGGAATACGTCCGCCACGATGCGTTTCGCCATGACGACCCGCCATTGTAGTCCAACCGCCAGAACCGGGGGAACACCGAACCAAATCACCCAATCGAAGCCCCGGCAGACGTGACAACCAGCGCGACCGTTACCGGTCGTTCCTACGGAAAAGACAGTCTTAGCCAACATGCTCGCTACCGTTGGAGTCTCACGCAGGACAGTCGTCCGATCTTTGCTTTCACTACCATTTCGAGTCAGACATCACGACCGGTTCCCCCGATATCCTCCCTGACACGACACCACGAAGAAACAACCCGACACCCTAGCCAGCTACGAATTAGCACCTAGGAGACATCACCTTGGCTCACTCGCACATGCCCGTTCAACATCTAATTGACCTCGTCGAATCAACACGGTCCGCCTGCGACCAGAAGGGCGTGCGCCCCGAGTGGGTCACGAAGTTCATCGACGACATGGCTGAACATTTCGAGCCGCTTGGCGATGTGGGTCGCGTCGGTTTTGAATGCTCGTTCGACGATGACCACTGGGTGATCAGTTTATACCTGGGCAACACGGAAGTGGTCGGCGGTCCCGACGACGGCCAGACACGCCACACGGATTTCCAGTTCGACTTCCAACCCCTGTTCGGTCGCCTCACACAGGTCGACCGCTTCTTTCTCACCGCCTTGTCGGACGATTCCGCGAGTCGCGAATCTGTCGCGTCGGCCATCACCATCGAAGGCCGGATCGAAGACAACCTGGTCCGGGTCGACGTGCATGCCGTCCCCCCACCCGGTGCCGGCCCCGGTTTTCGAGAATTTCTCGACGGACGAACCGAACCCGCGTAATTCGCGCCAACGACCAACCCGCAGCGCGAGCAAGGGAGTTTAAGAGCGGGCCAGACTCCCCCTTGCTCGCGCTGCGGGCTGGTATCGTTCTGCGATTTCCCCGTGATCCGGCCTCGTCATCTCACCGTTCACACTTGAGACGACGGATTCTCCTTGCCGCAATGCGTTTCGGAGAGTAGCCTGATACGCACTTGGAGACGTTCGTCGCCAGGCAAGTAGGTTCCGGTCGAAAGAAACAGGTGCGAACATGATCATCGGGAAGCTCTGGCGGGCGCTTCAGGCGCAGATCAACAAGTTGGCTAACTTCTTCTGGTCAGCCGACCCTATCGCCCAGATGCAATACGAATACGACTCGGCCGTCGACCAGCTCAAGGAAGGCCGGGAAGGGCTGGCTCAGTATCGCGCGCTCGTCGAACGTGTGACGCGCCAAGTCGCCGGTGACAAAAAGCACGTCGCCAAGCTGGAAGCCAAGATTAAAGCCTACCTGCAAGCCGGCGACCGCGAAACGGCTTCGCGCTTCGCGATGGAATTACAGAAAGCCAAACAGGAACTTTCAGAGAACGAATCGCAACTCGTGATGCACGAGAAGTCTTACGAGAACAACCTCTCGAAAATCAAACACGCCGGCAAGAAACTCACAGCCGTCCGCGAGAAAATCTCCAAATACGATGCCGAACTAAAAATGAGCCGGGCCGAAGCCGAATTGGCTGAACTCGCTCACGACTTCAACTTCGACGTCACCACCGACTTCGGTCAGATCGAACAGGTGCTGCAAGACAAGATCGGTCTGAACCGCGCCAAAGCCCGTGTCGCCGCCGACCTCAGCGAGGAAGGCATCGAAGACATCGAACGCGAACAGGCCATGGAAGGGGCGCTCGCCGAAGATGCACTCCGCGAATTTGAAATCGGCATGGGACTCGTCACGCCGCAAACGGCCAACGTTTCGCAAGACACCAAAGAACTCGGCCCGGCAGAAAGAAAAACCGAGACCACCAGCGAATCGTGATTCATCAGCGGGTCGTGATGATGACTCGCCCGTGTCGATGACCTCCCCGTGACGCAGGCCGCCACATGCCCGACGAATCGCAAGCCAACGCTAACACCAAACTGCCCGACTGGTATCCCGATTGGGCACGCGAACTGGCCGACCGCTACTTCTCAGGCACCACCTGCGTGTTCGTGCTGCATGGCAACGTCCACGATTTAATCCGCATGCCCGACGCCAACGGGGACGGCGAACGCTACGGCAGCCTCGTCGACTTCCTCGGCACTAGCCTGTTCGGGTCGTGGGATGTCGTCATGCGTCACGACTTAAGCCACGGCCTGCGTGCCGTCTCCGGCGGTGACTCGTCGCGATTGCAAACGATGATGCAAACCGTCACGTCGTACTTCGGCCAACCCGAGCAATGGCCGAAAACGCCCGACGACATCCTTGCCGGCCTCGATGCGATCATCGAACGCAACCTGCTCGAATCCAACGCGGTCAATCGAAAAAGTGTCGGGCTGCTGTTCGAGTTCGCGCAATATCTCATGCCCGCCAGTGACATGAGCAGCCTCGCCGGTCGACAGGGCGCACGACTCGTGCGGTTTCTGCAATGGGCGCAAAACCCGTACATCAAACGGACCAACGTCGCGTTCTGCCTCGTGGCCGACAAACTCTCCGACCTCAACGATCGCCTCGTGCAAAGCCCGCACGTGGCCACCATCGAAATTCCCATGCCGGATGAAGCCACGCGCGAAAGCTACATCCGCTGGCGAGCCGGTGACGACGACCTGACCGAACTGACCGACTTCACCCCCGAACAACTCGCCGGCCAAGCCAACGGTCTCACTCTCACCAACGTCGACATCGTCCTCTCGCAAGCCAAACGCTCATCGCGGCGGGTTGACGGGAAACGCTTCCGAAAACTGAAGAAATCAGCCATCGAACGGCAATGCCAAGGGCTGCTCGAATTTATCGAACCTTCACACACGCTCGATCTCGTCGTCGGCCACGACGCGGCCAAGAAACGACTGCGGGAAGACGCCGGGTTCCTCGCCGACGGCCGACTCGACGCGGCCCCCATGGGCTACCTCATCTGCGGACCCGTCGGCACAGGCAAAACATTCATGGCCGAATGCTACGCCGGGTCGATCGGTATTCCCTGCGTGGTGCTGAAGAACTTCCGCTCCAAGTACGTCGGTGAAACCGAGGGCAATCTCGAACGCGTGCTCTCGGTCTTGCGATCACTCGGGCCGGTGATTGTCATCATCGACGAAGCCGACGCCGCGCTGGGGAACCGCACATCCTCGGGAGATTCCGGCACGTCCAGTCGCGTCTTCTCGATGATCGCCAGCCAGATGGGCAACACGCGGTATCGCGGAAAAATTCTCTGGATGCTGCTCACCTCACGGCCCGACTTGCTGCCGATCGACCTGAAGCGGCAAGGCCGGGCGGAAGTCCACATCCCGCTGTTCTACCCCGACG
>Ga0115002_10001710_pt1 | contig 29700 bp, 25 predicted proteins | sample ArcticOcean_MG_C_8_FD_89576 | JGI IMG/M metagenome (GOLD analysis project Ga0115002, IMG submission 89576) | Marine microbial communities from western Arctic Ocean - ArcticOcean_MG_CB11_86 | ecosystem: Environmental > Aquatic > Marine > Oceanic | place: Arctic Ocean: Canada Basin | collected... | reverse complement strand
TTGCGATTCCCGATGCCGCCCCGGTTCGAACCTGTCCCATTCGTCCAGCACCCAAAACGGCCAGCAGACCTTCACCGTTCGTACCAAACAGCATCACTCTGAAATCTCCAGCTGCGTACGACTTGTGCCCTGCCCATCCGCGTGCGGTCCAAGTCGCCTCCATGAAGTTGAGCGACATTTTGCCCTCGCCAGCTGAAAGCCTGTGACGTGGCTCGTTGCGAACTTCACCCGCTGAACGCGCCTTGAACGCCTCATCGAGCACATCGAGCGTCAGATCCATATCGAGCATCTCGTTCACATCGGCTTCGGTCAAATAAAGTCGTTTTGGCATCGGGTATCTTCTCGTTTTCCGGTAAATCGGCGTTTCGTCATCAAGACTGAACTGGACAGACGGTTTCGGGGCACTAGAATACCGCCGTTGGCGGTGTGGTGATTGGTCAGCAACTGTATTTGAAGCTGATCTACCGTTTTTGTAGCAATTCAGGCATCTGGAGAATTTAAATGAGCGATGGTGAAATAAAAGCGCTCGTGTTTGACGTCTTTGGCACGGTGGTTGACTGGCGCACGTCGATATCTCGACAGGCGGGTGAATTCGGCGCTAAGCACGGCGTTTCAGCCGACTGGGATCAGTTCGCTGACGACTGGCGCGCCGGGTACGGAGCGGGCATGGCGAAGGTGAACTCTGGCGAGGTCGAATGGAAGATCGTCGACCAGATCCACCGTGAACGGCTCGACGTGCTGCTGGAGCAGTACAAATTTCCAAAAATAAACGAGACTGATCTCGTTGAGTTCAACAAGTCGTGGCATCGACTGGACGGCTGGCCCGATTCGACTGGCGGACTCACCCGGCTCAAGTCGAAGTTCATCATCGCATCGCTATCAAACGGCAACGTCGCACTTCTCACCAACATGGCAAAGCACGCAAACTTGCCGTGGGACGCCGTGTTGTCGGCTGAACTCGCTGGCAAGTACAAGCCTCATCCTCGTGCGTACCAGAAAACCGCTGAATTACTTGGACTTGAGTATGGCGAGGTAATGCTGGTCGCCGCGCACAGTGGCGACCTGCGGGCTGCTATGAAAACAGGGCTTAAAGCAGCGCTTGTGACACGACCCTACGAATATGGCGGTGCGAAGCCACCCGATCTCGAACCCGATCCCGACTTCGATTTTTTCGCCAAAGATTTCAACGATCTCGCTGATCAGCTTGGCTGCGGTTAGTTAGTGACCATCGATCTAGAACGAACAATCATTACAGCAATCAACCTCTCCATTTGAAAGAAAAACAATGAGCTGGAATTTCGAGAATGCGGCGCCGGTAATCGGCTCGATCACCGAGGGCAACGCCTGGGACGGCAAGCGATTGCTTTACTCCAACATCGCCATGAACCGGATACTTTCGCTAGACCCGGTATCCGGACTGGTGGAGATATTCCGTGAAGACACGGAAGGCACCAACGGGCTGAACTTCGATAGCGAGGGTCGGTTGTTTGGTTGCTCAGGGAACGGACGCAAGATAGTTCGATTTGACCCTAACGGGGCAATGGTGACGATTGCTGATCGACTCGATGGTCGACGAATCAACAGCCCAAACGATCTAGCAATAACGCCTTCGGGGTCGATCTACTTCTCCGACCGGGTCGGCGACACAACTCCCGAAGTAGGCATTACGTTCTCAGCGATTATTTCCGCTGAACCGCAAGAGGACGGCACCTACAAAACCGTGCGTCGCACGTTCGATTCATCGATGCCGAACGGCCTGCTTTTCTCGAACGACTACAAGATTCTCTACGTTGCGCAGAGCGATTATCGGGCCGACGAGAAGCGTGAGCTTCGTGCGTACCCGGTGAACGACGATGGCTCGCTGGGCGAGTATGAGGTGCTTCACGATTTTGGTCCACACCGCGGGATCGACGGCATGACGCTATCGAGCGAGGGCAACATTGTTGCCTGCACCGGCTGGGAGATTTCAGGACCGGGCGGCAACGTGACCGTCTTCGATCCCAAAGGCCGAATCATCGAGACCCACCCGACGACAGCCGAGCGCCCCACCAACTGCACGTTCGTTGGCGAAGATCTCTACGTTTCGTCAATCGAAGGCCACTGCCTCGTCGCCCGCAATACGGGCATGACGGGTCACCTGCTATGGCCGAACTAATCTTCACGCCAACTATTCTCATCACAGCTCGCAACCGAAAGTAACAAAAATGTCCGATTGGAAATGGACCGAGATCGCAAACCACGACACGCTGACCGAGGGGCCGGTGTGGGACGGCTCTGGTTTGCTATACAACGAGGTCGCCGCTAACACGACGTTCAGGTGGGATCCCAAGACGGGCGAAAGCAGCGTTTGGCGTGAGAACACTGGCGAGACGAACGGCATGACATTTGACCGGCAGGGTCAACTATTCGCCTGTGAGGGCGGTGCGCACAGGGTTACCAAGATCGACCCAACCCACCCGAACGCCGACCCCGTAGTCATCAGCGATGCGTTCGGTGGAGAAACGTTGAACTGGCCAAACGATCTTGCGGTCGATCAGCAGGGTCGAGTCTATTTTTCCGATCCGAACTACTCGAAATATCCTAATAATCTCGAGCACGAAGCGGTCTACATGTCCGAGCACACGTTCGGTGGAAACTGGAACACGAGCCGGGTTACGTTCGACACGTTCAAGCCCAACGGTGTGCTGTTTTCAATCGATCAGAAGACGTTGTTCGTCGCTGATACTCCCCACGACCCGGCCGAGCTGCGCCGCTTGCTTGCCTACCCCGTCAACGATGATGGCACGCTCGGCGACCATCAGGTGCTGCACGATTTCGGGTTAGGACGAAGCATCGACGGTATGACGCTGACTTCGGCTGGAACGATTCTCGCCACAGCCGGATCGTCTTCAAGCGGGCCCGGACCGATGATCTACGAGTTTGAAGCGTCGGGACGGGTCGTAAAAACTCACCCGGCACCGGCCGACAGCCCGACCAACTGCACGTTCGGCGGATCGTCACTGGGCACGCTGTTCGTAACGTTCATGGGCGGCGAGGTGTACCAGGTCGACGACGTCGGCCACACCGGCCACTTGGCGTATCCACAGCGCAAGTTCTAGTGCCGACGGCACCTTTACTGGGTGTCTGCGACTAAGGCTAATTCGAGCATTGTCATGCTGAATTCATTTTCAGTATCAATCGCTCCCGCGCTGTGTTCGACGACGGAGCACGAACAAACGAGCGAGATCCTGAATCTAGTTCAGGATGACGGGATTGGAGATTCAGTTCCATGGATCGTCGAGAGCGTCCCCGCACCAGATCCCTCGACTCCGATGACTCCGTTCGGGACGCGTTGCTGAAAACAAAGCATTACACCCCACCCGCAACGTACCCTGAATAGATGATTGAAATCTGGAAGGTCTCGCTTCACGGCGGACACAGTGGCGATTTCTGTGCGCATGGTCACGACACTCTGCGTCAGATGATCGACGCGGCGATTACGGCTGGTTACGCAACGTTTGGCGTAACGGCGCACTCCCCTGCTGCCAGCCCGAAATTTCTTTACGACGAAGAGGTAGAAGCTGGGTTTACCGTGGATGATCTTGCGAAGAAATTTCGTGATTATTCAGCGACCTGTTCAGATTTAGCCGATGAATACAGCGGTCGGATCGAAATTCTGCGAGGGGCAGAAGTCGAAATCGTCCCTGAATCTTCATTCGCCGAGAACGCCACTGCGCTAAGAAGTGAGTACAAGCTCGACTATCTTGTTGGGTCCGTCCACTGGGTCGACGAGATGCCGTTCGACACGAGCCAGCAGGACTTCGACAAAGCGGTCGCAAGTCGAGGTGGACTTGAGCCGTTCCTTCTCCGGTACTACGAGCTCGTGGGCGAGATGATCGAACAGGTAAAGCCTGAGATAATCGGGCACCTCGATCTCCCCCGACTGTTCTCTGAAGGCGCAACCGAGCTGGAATCTGACCCGGTAATGAAAGCGGTTTACACCGTATTAGAAAGCGCAAAATCCACCGGATGCATTCTCGATCTCAACGTCGGAGCGCTTTCGAAAGACCTCGCTACGCCCTACCCCGCGCCGTGGATCGTTCAGCTTGCACGAGAGATGGGTGTGCCGTTTTGCTTTGGCGACGATAGCCACTCAGTTGCGCAAGTGGGAGCGGGAATCGACGCCGGCCGAGATTATCTGCTCGAACACGGCATCGAGACGATCACGAAACTCACTCGCAGGGACGACACGATCGCCAGAGCGATCGTGCCGCTGCGGTAGTCGCTCCCTCTCCCTGCTAGGGAGAGGGTTGGGGTGTGGGTGTTGCCGGTCGTCTGGGAAGTATGAGATAGAAGATTTCTCCCTCACCTCAATCCTCTCCCCATGGAGAGGAGGTAGTTGCACTGACCCGCACCACTTCAACGCACACCGACCCACCCTCTAACTCCCTCCCAGTCTGGGAGGGAGAATTTGCACCGACCTCCTCCAGATGGATCCTTCGACTATATCGATACCGATCCAGCTGAAGAAAATGTGCCGTCGGCGCCACCTACTTGCTGAAGCTGGCGTCGTAGGCGTCGGTTGCTACTAGAGAATCGCCAAGTAGTTCCTGAGTCTTCATCCATGTAACCAGTAACTCCCAACGTGCGCCGTCGAACGAACCAACTGGAGCGTCTGCGGATTTCCACAAAGGAGCGAGAAGCTCGACGCCCTCGCGGTCGGTGGCTTCATCGATCTCGGCATCGGGGTTGAGGCTGATCATCGTGTCGATCGATCCCTGTGGATCGTCAGCGGCCTGAGCGTAGCCCTTGTTGAAAGCCTTCACGAACTTTTCAACCATTCCAGAATTGTTCTTCACGTTGTCTTCCGAAGTTACGAGAACCAGCTCGTAGTAGCTCGGAACGCCCCAGTCGTCGGGCATAAGAACGTTCGACTCGTGGCCTTCGTTCTCCATGATGATCGACTCGTAAGTCCAGTAGACACCAATAATGGCATCGACCGTTCCGGCCATCAGTGACTGGCTGACAGTCCAGCCAACGTCGATCACCTCAACGTCATCACGCGACACGCCGTCGGCTTCGAGCATGGTGGTGAGCATTGCTTCGTTCCACGGAAGTCCGGGGGTTCCGATCTTCTTTCCGACAAGATCGCTTGGTCGCGTGATTCCTGAAGACTTCAGCGCCATGATCGAATTCAACGGACGTTGAACGATGCCGGCCACCGCAACCACGGGGATGCCTTCCTGGCGAGCCTGAAGCAGGTCGGGCTGGTAGTAAAAGGCGAAATCGCTCTCACCGCTAGCAACGAGACCCAATATCGCAGCCGGGTCGGCGGGTGGCTCGACCGTTACGTTCAGGTTTTCGTCTGAGAAGTAACCCTTGTCGACCGCTTCGTAAACACCAACGTGGTTGGCGTTCTGGAACCAGTCGAGAGTGACCACGATGTCTTCCGGCTCGCTTTCGCTACAGGCGACCACGATCACCGATGCAAACACTGCCAGTAATAGCACTAACTTTTTCATGAATCTCCTAAGCGAATAACTCTATTCGCAGTTGGTGGGTACTTTCTGAGTGACCACCTTTCCACGGCGACGACTGCTGCAAACAGCGCCATCGCCAAAATTGAGAGCACAACGATTGCGGCGAAAACTCTCGCCGTTTGAAATTGACCGCCAGCGATTTTCATCAGCCAGCCGAGTCCCGAACTAGAACCGAACCATTCACCGATAACTCCGCCAATTACCGAAACCACAGCGGCGACTTTCAAGCCAGCAAAAAAACTCGGTAGAGAAGATGGAATCATCAGCTTCGAAAATATTTGCCACGGCGACGCTCCGAGGGTGCGAAACATGTCGACCATCTCCTGATCGACCGACCTGAGCCCCGAAACAAGGCTGATGACGATCGGGAAGAAGGTGAACAGCACGATCACGATTACTTTCGACGTGATGTCTGTGCCAACCCAGATGATCAGCAGCGGAGCGAGCGTGATGATCGGTATCGTTTGCGAGGCGATGATCATTGGATAGATGGATCGTTCAACGGATCGTGACCAGATAATTCCCGATGCGATCGTCACTGCAAGAACAATCGATACGGCGAACCCAATCAGAATTTCAGCGAGCGTCGTCCCGGCGTGGCCCATGAGAAATGCGAACGAGTCGAACAGTTCGGTAAATATGACACTGGGAGCCGGTAGTAACCAGCGCTGGACATCGAGCACTGCAACGAGGACTTCCCAGAGCACGACTAACGCCACAGTGGTGGCGATTGCCGGGAGCCACTCAATGACTCTTCCTCGGGTGGCGAAAAGGAGTGTCATAGCGATGCTCCAAATCCCATTTCCTGATCGTTCAACAGGTCGAGTATGTGTCGCTTTAGTCCGATGAACTCACCTGTGAGCATTGCGTCGGAACCGATTGACTGGTCGATGTCCAGCTTTTCTTCAGCGACGATTCGACCCGGATTCGGAGCCATGACTAACACTCGATCGGCGAGCAGGATCGCTTCTTCAACATCGTGAGTAACAAGCAGCACTGCCTTGTCTGAGCGGTCGAGCACTTCAGACAACCACCGTTGAAGCGAGCTGCGGGTGATTGCGTCGAGGGCACCGAACGGTTCGTCGAGAAGAATTACTGAGTTGTCAGGCAGTACAGCTCTCAGCAGCGCGACTCGTTGCCGCATTCCCCCAGAGAGTTCGTTGGGCATCGAGTCGAGCACATCTTCAATCCCAAACGATGTGGCAAGTTCTCTGACTCGATCGGTCGATTCGGATTTTGGAACACCCCGCAGTTCCAAACCCAACCGACCGTTCTCAGCAACGGTCCTCCACGGCAACAGCAAATCTTTCTGTTGCATGTACGAAACGCTGCCAAGTCGATCGTTGTGATGAGTCAGGCCGTCGGCGCTTATACTCCCGCTTTCGGGAGCGAGAACACCTGAAATCAAGTTCAAAATGGTGCTCTTACCGCAACCCGATGGCCCAACCAGTGCGACGAACTCGCCACGACCTACGGTTAGCGAAACCTGTTCGAGTATCCGAGATTCTTCGTAGTCGAAGCTGACATCCGAAACAGCGACGAGCGCGTCTCGGTCACCGATTTTTACATCGCTATCAACTGCTGATTGTTGAGGACTCGAGTTCATCGCTCTGCGTATTCCCAGATAACTTTTCGTTCTGGGTTACTAACGCTTGGAGGTGGCACTCGGGCCGATTTCCTACGCTGGCATTACCCAGATCAGGTTCAAGGGTTGGCAGAGTTCTAGGTCTGCCCTCTCAGCCCGGCTATCCCGAGCTCCCCGTGTGTTGCATGCAACACTGCCGAAGTCTTGCTTCGACACGTGTAAGTTTTACAACGACTTGGGCTTATGTCAAATCGTCCCAGCAATCCTCATCGTCTTGCGTTTGCGGCTTCACCACCACACAGCTAGAATGCGGCTGTCTGGATAGCACACGCCAATACAGACGTAGCTGTTAGAACACCGGAACACAGGGAATAGCCACTCACATTGGGAACTAGCTCGCTGACACCAAAAGAGAATTTCGCCCGGGCGATTCGATGCCCGGATGACGAAATAAATCTTGGCGCGGCCAGCCTTTATGCAGCCTCCAGTGAATTCCCCGATCTCGACGTAATCGCCTATCAGGGTCGAATTGCCCAGCTTGGTGATCGAGTTAAATCCCGCCTGGCGACGCACTATTCGAACTACGATTTCGTTGGTGCCATGCATGAAGTGCTGTTCGAGCAATCCGGGTTTACCGGGGATCGGAAGAACTATTTCGACCCGAACAACAGCCACCTCAACGAGGTTATCGACCGACTCAAGGGCAATCCAGTAGCGCTCTCAATCCTCTACATCGAGGTAGCAAGAGTCGCAGGAGTCGTCGTAGACGGTATATCGCTTCGCAAGCACTTCGTCGTCGCAGTTGGATCAGGCGAAGAGCGCATCTACGTCGACCCGTTCCACAAGGGCGGATTGCTTTCACGAAAAGAGTGCGTAACCAATATTCTTGGCAAAGACCGTGTTAAGAACGGTGATTTTGACGATCTGGAACGCAAGTTCCTCAACCCAGCCAAAAAACGAGCGATGTTGCGCAGGCTACTCAGCAACCTCAAAGTAGCCCACGAGAAGCACAAACAGTACGAACTAGCGCTCTCGGCGTCGGAGCGAATCCAGATCCTCGACCCGGCTAACCTCAGAAACCTTAGCGAATTGGCTCACCTGCAGACGAAAGTCGGCAATTTCAACGATGCAGTCCAATCCCTCACCCAGTTCCTCGAACGTGCGCCCGTCGGATCAAACACCGAGCAGGCAGAGAGCGCTCTCCGCAAACTCAAAGCGCTAACCGCCCGCGGCACTGAAGATTCACAGGAATAACGGAATCCGTTGCCAGATGTCTGGCGTATTCTCTAATGGTTACCTGAACGACTAGAAGTTTTCGCGCACGGCGAAAGCATGCACGGTCGGTCGGGTCCTGAATGGACGAGGTGTACCGCTTGAATTACCAGGATCTAGAAGATCTGGAACTACTTGCGCATATCGGGAACAAAGACCGAGAGGCTCTCGCATCGCTGTACGACAGGTACGGCAGGCGGGTGTTCGCGCTTGCCGTACGGGTTCTCAACGACCCGGTTAGCTCTGAAGAGGTGACTCAAGACGTATTCATGAGTGTGTGGCGGCGCGGAGCTACTTACACATCGAAAAAGGGAAAGTTCACGACATGGTTGTTCTCAATTGCACACAACCGAACGATCGATGAGCTGAGAAAAAGAAGGCGTGATCGAAGTCGACAGAACGACGATATCGACGATCATTTGAACATCAAATCGGACGATACTTCTCCTGCGGATGCAGCGGTCGCTCAGTCCGAGTACGCCAAAATCAGGGCAGCACTGGAAAAGTTACCGGAAGAACAGAAAAACGTGGTTGAACTCTCGTACTTCAAAGGGTTAACCCAAACTGAAATCGCAGAAAAAACAGGCCAACCGCTCGGCACGGTCAAAACACGAATGCGGTTGGCGCTTAAGAAATTGCGCAAAACACTAAGTGCCGAAATGGGCGCGCAAGTATGACCGATTCGAACGAAATGCCAAATAACCCAGAAGATGAAACCGAATTCGGCGAGATGAGCCCGCGCTTCGAAAATATCGCAGCGTACGTCCTCGATGCGCTCGATGATGAAAGCGAACGCGCGGCTGTCGAGACACTCATCGAAACCGATCCCGAAGCACACGCCGAATATCTCGAACTGGCTGAAGCCGCCGGGCATCTGGCGGTCGCTGTTCCCTCCACCACTCCCCCTGCACACCTGAAGACGACGATCCTCGCTCTGGCATCCGAAGAGACGGTTCTTGTCCAAGAGCAGGCGGTTCCGGTATTGGCGACGCCTTCAACTTCATGGTGGGCTAACGCATTCCGCTCGGGTTACGCATCGTCCGCAATAGCAGCGATCCTCGTATTGGTCGTAGCGGCAAGTCTCGGATATCAAAACAATCAACTGGGAAATGAAGTCGCTGAACTTCGTGCTGACCTCTCGGCAGAGTCTGTTTCAATAGCGAACCTTCGTGCTGAGTTGTCGACGACCATGACCGACTCGGAAACCAAAGTCGCTTCCATTAAAGACGAAATGACGATCATGGAGGATGAGTTCGGAGCGACCAATGAAATGGTCGTTCATCAGGAGGAGATGGTTTCCGAACTGGCAACGGTCAATGATGCGCTCAGGCAAGCACTGCGCGATCAGAGTTGGCTGACATACGTGGCGATGAAAGAGGATTACCAGCTAGAAAGTTGGCTTGCCAACACGCAGCAGGTAGCGAGTGGGCCCAACGCCTCAGGATTGATCGCTGTGAGCGTACTCGGCAATGAAGCTGTGTTCCAGGTTCTCGGGCTTCCCCAGCCGAACCCGGGATTCGCCTACACCCTCTGGTTGATGGGAAACGGCGACCCGCAACCGGTTTCGCAGTTCGAGGTAAGCGAAATTGGATCGGCGACAGTTGCGTTCCTACTACCCGCTCCGCTCCACTTCTACTCCAGTGTGGCGGTAACTCAGGAACGAGTGGACGGTATTGGTATCCGCCCATCAGGCACGATGGTTCTGTCGGCAGAAACCAACTAAAAAACCAACTGTCCGGCAGGGGATTTTTTAGAATCAGGTTCATTGCAATAACGATTAACGTATTGCTGAACTATTCATTGCGAGATTTTCGTGATTACCGACGCCAACGACACGTCTCGTCTGAGTTCCGATTCTGGGACTAAAATCTGGGTGTGCGATCGCTGTGATTCCGAACTGGTCGATTTGCACTGCAAACTGCGGTGCGACACGTGCGGGTTTATGAGGGATTGCAGCGATCCCTAACCAAGAATGAAAAATCTCCAGTTTCGACCAACATCGTTCATATTCTTCGTCGCAGCAGTTTCACTGCTTGCTGTGATCGCCGCTTGCTCAAGTAGCGAGCCAACCCCGGTTCCTGTGCAACCAGAAATTACCGCTGCAGAAGCTGTCGAATTGTCGAAAATTGCGATGAGCGAACTCGAAAGCTTCCGTTTCAATTTGATGCACGAGTCGGGGCACACTACGCTCTCGAGCGCCCTCGAACTTACGGTAGCCGGCGGAATCGTTACATCGAACGGCCTCGATCTCAAGGCTGAAGCGAACATCGGGCGGGCATTCGTAAGAGTCGAAGCTATCGTGATAGACGAGCAAACATGGATGACCAATCCGCTCACCGGGGTCTGGTCGGAAATACCGCCTGAGGACAGCCCGTTCTCGTTCCTCGACCCGGTCAAGCTAGTGGCCGATATTCTGGGTGAAACACAGCATCCTGTGTACCCCGATGATTCGGCGACTAACGGTGATATAAAGGTCTCAGGTCAGATCCCTGCCCCAACCCTCGCAGCCCTCGTTGGAACGGTTGATCCCGATGCAATCCCCGGTGTTGTACTCACCTTCGACCCTGACGATTTCCTGCTCAAGAAAATCGTAATTTCAGGAATCGTTCAACCCGAGGACGAAGAGACATACGTGCGGGTGATAACGCTTTCCGAGTTCGACAAGCCGGTTTCGTTAGAACCTCCGATCTAACCAATGTTCAATCGACTTGGCAGAATCATCTCCCCGTACAAGCTGCTTCTCCCGCTTTGCTTCGGCGTGTTTATTGCAGCCGACGACCAAACGGTTGTGATCACGCTTCTACCCGACATGATGGCCGATCTGCGAGTGGGTGTGAGTGAACTCGACCGCGCATCTTGGGCGATCACCGGGTACCTGATTGGTTACACAGCAGCCATGCCACTGATGGGGCGAATATCCGATCGCACAGGGTATCGCCGAGCGTTCCTACTTGCGATGGCGGTCTTCACGCTCGGCTCGATTCTGGTTGCCGTGTCGCCCGATATTCCCCGATGGCTCTACGGGGGGCAACCCGAGTACAACTGGCTGATAGGCACAAGAGTTTTTCAGGCCATCGGCGGCGGAGCAGTTATACCGATTTCGATCGCAGCAGCGGGTCAGTTGGTCGATGGCAAGCATCGGGCGATCGCTTACGGAATGATCGGCGCAAGCGCCGAAGCTGGCGGTGTGTTCGGTCCTCTCTGGGGCGGAGGGATCACGACGTGGCTCTCATGGGAGTGGGCGTTCTGGCTGAACATTCCGCTTACCGTAATTGCAGCGATATGGATAATGAGAAACCCGCCGGGCAGGCGAAACGCTGTGAAGGTCGACGTTCCAACTTCTGTGGTTTTCGCCGCAGCGCTCACGTTGTTAACGGTAGGTTTGGTTCGAATCGGCGATCCCGACGCACTGATGGTCATATCTTTGGTGCTCACCGCGGGCCTAATCGGCCTTCTCGGGTTCATGAACAATCGTTCAGTCGATCCGCTGTTCCCGAAAAGGCTTTTCAGGGTGCCATCGTTCAACTACGCCAATGGCACTCATTTCCTCGTCGGGGCGGTGCTGATAATCGGCATGGTCACTGTGCCGCTAATGGCTGCTTCGGTGTTCGGAAAATCGCCGCTTGAGGGCGGGCTTCAACTGCTGCGTATGACGATAGCGATTGGAGTCGGAGCGTTAGTCGGTGGGTACGTAACGCAGCGGTTTGGCGCTCGTGTTCCAGCGATAACGGGGCTGGTGCTTACGACGATCGGTTTCCTGCTCATGTCAAGCTGGACCATCGATATCGCCGAACCGATGCTCACGATCCATCTGGCGATCACCGGACTCGGACTCGGGTTACTCGTCTCACCTATCGCTGAAACCGCTCTCCGGGGCGTTCAGAACGATCAGCGGGGAGCGGCGTCGGCACTCATCAGCGTTTCACGAATGATTGGTATGACGGCCGGTCTCGCCGCGATGACCGCTCTTGGCACTGTGCAGTTTCAGGAGCTCGTGGCAGATGTACCAGCGTTCTCGATGAATCCTGAGGTTCAGCAGCAGATTCTCGACAGCGCCACCGAAGCCGCTGTTGAAGTATTTACTCGCTTCTACCTGTACGGAGCGATTCTCTCAGCGTTAGCTCTGGTACCGGCGTGGCTTATGACGCGGAGCAAGTCGACGGACTAGTAAGACCTCATATCCCGACCGAAGCAAAGCGAAGCGGAGGGATCTTCGGTGGTGGGTGGATGATGGGCACGTTAGCGCCGCGTTTCCGTTGGCATTCCCCCTCAACACTTCGACTAGCTCAGTACATGCCTAACCTTCTCCCTGAGGGAGAAGGAATAAGAAAAGAGGACGCGAGGAACGCCCAGCATCGCTAGTTGATTTCCCGACCACAGCGATAGCGGAGTGGAGGGATCTCGGAGGATATGTCTGTCAACGTAGCCGACAACGTGCATGCCTGTAGTAGATCGCTAATTCCCGCGAGATCCCTCGATTTCGCTATCGCTTCACTCGGGAATTTGGTCATTCCGTCTTCTGGGGGAGAAGGTTAGGCATGCATTGAGCTAGTCGAAGTGTTGAGGGTGAAACAGCCAAAAGGATAGAACGTGAACGCCGGGAACGAATCACCCTCACCCCAACCCTCTCCCGCTGGGAGAAGGAGCCGTCCAGTCCCTAATCCGCCGACGCTGTGCGTTTCTGCTCAGCTCGGCGTTCAGCTTCGAGTCGTTCGAGGTCGTATGAGCCGTGATCGACGTACGACATGGCATCCGCCAGTGCTTTGTGACCCGCCTTGTCACGAATGAGGTTGTGCATCAACTGACAAACTCGGCGGTAGTCCGGGTGACCCTGCTGGGCGGTTCGAAGCTCCAGCATGTGGAAGGCTTCTCGAGCGTTGAACTGCATCGAGTAGCGCAGCTTGAATCCGAACGGAACTACATACTGCGAAACATCGGGACCATGCTCGTTCAACACCGTCTCGTGAAAATCGCTCATGCGACCCATCGCATCGTTCCAACGCTGCGTCCAGCCGACTTCCTCGATTGCTGGCGGAGTCGAATAGCCGTGCTTCACCCCGAGTCGTTGCCAATCGAGAGTCAGCATGCGGTGGCGTTGCAAATCACGGAAACTGCCGAAGTCGGAAAGCACGTCGAAGCGGTAGAACGACCGCTCCATACCGCGCCCCGGTTTATGCCGACGGTTCTGTCGATCGCCGACATAGGCTCGAATCACATCGGACTTATCGGCGTCGCTCATCGCGTTGACTATGGCTTGAAGTTGGGTGTCAGGAAGATCGGTGTGGGCATAGAGCGCCGCCGCAGCGATTTTGTCCTCGGCGTCGTGATCCCACTCGACAAGCGTTACCTCTTCGATTCCGTCTGGCTCGGCATCGATGCTCGCAGCGATTCGTTCCATCGCCTCATGGTTATCCTGGAAATAGCCCGACCACGCGCCGCCACGATCTGGGAGATCGACTCGCTTAAGGAACGACGGTATAACTTTCCGCAGTTCTTCAAGCATCATCCGTGCGTAGTCACGTGCCTCTTCGAGAGGATGACTGTTCATCCGAATCAGCATCGACTCGTACGCCTGCCCGGTTCCGAAAATGCCTACGTTTGAAGTAGTTGCAGCCGGAAGCAGCCCACGTGCCGAGTCACAGGCTTTGGCGCGAATCGATGCCGTGTAGATGAACTTCGAATCGCTCTCCTGCCGAGGGAATTGCCCCTCGAAGAACGGCACGCATTTGTGCACGAGTTCCGAGTACTCATCGAAAAGCCAATCCATCGTCTCGCTGTATTCAGCAGCGAGCGGACCGGTTTCGATCTCGGGTGGCACGTTGTATCGGTAGCGATCGCCTAGCTTCTGATCGTAAAAAATGTACCGAGTCGACTGCTCAAGATAGGCCGCCAACCTGCCCCATTCAAGAACTTTGGTCAGGATATTCGATGCCTGCTCGCACGCTATGTGAGCTCCGCCGAGCTGCGCAACGGAGTCATCACCGAACTGCGAGAAGACTCGGTCGTAGAGACCCTCCGCTCTATTCAACGAAACGAGAGCAGCGCTATCTGAATCTTCAGAAAGTTCCTCAATAGGCACTTCAGGCTGATCGTAAAACTCGTCGAGAAACAATCGTCGAAGTGATTTTGGTGAGCGACTGTAACGTGCGAATAGCGCGCCCTTCACAACCTCTGGAAGATTAATGAGAGCGAAAACGGGGCCATCGATATTGGTGAAGAACCGGGTTAGAACAGCCCGTTCCTCAGTGTTGAATGTTTCGCGTACGTACATCGTGACGTGATTCTATCGACTGCCCTGCCGAACAAGCGGGGAGTTTGGCGTTTATTACTTAGCGCTTGCCCACCCTGAACAAGCGCAACGTGATCTATTTCGAACCCAGCAATCCGAATTGCCCCAGAGCCGTTACAGCATCCCGTTACAGCATCAGGCGAGCTGGATTCTCGAGATTCTTCTGGAACTCGCTCATGAACACAGCGGCCTCTGCTCCGTCACCTACACGGTGATCTGCAGAGATCGTGGCGTTCATCATTGAACCAACAACGATCTGACCATCTCGTACAACCGGCTTTTCTTTCACCGCACCAACCGCAATGATTCCGGCGTTTGGCGGGACGATTATTGCCGAGAAAGTGTCGGTACCGAACATTCCGAGGTTCGACGTGCCAAACGTGCCCGCGGTCATTTCAGTTTGGGTGAGCGACCCACCCTCGCCACGTGCCCGTTTACTGATGTCGCGCACCGCTCGGGAAATCTCAATCAACGACATGTTCTGTATGTCCACGACAGCCGGGACGATAAGACCCTCAGGAAGAGCGATTGCAACGCCGAGGTTGATGCTTGAGTGGCCGATCAGCTTGTCGCCATCGAAGGTCGAGTTCCACTTGGGGTACTTGACCAGCGAGATCGTCACGGCCCGAAGGATCATGTCGTTCACCGAAACACGGCCGCCTTCTTCGGCGAGTGCTTCGTTGATCTGACGACGGAACGTCATCGCGGCACCCATGTCGATTTCGTGGGTGACGTAGTAGTGCGGCGATTCGGTCTTCGACTTCACCGTCACTCGTGCTATTGCCTGGCGCATAGAACTAAGCGGGGTATCGGCGCCATCCAGCACGACCGGTGATCGACCGCCAGCAGCGGCAAATCCGGGTGAAGGAGTGAAATTTTCTACGTCGGACTTGGTGATTCGTCCGCCGGGGCCTGTCCCCGGAACGGTCGCTATATCGAAGCCCTTTTCCTCAGCGATTTTGCGAGCAATGGGCGATGCCTTTACTCGACCACCAGCCGACGCGGCTGGAGCTGTTGGAGCAGGAGCCGGTGCGGCTTGCTGAACGGGCGCAGGGATCGGAGCGGCAGCGGGAGCGGGAGCCGCTTTTTCGGCTTTAGGCGCTTCGGCAGCGGGCGTTGCAACTACTTCAGGAACCTCGTCGTCGGCATCACCGATGAATGCGATGACAGTTCCGACCTGAACGAGATTGCCTTCCTCAACAACTATCTTGCGAAGGAGACCCTCGGAGTAGGCTTCCATCTCGACGACCGTTTTGTCGGTTTCGATTTCCGCCAGTTTGTCCCCACGGCTAACCGTGTCGCCCTCGGCCATAAGCCACTTGGCGATCGTGCCCTCGGTCATGTCGGCACCCATCGAGGGCATAGTCACTTCGCTGATCAAATTCGCACTCCTGCGGGAACGTTTCGTTCACAAATATCGTAAGTTCGGCTGGGCTGCAAGCTAGGTCTCAAAAGACCCGTTGATAGAGGGTACACAAGAATCCACCATAGGTGAGCAATGTTGCCCTTCAATAGACGGACTCTACGACGAACCACCGCTCTTATCCAAGTTTGATCTTTGGCGATTTGATTTGGCGATGATCCGCATTCTCCGCTGATGATCAGTCTTGGCACCTGGCGTGTTCTTCGTCTCATCGTGCTCTATCTCCCGACCCATCCGCTTGTACGACTCGAATCGAGATGCCTGAAGACGGCCGTCCTTGATTGCCTCGGCGATAGCGCATCCGGGCTCGCCAACATGTCCGCAATCTCGGAAACGGCACTGCCCCAAAAACTGTTCGATTTCGGAGAACGTTTTTGCGAGTGCATCCTCGCTTCCACCAACTAGCCCGATCGTTCGTATTCCGGGGGTATCAATCAATACTCCACCACCGGGTAACGGCAGTAGCTGGCGAGTGACCGTCGTGTGGCGACCACGGGTGTCGGATTCGCGGATGTCCCCGGTGTCCATCACTTCGTGACCCATCAAATGATTCACGAGGGTCGATTTTCCAACACCGGACGCACCGATCATCACGGCCGTGCTGCCTGCCCTGGTAAATTGCTGGAGCGGGTCAACTCCGTCGCCGGTAATTCCACTTACGGCGAACACATCAACTCCGGGAGCAGCAAGCTGAGCTTGCTTAACGATCTCAGAAGCATCGACACCTTCGAGCAGGTCAGTCTTCGAAAGGACGACGACCGGTACGGCTCCGCTGCCCCACACCAGAGCGACCTCACGCTCCAATCGAGCGGTGTTGAAATAGGTCGCTGCCTGAACGATAAACACGGTGGTGATGTTGGCGGCAAGGACCTGTTCGTCACCCTCTTCTTTACCGCGCATTACCCGTTTTCGAACGAGTAGTGAAGATCTGGGCAGCACTAATTCGATCTCGTCCGGGTCCTCATTTTCACCGGGGCGAATTAATACCCAATCGCCTACGGTTGGTTGGGCAGGTTCAATCTCAGATTCGTCTTCATGAGCAATGCGTGCGAACGTGCTGACCGCTCGATAATCGGTCGAATCAGCGTGCACGAAAGTGGTTATTCCATCGACGCGTGCGACTCTTCCGGGGACGAGACCGGGGTCTTTCGACCTGATCGCAGCGATGCGTTCCAGCACGGCATCTGTCAGACCGTATTGCTGAAGATTGGCAAAGTCGTTGCTCGGACTCGCGGCCTGAGACGGCTTTTCCTGAATGTCATCATGTGCCGAAGTGTTGTCGGCACGAGAAATGTTGTTCAACGTGAAGGTTCCTTAAAGCGCTCAGAGCACTCGGGGAAATCTGCCGCACGTCTCAACATATATACCTAGATGAGAGAAAGAATCGACAGGCCGGAGTTGGCTTCTGAGCTGGGCGCGATCGTTTGGAGATTGAGTTCAAGTACATTCATTGAAACGGTCCTCCTTGCGCCCAGTCGCCTAACTTGTTGGGACTGGCCTAGTCGTTGTCTCGATAGCCTAACTGAACAGATGTTATCGCGTTACCGGAATTTGTTCACAATCACTCACAAGAATTGGTGAGTGAATGGGCCGAACATCAATCGGTCTTATTTGGCATTGCGAGGAGGTACGACGTGGCAATCAGCGACCGACATGGGATAAGTTTGCGACTTAGGGCATGACCGCTGCTGGCTTCTACGTGACGTTGATTCACTTTGATGACTGATTGCCACGTCGTTCCTCCTCGCAATGACAGAAGTCACTGAATTCAGCCGCGTTTGTAAGAAGAATCAGCGCTAAAGCACCGCATCACCAGAGTAGGTCAGCGAAAGGAACCTAAATTCCGAAGCCTTCAGCGACGGCTTTGAGCACATCATCGGCGTTGGTCAGCACTTCTTGTTCCAGACCTCGGTTGTACGGCCACGGCACATCGACTGAGCCGACACGCATCACCGGTCCGTCGAGCCATTCAGCAGCGCGTTGTTGGAGTTCTGCGGCGACTTCAGTCATGATCCCGCCAGTTCGACGTGCGGTGTCTACGACAACCGCACGGTTCGTCTTCTGCGTCGAAGCGATTACAGCGTCCATATCAAGCGGACTCAGTGAGCGCAGGTCGATCACCTCGGCCGAAACGCCTCGTTCGGCGAGTTTGTCAGCAGCCTCGTTGACCGGACCCATGCCGTACCCATACGAAACAAGCGTGACATCGCTGCCGTTACGTGTGACATCGGCTTTACCGATTTCGATCTCGTAATACTCGTCTGGAACTTCGCCCTTGAGCCCGTAGAGCAATGCAGGCTCGGCGACCAGCACAGGGTTATTGTCCTTGATTGCAGAGCGCATCAGACCCAGTGCGTCGTACGGATTCGAGGGGCAAACGACTTTCATGCCCGGTACTTCAGCCAGCCACGTCTCGAAACTCTGCGAGTGGGTTGCGCCAAGTTGTACACCGGCACCGGTTGGCGCCCTGATAACCATTGGGACGCTGATCTGCCCGCCCGACATGTATCGCAGGTTGGCAGCCATGTTGACGATCTGGTCGAAAGCCACGAGCGAGAACGATATCGACATAAATTCGACGATTGGCCTGAGACCGGCAGCGGCGGCGCCAATTCCTGCGCCAACGAAAGCTTGCTCGGAAATCGGTGTGTCTTTAATGCGTTCGGGGCCGAATTTCTTCAGGAATCCGTCAGTCACGGCATAAGCACCGCCGTGCCCACCGATGTCTTCGCCCATCATGAATACAGTTGGGTCGTTCTCGAGTGCTTCCTCGAGTCCCCGTTTCAGTGCTTCTCTTAGTACGATTTCTGTCATATTTAGGGGGCGAGCACGTCGTTGTGGATTTCAGATAGATCGGGCTCTGGGCTCGATACGGCGAATTCGACGGCTTTCGCAATTGCTTCGTCGACCTCGGCTTTGATTTCGTCGATCTGGTCAGATGTGGCAAGGCCCATCTCGATGAGCTTCTTCGGGAACGTACTCACCGGGTCGCGCTCCTCCCATTCATTGACCTCTTCTTGCCCGCGGTATTTTTGACCGTCTGCAACCGAGTGGCCGACGAATCGGAACGTCTTTGCCTCGATGAACTGCGGACCATCACCCTTACGAATGCGGGCAACAGCAATTTCGGTCGCTTCTTTTACCGCCAGAACGTCCATGCCATCTACTTCGACAGCTGGAATTCCGTAGGTCGCCATGCCGGGGTAAAAGTCGATCCCGCCAGCGCGAACAGTTTCGATCGGCGAACCCATACCGTACATATTGTTCTCAAGGATGAAGAGAACCGGGAGCTTCCAGACGGCAGCCAGGTTCATAACTTCGTGGTACAAGCCCTGGTTCGTTGAGCCGTCACCGAAGAAGCACATCGTAAGACCATCGGTCTTCTTATATTGCTGAGCAAGTGCAAGTCCCGCTGCGAGAGGCAACTGGCCTGCGACGATGGCATGACCGCCCATGAAACGCTTGGCAACGTCAAACAGGTGCATCGACCCGCCCTTGCCCTTCGACGTTCCGGTAGCACGACCGAACAGTTCGGCCATCGAGCGGTTCACATCGACTCCACGTGCGAGTGCGTGACCGTGATCGCGGTAGTGGCTAACGACATAGTCGTCTTCACGAAGGGTTGAGATCGCTCCGACGCCGGTCGCTTCTTGACCGATGTAGAGGTGAAGGAATCCGCGAATCAAACCCTTCGAGTAGTTCTCGCCACATGCAAGTTCGAACTGGCGAATGAGGAACATCTGCCGGTATAGATCGAGGTGGTCCGTCTTGCCTGCAACACCACTTTCGTCCAGCCCTGCGGCACCGCTTTTGCCGTTCTTTGACGACTTAGCAGATTTAGCTGAGGATTTTGAACTGGATTTGGTGGAACTGGCCATTAATGAATCAGATGCGGACAAACGTGCTTTCGACGCCAAATAACCTACACAGTGCATATGCACGACGGTAGCGGCGAAACGATCATTCTAACGCAGTTTGGTGGATTTCCTATTGTGATCTTAGTTTGAAGCAGCCAATTTTGCAGCCTGTAGTACGTTGACCAGAAGCATCGATATTGTCATTGGGCCAACGCCCCCCGGTACCGGGGTAATAGCCGAGGCGACCTCGGACGCTGCCTCAAATTCGACGTCACCTGTAAGGCGATATCCACGCTTTCGGGTCGGATCTTCAACCCGTGAAACCCCTACATCGATGACCACAGCTCCCGGCTTCACCATGTCGGCAGTAACCGCACCGGGGAATCCTGCTGCTGCGATTAGCACGTCGGCGCGCCGTGTCTCAGCCGCCATGTCCTTCGTGCCGGTGTGGCAGACGGTAACGGTCGAGTTTGCCCCAACGCCCTTTTGCAGCAGTAGTGCCATCAGGGGCATGCCAACGAGCTTGCTTCGGCCCACGATTACGACTCGCGCACCGTTCATATCGACATTCTCTTCGACGAGCATCCGCTGCACCCCCAGCGGCGTTGCTGGAGCGAATCGTGGCTGACCCAGCATCAGCAATCCGGCGTTTTCCGGGTGAAGGCCATCGACGTCCTTCATGGGATCGATAGCGTGAATGACGGCATCTTCGTCGAGGTGCTTTGGGAGCGGGAGCTGAACGAGTATCCCGTTGACCTGCGGATCATTGTTCAGACGTTCGATGATTGCCAGCAACTCATCTTGAGTGATAGAGGAGTCGTGCAGGATGGTTTCAGTTCTAATCCCAACCTTCTCGCAGGCGCGCTCTTTGCCTTTTACGTACGAGTGCGACGCCGGATCATCACCGATCAACACGACGGTCAATCCCGGAACAGTACCGTGCTGCTCTCGGAATTCGGCTACACCGGCCGCTACTTCATCGTGAACCTTTGACGCCACTTGCTTACCGTCGATAATTCGTGCTGTCACTTTGGTAGGGCCTCGTGAACTCTTAGGTCTTTTGGGACACTTGATGCGTCAAAATTCGTAATTACTAGAATAAATCGTAACCGAGAATTCTGATTACAAGTATTATTTCGAGCATCATTTCTACTTCACTCAGCACTCAGTCATTTGGCGTACGTTCGACACCGGAGGCATCGCTCGCATGATCTACACAGGAATTGATCTAATCGAAATTCCCCGGGTTGCCGGAGTGCTTGAACGCTATCCAAAACGATTTCTGGAAAAAGTGTTTACCGAAGGCGAACAGCGATACGCCCGCGGTCGAGCCCACCAGTTAGCAAGTCGATTTGCAGCTAAAGAGGCCGTAATGAAATTGCTCGGCACGGGCGTGCGGGGTGTGCCGTGGAAGTCGATCGAGGTTACTCGTAAACGAGGCGGTCCTCCTGAGGTCGTTTTGCACGGTCCAGCAAAGATTCGAGCTGAAAAGATGGGTATTACTCGAATTGCGCTGAGTCTTTCTCATTCACGTGAAATGGCTACTGCTTCAGCGGTTGGCGAGGCTAGAGACGACGCCTGGAAGCCATGAAACTCGTAACTGCAGCCCAGATGAGCGCTATCGAGCAGTCGTCGGTCGAAGCTGGCGTATCTCTCGACGCACTAATGGAAAACGCCGGGCTTGCTGTGGCGGAACATGTTCGTGCCCGGTTCAAGGACGACAACGGGATTTTCGGCAAGCGAATAGTAATTCTCGTAGGTTCGGGCAATAACGGCGCCGACGGATTTGTTGCGGGTCGGCATCTTGCGGGCTGGGGAGCGAATGTAACCGCGCTTCTCTGCACCAATCGTGGCATTCCCGATCCAAAACGTGAGCTGGCGGAAGAAGCCGGTGTTTCCGTTTTCGCCAAAGACGAACACGGCGATACGGGAGTTGAATCGTTTGAACAGAGATTCGCCAGCACCGATCTCGTTATCGATGCAATACTCGGCACCGGGGCATCACGACCGATCACCGAGCCGTTAGCGGGCTTGCTGTTTGGCTACCTCGAATCTGGCGTTCCCGTTGTAGCACTCGATCTGCCCACAGGGTTGGACTCAGATACTGGTGATTTCGATGTCGCTGGCCTTCCAGCCGATGAAACCCTCATGCTCGGCTACCCGAAAATTGGGCCGGCACTTGCCACCGATTCCTCTGTAACAGGTGAAATCACGATTCTCGATATCGGCATTCCAGACGGCCTGGACTCGCAGGTAACCACTGAACTCCTGACCTTCGATTCGGCTGTTGCGATGTCGCCCGATCGTCCAACCGACGGCCACAAAGGCACATTCGGTTCAACTTTGATCATCGGAGGGTCTCGCGAATATCTTGGAGCCGTGACGATGGCGACAGATGCCGCAGGGCGTTCGGGGGTCGTCCTTACGTTCGTCGCCACCCCGAAACCCGCGTATCGACAAGTGGCGGGCGTTGTGCCCGAGGCGCTATATCGTTCGCTTCCGGTAACCCCCGATGGCAACGTCGATCCGTCCAAAGCTGCTCGAATCGCTCTGGAACTCGGCGAGCGCGCCAAATCCGTCGTTATCGGACCCGGCATGGGCAACAACGCTGCAAGCACCGAATTTGTTTCGATACTTCTGGATCAACTAGACGACAACACCCCGCTCGTCCTCGACGCCGATGCTCTGAACATCCTTTCGAACTCGCACAAGTGGTGGGATCGGCTCGCCAACCGGGCAGTCCTCACGCCACACCCCGGCGAGATGGGTCGACTCATGGGAATTTCTACACAGGAGGTTCAGCAAGATCGGATGACGGTCGCACTCGAAGCCGCTGAAAAATTCGGAAAAGTAGTGGTTCTCAAAGGAGCCGCAACCCTGATCGCTGCTCCTGACGGGCGGGTCAACGTCTCGCCGTGGGTTAACTCGGGAATGGCAAAAGGCGGTTCCGGAGACGTGCTTGCGGGTCTACTCGGAGGACTACTCGCACAGCAACCCGATGAGCCGTTTGAGATGGCGTCACTTGCCGTATTCGTTCACGGCTATGCCGCCGATATCGCAAGAACTGAAGTCGGTGAGATAGGAATGCGTGCAACCGACGTAATAGCTCGACTCGGTGCATTTCACCGGGATTTCGTACAGGACAATCCTGAATAGAAACATTTTCTGATTCATCCAGATAAAACGCCATAAAACACCCGTTCGCGTGTAAACGCCCGCTATTTCCCATACTTCACTCTTATACTTGGGGAATAGTGACTTCCCTACTTGCCGTCGATATCGGCAACACGAACATTACGATCGGTGCATTCGACGATCAGGAACTGACCGCCACATGGCGACTGGCGACCCGCGAAACACGCACGGTCGACGAACATGCGTGGGCGCTGCAAGGCGTGCTTCGATCCAAGAACGTTGAGCCGGATTCGTTCCAGGCTGTGGTTATCTGCTCGGTAGTCCCGCCGCTTACTGAGGCCTACGTTGAGGCTCTTACGGCCCTCACCAAGCTTGAACCGCTGGTGATCGGACCCGGCGTTCGAACCGGCATTCGCATTCATTACGACCGAACTCAGGATGTCGGCTCAGATCGAATCGTCGACGCAGTCGCCGCTCACCAGCTTTATGGTGGTCCGCTTGTAGTCGTAGATATTGGTACGGCCACCGTATTCGACGCCGTGACTGCCGATGGCGACTACATCGGAGGAGCGATCTCGCCCGGTATGGAGATCGCAGCCGACGCAATGTTCCGCAACACTTCGCAGCTCCGGCGTGTCGAGCTGGTCGCACCCGACCGTGTGATCGGTCGTAGCACGGTCGCTTCGATGCAATCTGGATTTGTGTTCGGATTCGCCGAAATGATCGAAGGCATGCTGGTGCGATTCAAGCAGGAGTTGAACCCGGATGCTCCTGAAGACGTAACTGTGGTCGCTACGGGTGGTCTAGCCAACCTGATGGCCCAGCACACCGAATCTTTCAACCACGTGAACCCCGAGCTCACCTTGATAGGTCTGCGGATGGTTCACGAGATGAACAACGCCTAGTTAATCTGAGACTGGTCACCCGACATGTCATCTGGAATTAGCTCAATCCAACCCACTTCACGCCCCCCTCTCGAAGGCAAGGTCGTAGTTCTAGGCGTTACCGGCTCTATCGCCGCATATAAAGCCGCCGATATCGCCAGCAAACTCGTGCAGGCCGGGGCGTTTGTCGACGTAGTGATGACGACGAGTACGACCCAATTTATCGGTGCATCTACGTTCGAAGCACTCACCCACCGACCTGTTACGACCGGACTCTGGGAGGCGCACTCTGAACTCAGCATCGATCACGTTGCGCTAGCGCTCAGGGCCGACTGCGTGCTGATCGCCCCCGCTACAGCGAACACACTTGCCAAGCTGGCGCTCGGCATTACCGATGACCCGCTAACAGCCACCGTTCTTGCGACTGACGCACCGGTGATCGTTGCGCCCGCCATGGACGCCGATATGTTCGCCAGCGCGTCGACCCAGCGAAATGTGAAGACGCTCGAAGACGATGGCGTGTTAATCGCAGGTCCTGCTGAAGGCCGACTTGCTTCGGGATTGGTTGGAAAGGGTCGGCTTGTCGACACTCCGACACTCGTTGGGCTTGTTCGACAGGTGATCGGTCGTCATGGCGATTATGCCGGTCGAAACGTAATAGTTTCCGCGGGTGGTACGAGGCAGCCCATCGACCCCGTCAGATATATATCGAATCGCTCTACGGGCAAGATGGGTTACGCCATCGCAGAAGCAGCACGTGACAGGGGCGCAAACGTCACGTTGGTTACGGCGTCGAGTCTTCCAGATCCAGCGGGAATTAATGTGATTCATGCAGCGACGGTCGAGGATATGCGTGATGCGATCGTACCGAGATCATCGTCAGCTGACCTGCTCATAATGGCAGCTGCAATATCCGATTTCACCCCGGTTAATGTCGCCGATCAGAAGATCAAAAAACAGGGTTCGGGCGGGACGATTCTCGAACTCGAAAAGGTAGAAGATTTCATGCCGCTGTCGCAGGGCAAGAATCTAATCAAGGTTGCTTTCGCTGCCGAAACGAACGATCTCGAATCGAACGCTCAGGCCAAGGCGGCACCCAAAGGCGCGGCGTTCGTTGTTGCGAACAACGTCAGTGAAGAAGGCAGCGGATTCGGCACGGATACAAACAAGGTCACGTTTGTTGATGCTGATGGGAAAGCCGAGCCACAACCGATGATGGACAAGTTCGACGTCGGTCACGCCATTCTCGACCGAGCGCTGCCACTGCTCGCCGGGCGGTAACTGCCCGCGATTAGCCCGCGTTCAGGCGCACATTTCGTAACAGCTTGATTTGCCACGTATTCGGCGCGCCCAAATCGCCGCTTTTAGCCTTAGAATGTACGCAAGAAATGTAGTCGTGCGTAACACGGCTCTATGACGAGTCGAGGTGCCCAAATGAAGCTGTACTGGAAACAGAAGAAAAAAGGTTTTGATCTGATCGTCGAGAACGAAGACGGCGAAACGTTCTCAGTTGGCGGTGTTCGAGAGACGAAACGGGGCATCGAGGCCCTGGCAAAAACCACCGGATACGACCCGGGTCGAGCCGTCAAAGATATTGGATCGGTCGAAGAGGGTCGCACATTTGTCGAACAGTTCGAGCCATGGCACGAATTCTTCCCCGGTGCTCCGCTTACGCTAGAACCTGATATCGTTCCGCTCGAACAATAACCTCGCTCCAAAAAAAAAAGATTTCCGCAAAATGAAAACCGTTGACCAGTCGATCCTCGACGCCCTTGCCGAATACGATTCGGCGACAGTCCAGAACGCAGGGATTCTCGTTCGAGGCTTCATCCACGAAGATAACGATTACACCGATCCGGACATGCGTGAGTACATTTCACCCGGTGCGAAGCCAGCCGTGGGGTACGCGTTTACATCGACGTGGGCACCGCTTAACGAACCGGCAGAGACCAACGTGAATCAGATCGATTACTACGATTCGATCGCTGCCGCGAACGTCCCTGTAGTCGTCGTTCAACAGGACATAGAAAAGCCTGCCCGGCGTGGTGCAATCATCGGCGACGGCATGGCTCATCAGATGAAGGCGCTCGGTGCCGTTGGAGCAGTTGTCGACGGAAACGCCCGAGACGTGCCGGGGATCAAAGACTCCGGGTTGTCACTGTGGGCGACTGGGCGAGTTCCGGGGCACGGTCCGTTCAACATGCTTGAGCATGGGATCACCGTTACGGTCGCCAGTTTGAAGATTAATCCTGGCGACATTCTTGTTTGTGACGGCGATGGAGTGACTCGCGTACCGGTCGAAGAAGCGGCCGATGTTGCGAAGATGTGTGCCGAAGTACGCACCAAAGAAGGCGCAAGCCACCGCTTCTTCTCTGGTGCCAACTTAACAGTGGATCAATGGGAAGCGTGGAAGACGAAGCGCTAGGTTCTTCGCCTTTTTGCTCCCTCTCCCGGTGGGAGAGGGTTGGGGTGAGGGTGATTACGTCGGTTGGCACGATCTTTCCGATTTGAAAAAGCCGACCCACCCTCTAACTCCCTCCCAGTCTGGGAGGGAGAACTCGGTCATTCGGTGACGGCCTTCGCACGCCAACTATCTATTTCCCGAGTGCCGCCGAGGGATCTGGTGTGGGGTCGCGCTGACGACGAACGAGCGGCACCCCACCACCCAGCCGCCGAAGATCCCTCCACTTCGCTACGCTGCGGTCGGGATGTCACAAGGAGCGATTGGGAATAACCCCTAATTCTTCACCGGCGCTTCTGCAGCTTCGATCTGTGCGACGTATCGCCAATCAGTAGACGGCGTACCCGGCGTAAAGCTGATCGATTCAGCACCACCAGCGGCGGCTACATCGTCCAGCACAAGTCTTAGATCGGACTCGCCCGATTCGTCGGCTTCGAGCACAAGGCTCAGAAGCTCACGGTTCAGGTTGACCCCACTCTCACTCTTAGCTTTTCGAATAGCTGAAATAGCGTCGCACGCAGCCGGGAATGATCCGGCGATCTCAGGAGCCGCAATCGAGTCGAGCTCTTCGACCGTCGGCCACGGCGCCTTGTGAATCGAAGGCTGCCCCGTCTCTTCGGCGAACACCCAACTCCAGACCTCGTCGGTAATCGTGGGAACGATCGGAGCGAACAGTCGCAGCACGACGTTCAGTCCTAGCCTCAAAGTCGCAACCGCCGACGCCCTGCCCTCTGGATCGTCTTCTGAGCGCGATCGTCGTTTCAGCAGCTCGATGTAGTTATCGGTAAACGCGCCCCAGAAGAATTTTTCCGTTTCCTGTAATGCAACCGAGAACTCAAAATTCTCGAACGCCTGTCCGGCGATTCGCACAACTTCCTTGAGCTCGGCGATAAAAGCCCGGTCGAGTTCGTTCGTAATCGGTCCATCGTCAGCCGTTTGAGCGAGCACGAACTTTCCGGCGTTGTACAGCTTTGTGACCAGCTTGCCACCGATCTTGAATATCGCCTCTTCGTGAGCGGCATCGGTGCCAAGTTTGAAAGACGCCGACCAGTATCTGACGGCGTCTGCGCCGAACCTGTCGAGCGTATCGACAGGCGTCACAACGTTGCCCTTCGACTTCGACATCTTCTTGCGATCCGGATCGAGCACGAATCCTGAGATGTTGATGTTGTGCCACGGCACCGATTCCTGATGCAGCATCGCCTTGGCGATCGTGTAGAACGCCCAGGTTCGGATGATGTCGTGTGCCTGTGGGCGCACGTCCATCGGGAACAACGTGTTCATCTGGTCGTCTTCGTCGCCCCATCGAGCCACGGTCTGCGGGCTTAGCGACGAAGTAAACCACGTGTCGAAAATATCCGGCTCGCCAGCGAATCCACCGGGCTCGCCACGCTGATCGTCGGTGTAGCCCGGAGGTGTCACCGATTCAGGGTCAACCGGCAGCATGTCGGGCGTTGCGATGATCGCCTCGTCGTACAACGGCTCGCCCTGTGCATCCAGCGGATACCAGACCGGGATCGGCACGCCGAAGTAACGCTGGCGAGAAATGCACCAGTCGACGTTCAGGTTCTCGGTCCAGTTCTCGAATCGCTTCCGCATGAACTCGGGGTGCCATTCGAACTTGCGTCCCATTTCGATCATCTGGTCGGTCTTGTCGAGCAGCCTCACGAACCACTGGCGCGTTGTGAGATATTCGAGCGGGTTGTCACCTTTTTCGAAATATCGAACAGGGTGCTGTATCTGCTTTGGCTCATCTTGAAGGGGTGCGCCGTTTCCGGTAGCTGAGCTTTCGGGATCTCGCATTAAATCGATCATGATCGACTTTGCAGAAGGTATTCGCTTGCCGACCATCAGTTGGTAGTTTTCGTTCGCCTTATCCGGGTGGATACTCGCCCAGCCATCTCCGTTGCCGCTGTCTGCGCCCACAAATTGGTGATCGAGAATTCGCCCGTTGCGACCCAGAATCTGCCGAAGCTCGAGTTTCTCTTCACGCCACCACGCAACGTCGGTCTGGTCGCCGAACGTACACACCATCAATATTCCAGTCCCCTTCTCGGGATCGGCCTGTGTACTCGGGAAGATCGGAACTTTGGCAAAGAAGCCGGGAGTTATCGCATGCTTGCCGAACAGTCCCTTGAAACGTTCATCGTCGGGGTGAGCTGTGATTCCCACGCAGGCGGCCATTAGCTCAGGCCGGGTGGTCGAGATAACAAAGCTCTTTACCGGAGCGTCCTCTTCGAACACGCCGAATTCGATGTCGTGATACGCCCCGCCCTTCTCGCGGTCTTCAACTTCTGCCTGCGCAACAGCCGTTTGGAAATCGACGTCCCACATGGTGGGCGACTCGAGTTGGTAGACGTGTCCCTTCTCGTGGAGATCCAAGAAACTGCGCTGGGCGATTCGGCGGCTCTTTTCGTCGATCGTCGCGTACTCATCGCTCCAATCGATCGAGTAGCCCATGCGGTTAAACATGTCTTTGAAGACGATCTCGTCCATTTCGGTAACGACGCGGCACAGCTCGATGAAGTTCTGGCGATTGATTACGAGCTGCTGGTTCTTTTTGAGTCCCAGCTCTGCGCGTTTTACCTCGACATCGAGGTTTTCGATGTACGCCACGTTTCGCTCGGCACGAACTGAGAAATAGTTCTGCACACGTCGTTCTGTCGGAAGCCCGTTGTCGTCCCAGCCCATCGGGTAAGCAACGTTCCAGCCGTTCATTCGCTTGTAACGGGCAATCAAATCCTGATGCGTGTACGAGAAGATATGCCCCACATGCAGCGATCCGCTGACGGTTGGCGGCGGGGAGTCGATGACGAACGATTTTTCGCGGGGTGCGTCCTGGTCGCGCTTCTCAACGCCAAGCTCGTTCCAGCGTTTACGCCAGTGCAGTTCGCGCTCGGTCACATCAAAGCGCTTTGGAAGATCGCTGAACTCTATCGACTTCACTTTTACTATTTCCTACTTCGTTCTTTTCGCTCTAGGGTTCTCTCACAAGAACTCAAACTAAACCGCTAACGTAAATATTTGGGCACAAAAAAACCCATCCACTTCAGAAGCTAAAAAGCCTCATCAAAGGACGGGTTGACCGCGGTACCACCTTCGTTGCTCGCAGGCTTTTGAATCAGACTGCGAACCGCTTAATTAGTTGTAACGGAACCACCGGGCGAACTTAATAGTCGAGAGACGTTCAGGTCACCAGCTCAGAGACGACTTCACGAATGCGAGGGTTCCGGTTCGCACCAACCACCGGATCTCTTTGACCCTCCAAACTCGCT
>Ga0115002_10001708_pt1 | contig 29724 bp, 35 predicted proteins | sample ArcticOcean_MG_C_8_FD_89576 | JGI IMG/M metagenome (GOLD analysis project Ga0115002, IMG submission 89576) | Marine microbial communities from western Arctic Ocean - ArcticOcean_MG_CB11_86 | ecosystem: Environmental > Aquatic > Marine > Oceanic | place: Arctic Ocean: Canada Basin | collected... | reverse complement strand
CTTGAGCCTGTCGATGTCATCGCAGGGGGGTTCCCATGTCAAGACGTATCAGTCGCAGGGAAACGCGAAGGACTCAAGGAAGGCAACAGATCGGGCCTCTGGTTTGAATACCACAGAATCATTTGCGAACTACGACCCAGATACGTCCTCGTGGAGAACGTGCCAGGCTTGCTTGCTAACGGTATGGACCGTGTTCTCGGAGACTTGGCCGAAATCGGGTACGATGCGGAGTGGCAGGTGCTATCGGCAGCGGACATGGGGGCACCGCACCTCAGACGGCGAGTCTTCATTGTGGCCTACCCCAGCACAGGACAGCGTGTCTATGCGGAAGAACAAATACAAGCAGGGGGGTATGCCGCTGACAACGGCGGTAATGATGTGGCATACACCCACACGGGGAGATTCGAGAGGTGCGGGACCAAATCAGCACACAGCGACACTCGGAAGGGATATAAAACAAAAGCATGGTGGACAGTTGAACCCGACGTGGGTCGAGTGGCTAATGGGGTTCCCGCCAGGGTGGACCGACTTAAATCCCTCGGCAACGCCGTAGTGCCGCAATGCGCTGAATACATAGGACGGATGATAATTGACCATGCCAATCAAGCCAGAGAACAAGCACTTGTACCCTGACAACTGGAAAGACATTCGGGCCGAATTGCTCGAGGAATACGGCAACTGTTGCCAGGGGTCGATGGCATACCCGGATTGCAGGGCGGCGAATGGACAGGCGCACCCGGTCACAGGGTCCAGGGTGGTGTTGACGATTGCCCATTGGCCAGACCATTCGCCCACAAATAACCACCGAAAGAATCTTAATGTCTGGTGTCAGCGATGCCACCTTGCAATGGATCAGCCGCACCGCCTGAAAACTGCGGCACTCACACGGAAAAGGAAACGCCTCGCTATGGAAATGGAGAAACTTGTATTGTCAGCCGAGGACTTGATACAGAAGTCCGAGGAACTGGATGCAATGACCACGGACCCGATTACGCCAGAGGTTCGGAAAGGGTTGTCCACACTGAAGAAACGGATTGCGATATTCGAAAAGCTGGACTTTGAAGTCAAGAAGGAATCTCTCAGATTGGCCTCGAACCAGATTCCACTACCTGTGAGGGGGTAGTATGAAACTACTATACGCAATCAAATACGCCACCGGGAAGGTGGAGCAACACCGGAGGTCGGCGGCGCAGATACAAAAGCTGATTGCATCTGGAAAAGTGATCGATGCCCGGGTGGTGGTAACGTTTACCCCGGAACAGCAGGCCCATATCCTGGCCGTGAAGGGGTTGCCCTGCACCGTCTGCGGCAAGGCCGCACCGTCAGAAGCGCACCATTGCGGCACAGGGATGGGTAGACGGAAAGATCACGCGAAGGTGATACCTGTATGCCAGGACTGCCACATAAGCCGGCCAGGGGGCGAGTGTTTGCTGTCCAGAAGGGAATGGGAACGGGAATATGGCACGGAAGACTATCACCTTCAGAAAACCGAAATATTCCTCCAGCGGCGCGTTTGTCCGTGAAGTGTATTGGATCAGCTATAAGGAGTGCTTGGAATGTCAACAAAGCGAGAACTACTTGCCTCGAACGGTCTGGACCTTGGAACCTTACAGTCGTTGCCCTTCATGCAAAGGCCCGACGAGTTACTTTGTAGCCAAGAAATGATCGAACTGTGGGAGGGTCGGAAGGCCTTGTATTTTTGGTTTTGCAATCACGTCACCCGAATAATAATGGAGGACTGAATGGCATTTTTTACAATGGTGTTTGTCCTGGTGTTGTACGGATTCCTCGACTCGGCCCAAGACAAATTGAACAGTGCGAAATACAAAAGGAATCCAGGAGTGCCGAAAACGTGGTATAATTATATGCCCCGGCCCTTTTATGATCTGTGGCATTTGGTAAAAAGGACGCGGCTCTACCTTCTCCCGGTTTACATCCTGGCCTTGTGGGTCTGGCCGGAGATGATCCCGGAGTGGCAGGGGTGGTTTGGCTTCGCGGTCTCAGTCGGATTCCTTTACGTATGGGGATGGATCACATGGAAGCTGATTCCGAATCCTGAATGGTGGTTCAAGACGAAAGAAGGCTAAACCTTGGAGGAACCAGACAATGAGCGCGAGTGACAAGATTTGGAGGGGCAGGTAAACGTATCCGCTGACCTGATACGCAAGCAGACGGCCAGGATCACCGAAATGCAGGAAGCGGCCGATTACGAACGATCAACGGACAATTGACAAATGTTGTAACCTGACGTAAATTTGCCCTACAGTGTATCCACGTGAATAGATCAAATCGTTATACCCACCGGGGGGAAAAGGATGGCGAAGCAACAGAAGGCCAAAGTTACAGACTTCACACCAGACAGCAAGAACGCCAACAAAGGCACGGAACGAGGCCGGTCCCTTCTCGAAAAGTCACTTCGGGAATTGGGGGCCGGCCGTTCTATTTTGGCAGACAAGCACGGCAACCTAATAGCGGGGAACAAGACCGCAGAGGTGGCAGGGGAAATTGGCCTGGACGAGGCCATCGTAGTCGAGACAAACGGGCATCAGGTGGTGGTAGTCAAGCGGATGGACCTGGACCTGGGAGAAGATGAGAAGGCGCGGACATTGGCATATATGGACAACAGGGTTGGCGAACTCGACCTTGAGTGGGACATCGAGCAACTGTTAGAAGACAAGGAGCAGGGGGTGGCACTTCCGTGGACAGATGTCGAACTGGGCAAGATGTTTCAAACTGAAGGTGAAGACCCATATTCCAACAAGGTGAATACCCCTACTTATGAACCGTCAGAAGAAAAGCCGATGGTTGGAGAACTGTTTGACAATACCTATGCCAAACAGCTTATCGCTGACATCCGGGGATCGAGCATCCCGAAAGCAGAAAAAGATTTCCTTATCCTGGCCGCAGGGAGGCATGTCAAGCTGGACTTCGAGCAGATCGCAGACTACTACGCTCATTCCAACAAAGAGATGCAGGAATTAATGGAGGACAATGCCCTGGTGATCGTGGACTTCGACAAGGCCATTGAAAAAGGATGGGTGAAGCTATCCGTAAAGATGGATGCTCAGTTCGAGGAAGAAAATGAAGGATGATTTCGCCGCCTTCATCCTGACACACGGCAGGGCAAATAATGTTGCTACATACGATACCCTCAAGAAGCATGGGTATACTGGGAAAATCTACCTCCTGGTAGACGATACGGATAAACAAATCGAGGAATACAAGGAACGGTATGGGGATCAGGTAATCGTCTTTGAGAAGCAAAAAGCAATAGACATGACGAACTGCTGTGATAATTTTGGGGTGGGGAAACCGTTGGATTCAGCTTGCAACAAGACGATTACGTTTGTGCGAAATTATGCCTTTGTTATTGCGAAAGAGTTGGGCCTTAAATACTTCCTTCAGCTTGATGACGATTATACGAATTTCTGGTTTACGATTGACAATGACAGAAACTACCTGACGGCGCATAAGAAAATCCAAGACCTTGACCGGACATTTGAAATGGTGGTGGAGTTCCTGGTTGAGAGTGGCGTGCAGACCGTATGCATGTCTCAAAGTGGCGACTTCATCGGGGGGCCAAATTCCACGATAGCGAAAGCAGGAAGGGCGGGGAAGTGGTCACGGAAGGCGATGAACTCCTTTTTTGTGTGTGTGGACAGGCCGTTTAAGTTCCTGGGACGGATGAATGAGGATGTGAACACGTACACGTCAATGGGTAATACAGGAACCAAGTTCCTCACCATCCCGAGGTTGAGGCTCAAGCAGGGTGCATCGCAGGCGAATGAGGGTGGAATAAGCGAAATGTATCTGGACTTCGGGACTTATGTAAAGTCATTCTATACCGTTATGGTTGCGCCGTCGAGTGTGTCGGTGGGGAAAATGGGCGTGATCAATATGCGCCTTCACCATCATGTCAAATGGAAATATACAGTTCCGCAGATCGTCAGCGAAGACCTGAAGAAACACCTATAGGATTCACACATTGCCCAACCACCGACAAATAGCAGAAGCAGAACGCCGCCGCGCCCTGGTGATGGGGTATTGGAAGAAAGGGCAACGCAACCAGACCCGAATCCGGGCATTGCTGGAAACGGACCACGGTATCAAGATAGATCGATCCACCGTGGCGAAGATGATCGCAAAGCAACGAAAGCTATGGAGAGAATCTGCCGAGACCGACTTTACAGAAGAACAAACACAGGTGCTCGAGGAAATAGAGCTTGTCAAGTTCACATACTGGCAAGAGTGGGAGAGGTCGCAGAAGGACATCGAAGAAACAAGCCAGATGGCCGAGGAATCCGGGGAGCAGATTAAAGAGGTAGATGGACAGCCTATCCCGGTGTTGGTGAAGGACATCAAGAAACGGGCCACCAACAAGACGAGGGAGAGGCTTGGCGACCCCCGGTTCCTGCAAGGTGTCGAGCGGATGATCGAGCAGAGGCGGCAGGTATTGGGCATCGACAAGCCCGTTGCAGACCCAAGCAAGACCGCAGAGGAAATCCGACAATTCTTACACGAGATCGATGGAAGCATAGAGGGACCACCAGACGATGACGGGAAAAAGCCTGACCTCAAGGTGGGATAGACTGAAGCACCACGATGTTCAATATTCGGGGTGGCACAGTCCGCACCGCTTCAATGTTGTCCCTGCCGGCCGCCGATCTGGCAAGACAGAGATATGGGGGAAACGCCGCTTTATCTATCGGGCGATGCGTGGGTCTGCAAGGTTCAATGATGCCCGGTATTTTGTGGGCGCACCCACCAGGGACCAAGCGAAGCGCATCTATTGGGGCGATCTTAAGAAGATGTTCCCGCCGCAGATAGTCGAGGACAAGTCCGAATCCGAACTGATGATAGAGCTTGCCACCGGGACACGGATATTCGTTATCGGGATGGACAAGCCAGAGAGGATAGAGGGTACGCCGTGGGACGGTTGTGTCCTGGACGAGTATGCCAATATGAAAGCGAAGGTGTGGGGTGAGCATGTGCGCCCGGCACTTTCTGACCGTTTGGGGTGGTGTGACTTCATCGGAGTCCCGGAGGGCCGAAACCATTACTACGAACTGAGCCGCTTTGCCCTTCAGGAGATGGCAGAGAAAGGCGAGGACAGTGCTTACGGGCATTATTCGTGGCCGTCTGCTGACATACTCCCGGAATCGGAGATCGAGGCGGCAAAGGCCGATCTGGACGAACTGACATATGACCAGGAATACAACGCTTCATTTGTCAATTTCAGCGGAAGGGCTTATTATCCGTTCATAGAGGCAACGCATACCGCCAGGATCAAGCCGCTATACAACACACTCAAACCTCTGATCCTGTGTTTTGACTTCAACGTCGAGCCAGGGGTGGCGGCAATCGCTCAGGAAATGACGCTCCCTACAGGCAAGCCGGGAACAGGTTGCATCGGGGAAGTCTACATACCCCGTAACAGCAACACACCGGCCGTATGCAGGAAGATCGCACAGCAGTGGGGCAATCATGCCGGGAACGTGGTTGTGTATGGGGACGCCTCCGGGGGGGCCAGAGGATCGGCAAAGGTGAATGGGTCCGATTGGGATTTAATCAAGTTTGAACTGAGAAAGACTTTCGGCAACCGAGTCCACTACAGAGTCCCTTCTGCCAATCCCGCCGAGCGATCCAGGATCAACGCGATGAATACCCGGATCAAGGCAGGGAACGGGCATATCCGCTTGATGGTGGACCCGGTAGAATGCAAATGGTTGGTGAAAGACCTCGAAGGCGTCCAGACCCTTACGGGTGGAGCAGGGGAAATCGACAAGGCCAAAGACAGAAAACTTTCGCACATGACGGACGCATTAGGGTATTATATCTCCAAAGAGTTCCCGGTCCGGGATAGCAGGGTACGACGTGCCTCGCTGAGTATTGGATAATCACAGGGGGAAATTGCCATGCCAGTCGAAGCATCGAATACGGAATACCAGAAACACAAAGACCAGTGGGAGAGGTGTGAAGATGCTTTCGAGGGCACCGATGCAGTCAAGGCAAAGGGCGCAAAGTATCTGCCCAAGCTGTCAGGACACAAAGATGCGGAGGACCGATATAAGGCATACAAGCAACGTGCTTTGTGGTATAACGCTCTGCGAAGGACGGTCGAAGGTGTCCACGGTGCTGTGATGCGTAAGGATGTGACATACGTTTTGCCACAACCTGTCGAGGATCAGTCAAAGGATATTACCCTGGACGGTATGACCCTGGACGAACTGACAAAGGCCACCTTGCGCCGCATCCTTATGACGGGTCGCTATGGCCTGTTCACCTCATACAGCGAGGACGAGAAGCGGCCCTTTATTCGGGGGTATGATGAAAAAAATATCCTGTATTGGGAGTCGGATCGATGGGAGGGCAGGACACAGCTTACGCACCTGAGACTGAAAGAGGTATATCTTGAAACAGATGCCGAGGACGAATTTAGCGTGACCGAGAAAGACCAGATCAGAGTATTCCGGTTGATGAGCAACGACACCACCGGAACGGGCCTGGTGGTTGATGTATACAGGTTAGAGAGTTCAGCCAGTGGCGGCGACGAGTGGGTGTCCGTGGAGCAAATCTTCCCCACAAGGCAGGGCGAACGGTTGCAGTTCATCCCGTTCAGTTTCGTGTCTGGTGTAGGGACGCAACCGGGTGTGGAGGAAGCACCGTTCCTTGACCTCGCCGATGTGAACTATACCCATTACCGGACGGATGCAGACTACCGGGCGAATATGTTCCTTTGTGCGAATCCGCAATTGCTCCTGACAGGTTGGGAAACGCCGATTACAGATTCCACGGAAACAGATGGGTATGAGGGTGAAGCCCTGAACTCCAAAGTGCCTATCGGATCCGAATACGCTTTGATTCAGTCTGCCGCCGATGCCGATGCTAAGTGGATCGAGTTGGAAGGGAAGTCCCTGGAAACGCAAAGCACTGAGGAAGATCGCCTTGAGAAGAAAATGGCGGTCCTGGGTGCGCGGATACTTGAGGAGCAGAAAGCAGGGATCGAGACAGCCGCCGCGCAGCAGTTCAGACACGCCGGGGAGCGTTCTGCCCTGGCAGGACTTGTCCGTGGTGTCGAGTCAGGCATTGAACAAGCCCTGTCGCAATATTCGTGGTGGGCCGGGTCGTTGGATTCCTGGCAGAACCCGATGGACAACGAAATTCTCGATGTGGATATGAACAAGGATTACATGGCCGCTTCTATGCCGCCGCAGATGCTTACGGCACTGATGCAGGGCTTACAGAATGGGAACATCGACTTCGAAACGTGGCACTACAATCTCAAGAAGGGCGAAATTACAATACCGGACGATACCCCGAAAGCGATGGAAGAACGCCTGTTCACACAGAACCCCATGTTCGTCCCGGCAACCTTCTTTGGCGATGGCGAAGATGTGGACATTGAGGAAGCGGCGTAATGTTGATCGTTCATCCTAAAATCTACGTGGAGATGCTTGGACTGTATGGGAAGGACTACATGGACGGAAGGGTGAGGACAACGCTTCCGGTGGAGATTGGCACACCTGAACCTGTGGAGATTATTCAGGGCAGGCACATCCAGACCAAAGAGAGCAAGCGACGAGCGCGATCCATTGAGCGAGAGAAGGAAGTCCGGTTCTTCAACCCGAGGAAGTTCTGATCGATGGCCCTGACCGATGAAATAGCCGACACCTTGACTGAGCAGGACATGGATATAATGCGTGTCGGTGGTGGAAGGCGGCGCAAGATGGTTCAGGAACTCAACGCTCTTATGGGTGAACTGATTGCCCTGTTGCGTTCCGAATCCCTGGACCCTACCGCAGTCACCCGAACCAGGGACGTAAGGAACAGGATTGACAAACTGTCGAAAGAGGTGGGGCTTAAAGTCCGCGAAGCCTATTCAGGGTTGCACCGGGCGACAAAGAAGGAACTGGAACTGCTCGTCACGTTCGATGCGAACGGTCTGGTGGGAGGTGCAAACTTCGCCGCCGATGTTTCCTTGTTCTCAGGAACGATCAATGCCACACAAGCCAGGGAGATAGTCAACACAACCACGATGCAGGGGCAGACGTTGGGCAAATGGTTCCAGGCCAACGCCAACGACTACGCGAACCGGGTGGTCCTTCAGGTAAACGAAGGGGTCAAGGCAAATGAGACAATAAACCAGATCACCACACGGGTTCGCAGGACGGCCATTCCTTCTATTCGCAATGCGGTCACGCTCACCGACACGGCCAGTGCCGCAGTAATCAATCAAGAGCGTTTGGAGTTGTATCAACAGAACGCAGAGGTGGTCAAGGCAGTCCAGGCAATCAACCCGCTCGACTCTCGAACGTCTGACATATGCAGGGCCAGGGCCGGGAGGGTATGGCGGCTTGACGATCCGGGTTTTCCTGGGCCTCCACCGTGGCATTTCAATTGCAGGACAACCCTTGTGCCGATTACCTATTCAGGAAATAGCTTGAAACGGGTGAAAGGAAAGGCTAAATTAAAGCGAGAACTTAAAGACCTGACTGGTGGCGAGATCAAAGAGATCAACGGCGCACCCGCCAAGAATGTGACTTTCGAGTCGTTCCTGAACAAGCGATCAGTCGCACAGCAGAAGGAAATACTCGGACCCGGCAAATACAAATTGTGGAAAGATGGCGATATAAATATGCGAGATTTGATCGACCAGACAGGTCGGCCGCTTACCCTGGAACAACTCAGGGCGAAACACCAATAACAAACCTCTGAAGGGGGAGAAGTAGACATGCCAAAGATTACGTATGACAGCCGCGATGCGGTCCCGGAACATCTGAGAGATGGTGCCGAGGAGCTTGGAGAGGGCGCAGGTTTCACGGTTACGGTTGATAGCATCGAAGATGATGTTTACAAGCCGCAGACTGCCGGGATGCGTTCAGCTTTGGAGAAGCTGAAAACGGCAGACAAAGACCAGAGGGAGAAACTTCGTGCCTACGAGGGTATTGATCCAGAGGAATACCAGAAGTTGAAAGAAGCGCAGGACGAAGCCGCCCGGCAGTTGGCCGAGAAGGATGGCGATGTGGAGTCCCTGGTGGACCAACGCACAAAGAAGATTCGGGAGGAAGCGGAAGCGAAGCAAAAGGCAACCGATACACAGCTTGGCGACCTGACTTCCCTCTTGAATAAATTGGTGGTTGAGAACGAGTTGACCGCCGCCGCCCTTTCCGCAGGTGTCCAAAAGGGTGCGGTGCAGACTGCCGTTCTACTTGCTCGAGCCAGTGTAAAACGTGACGGTGATAATGCCGTGGTGTATGAGGCAGATGGGACCACCGAACGCTTTGGCAGTGATGGCGAGCGAATGAAACCCGCTGAGTTCCTTGTGGAGTTGGTCAAGGATCACCCATACCTGTTGGAGAAATCTTCAGGCGCAGGAGGCGACAACAGTTCCGGGAGTGGTGGCGCAGGGAGCAACGGCCAGCCACCGGGCAATCCTTTGGCGTGGAACGAGAAGCAGAAAATGGATTACATCAAAGAACACGGAGGGACTGCATACGCGGAGATGATTTCCAAGTTCAAGACCCCTTCGCCAACGCCGCAAACATAAGAGAACACCCGTTTCGCAGACGGTAACTCCCTCAAGTTCTCCCATTTAGGAGGATTTGAGATATGGCAATCGGAGACAAAACAGATTTCGTGATCTACGAGGACGAGGCCTTTGCGGGTTTCTCCGACATGATCAAGCAACGTTCGGACCTGTTCAACGAAGCATCGCGGGGAGCGATTACCCTGGTCACACGCGCAGAGCGTGGTGACTTCACGAAGCGTTCTTTCATTGATCGCCTTTCCGGTCTGGTGACGCGGCGTGACATTACCGCGACCACCGCCGCAACCGGAATCGCCGTCACGCAGGACGAGCAGGTTTCCGTCAAGCTGAACCGTAAGGGTGGGCCGATCGAGCAGACCCTTGATTCCTGGGCAAAAATTATGCCTGACGAAGATACCACCCGTCAGACTTCATTCCGGCTTGGGGAACAGCTTGCAAAGGCGTTCCAGGTGAACATGATCGATGCCGCCATCCGTGGTTGTGAAGCCGCGCTTGATGGTGTCGTGGCACTGGAACACAACAGGTCAGCGGGAACGCTCCGTTCTCAGGACTTGGCAGATGGCCTGGGCAAGTTGGGTGATGCCTCGAACGAGATGGTTGTGTGGGTGATGCACTCAAAGGTCGCCACCGATCTCTTGAAAGAGCAGATGGGGCTTGCAATCACCAATGTGTCGGATGTGAATATCATCGAGGGCACGATTGCAACATTGGGCCGGCCCACGTTGATCGTCGATTCCCCGGCACTGATCGAAGCAGGTTCACCCGATACATACATCACCCTGGGCTTGAAAGTTGGGGCCGTGTCTTGTGTCGAGTCTGAACTGCCGCGATTCCAGGACGAAATTGTAACAGGGCTTGAGAACCTTGTGGGCCGGGTGCAGGTCGAAACGGCCTTCAACCTGGGCGTTCTTGGATTCAAGTTCGGGGCCACCATCAACCCCACCGATGCACAGGTGGCAACCACCGGGAACTGGACGCAGGTTTTCGCATCCCACAAATCGCTTGCGGGTTGCCGAATCTACAGTCAGTAGTTTTAGTTAGCTGACCAGGGCGGGTAAGGGTGGGAGATCGTTGGACCCCGGCCGCGACTCCCACCCCCCGCCTTTTCAAAGGAGCAAATGGTATGGCGCAGGATACTGTATTGGTGTGGGCAGGGAACAGAGACTTCGCACTACAGCAAGCCGGGGCCAGAGTCGTTTCTGACAAGTTCCCGGAAAAGAAAGTGGAGTTATGCGGGACAAAAGGATTCGGTAGTGCGGAGGAAATGCGCGACTACCACGCCGTAGTGATTCCTCACAACCAAGAAGCGATCCTCGACTCCTATCAACAGTTGGCCCCGAACGAGAAATACCCGCTTGTCCCTGAAATAGTGATCGTGGAAGCACCGCAGGAGTATCGGGCGACATTACCCCCGGACCCGGTGCAGGTCGATGGGACGGTGGCCCCGGAAGTCTACGCCGAGCCTGTGGTCCCTGAGGCGGTGGAAGATGGCATGGTAGACCGCGAACAGGTGGAGAGCATTTCCGCGCTGGACCTCAAATCAATGAAAGAACTTCTCCCGGCATTGGTCGAACCCGGATTGGTCAAAGCACTGATCGAAGCCGAGGGGGTCAAGGGCCGCAGGACACGAAGCACAGTGATTGCCGCACTCAAGGAGCATCTGGAAACGCTGAATTAATCAAAAGCCGGGGGGCTTACTTTGAAAATTCTGTGGTTGACCACTGACCGAAGTTTGAGAGTCGCACAACTCTTTGATCCATTGCGTAAAGCGGTGGGGGGGTTGTGCGATTTGCACGTTATACAGCAGAAGGGCATCTGGTATCGAAAGGACGTGGCAGGGGGCCAGGAGGCCGAGCCGTTGCTTGAGGTGGACTTTGCCAACACCTTTGATATAATATTCACAGATGCCCCGTTCGCCTTCCTGGGTGAGCGTTGGGGGGCTATAAGCACTCCGAAATGCGCCTTGATGGAAGATCAGCACTCGCTCGTTGTTCAGGGGTATATGGAAAGCTGTTTCGAGCAGGGCTTCACCCATTTCTTTACCCGGTATCGAGATCCCACCTACGGCAACCATTCCTATTTGTTGTCCAGGCCGACATATTGGTTGCCACATTCCATCGACCCGGAGGTGTTTCACCCCGATTATCCTGAGAAGCAACCACCGGACCCGATGACGGCATTGTTTACCGGGTCTGTTGGGCGCAAGGAGTCCGGGGCATATCCTTTGCGGGTTCACCTCTGCAACGCCCTGGAAGGGCACCCACGCTTCGTCAGGGTGGAACGTCCTAAGGATGTGAGATCCAAGCAGGAAGCATCCGAGCGATCCGGGTATATGGGCAAGAGGTATGCCGAGTTGCTTTCAATGGCAGACCTATCATTCGCAACGGGGTCCAAGTTTCGATATGTCGTTGCCAAGTATTTCGAGATACCTGCTTGCGGGGCCGCGCTGATGTGCGACTTTATGCCAGAGATGAAGGATTTGGGATTTATACCCCTGGTGAACTGCATCGAGATCGGTACCAAGACACCGCTCACGGAACAAGTTGACTATTGGCTTTCAACCCCATATCGTAAAACCATAGCGGAGAACGGACGGCGGCTGATCCACGGGAGGCACACCACGCAGGTTCGCGCAAGGGAACTTGTCAACACTTTTGGGAATATCATTGATGGCAAAACCGAAAGCACAACCCCAAAGACCCAACAAGAGGGCCAGCTACAACTATTGGCTTGAGCCTGACAATCTGATGAAGCAAGCGCATGTTCACCGCTACAATGAGGCGGCGTGTTTTGTGTCTGGCCGCGTGGTTGATCTGGCTTGTGGTTGGGGAATGGGCACGTCGATACTTGCCGATGTGGACATGGTGGATTCGGTGTTCGGTATGGACGCAGATTTGGAAGCGATCAATTTTGCATCCAGGCAATGCCCGAATATTGCGTTTGGAATATCCGATTTCAACAGTCCAGATTTCCATGTTCCCACCGCAGTCGATTGGGTGGTGTCCCTGGAAACCATAGAACACCTCGAGGATCCGATACAGTTTGTTGCAAAAATCAAGGATGCCGCCGCCGTGGGCGTGGTGGTGTCCGTTCCAATAGAACCCACAAAATCAAAGAACGCTTTCCACCTTCACGACTTTACCGCAGATCAAGTTGATAGTTGGTTCCCTCGGTGGACAATCAAAGCAGATAGACGCCTTATGCAGAAGGTAGGCAATAGAACAATCGCGCTCGGCAAGTTGGGGGTATATCTCAAGCCGTGATACACGATTTCACATTCATGATTAAAACACTGTTGCGCCCGGAGGCGTTGGGACGGTTGCTCCCGACCCTCCGGGCCTTCTATCCAGATACCCCGGTGATGATAGCCGACGATTCGCCAGACCCATACCCGGAGGTGGCAAAAGGATTCGATTGTGAATATTTCACATACCCATACGACATCGGGATCGGCCATTGTTACAACGATATGCTGGACAAGATCAAGACTCCTGGCGTGGTCCTTCTCGATGACGATTTTATATTTTCCAAACAGACGGAAGTCGAAAAGCTGTGGGCCTGGGTTGCGTCCGGGCTATATGATCTTGTGGGAGGGCGGGTCTGGAATACCACGCGCCGGGACTTTCAAGGGTTCGTGGGATTTTTCTACTCAGATGGAGAGAACATCACAAGCCTGAAGAAAGTGCCACAAGACAAGGTGCGGACAATCAAGCAGGTAGACATAACGATGAACTTTTGGGCGGCGTCAACCGAGTCTCTGCGGAGGGTCAGATGGAACGAGGAACTAAAGGTGTGCCGACACGAAGATTTCTTCTTGAGATACTTAGGCCACACGCCAACGAAGCGGAGGGGGCTGCCCAAAGCGGCGCAGGTGGGACACAAGCACCGGGTGGGGTTCTATCCGCAGTGTATCGTAACACACGACAACAGGAGTTTCATGGGGCGGGACAAAAACCACGAATACATCTGGCATCGCAAGGGCAGGTTTGACACGTTCCGTCAGGTGTTCATTGATATTTGGGGGTTTGAATTCGTATGATCGGCATCGTGATAGGCTACCGGGAAGATGAAGAAAGGCCAGAGCGCACCGAGAACTTGAACAACGCGGTCCAGGCATTGATGGACCAAGAGTTCGCCGGGTCTGTCCGGGTTGTGGTATGCGAACAGTCAGAGAAGGGAACGCTAAAAAACTATCACCCTTTCGGGTGGGTGTGGGACGAATACACATTACCGTTCAACAGGTCCAGGGCGTTCAACCTGGGCGCAAGGGTCTTGCCACATTGCGACACGCTGTGTTTCTTCGATGCCGACATTCTGGTTGATCGGTGGTGGGTGAAAAGATGTTCCGATCAGATGGTGGGCAACGATTTGATTATCCCATATACTACCGTGAACTATTTAAAGGAGAAGGGAACCCCGGCTGTCGTAGAGGCAAGGAAAAGGTCAGGGTCCGTTCCTGAAGTATCGCCAGAGCGCAGGGCGCGTTTTGCTTATGGTGGCGTTCTGTGGATCACCCGCACCCTGTTCGAATTGTCTGGTGGATACGACGAGCAATACATCGGATGGGGTGCAGAAGATGACGATTACGTGTGGCGGCTGAAACAGTTGGGGCCTGTAATGAGGATGGACGAAACCTTGACGCATATGTGGCACGCCCCGGCAGACATGGACCGGGCACAACTCAATAAGGACATTTACTTTGCAAAACGATTTGTACGTGACCGCCGTTATCAAGACGATTTGCAGACCGGAGAGCTTGCGCCGGCTGTTGCTGTCGATTAGGGATTTCTACCCTGACCTGCGGATTCTGATTGCAGATGATTCCCCGGAGCCATACCCGGAGGTAGCCAGGGAGATTGACCCGACCATCCAGTATCACGTTTTGCCAACGGATGCCGGGGCGGGGGAATCATACAACAGGCTGATGGAATTCGTCACCACGGAACACGTTCTGATGCTGGATGACGATTTCGAACTGTCAGGGGAAACGGACCTTGTGTTGATGGAGGACTTGTTATACCTGTCCGAGATCGATCTTCTTGGAGGGAGGATCTTTCAGCCAGACGGAACGGAACACAACTACGAATTCAACCTGTCCTTGAACGATGACATAATGTATTGCCACACGGTGAAGCGAAGTCCGATAGAGGTGATGCGATGCGACACGGTGCTGAATTTCTGGATGGCCCGAACGGAGGCTGTCAAGGTGGTGGGGTGGGATGATAGGCAGAAGATCATGCGCCACCTGGATTTCTTCTTTCGGACGAACAAGGGCAAGTTGAAGGTGGGCTTTACGCCTCAAGTCGGCATCAATCACTTCCCCGCAATGAACGATGAGTATTTGCAGTATCGCCACGGGGCAGAAAGGGTGCAGGAGCATATCGTATATTTCCTCGAGAAGTGGGGCTTGGAAGCTGTGTTGTCAGATCGGTTTCAATATCGCAGACGGGAGACAGCATGAGATACTTCATCACAGGGAGCGCAGGGTTCATAGGGCAGAACTTGATAAAGAATATCGGAATGGCGAACGTGTGTGCCGGGTATGATATTGCCGATAGTCCCGTTGAAAATCTGTATAACGTGGACCACCTCAGACATGCGATGGAAACTTTTCGCCCGGACGCTGTTGTCCATCTTGCCGCTGAGACTTCCGTGCCTGGGTCGTTTGGGAATCCTGCATTGCATATTGAAAACAATTACATCGGCACACAGAACGTTTTCTTTACAGCACAAAGTGCAGGGGTGAAGCAGTTTGTCTTCGCTTCATCCTGTGCCGCCGAGAAGATGGGTAGCCCTTATGCTGTGAGCAAGGCCGCGGCAGAGCAGTTCCTTGAATCAGAGATGCGGGGCTACAAGTCGTTGGGCGTCCCGGAGTTCTGGTACAACATCCTGCGATTTGCAAACGTCTACGGGCCAGGGTCGGACAAGAAAAGTTCAGTAATCGCCCGCTTCTGCCGGGAGGTGTTGGAATCCAATTCCGTGACGATCAACGGTGAAGGTTCTCAGATGCGCGACTTTGTCCATGTCGATGATGTGTGCCGGGCCATTATGCATGTCACAAAAGAGATATGCCCACCGGGGCCGCATTACGTGGGAACGAATCAAATGACTTCGATAAACGAACTTGTGCGACTGCTGGAAGATGCTCGAGGGAACCAAGATGTGGTGGACCCGCCTATTGTGGTCAAGCGAGGCCCGGAAGATGTGGCCGATGGGATTCCGCACATTGATTGTCCGACTGTGCCAGGATGGGAAGCAAAGACCAGACTTGAATCCGGGCTTGTTTCAACCTACAATTACTTTTATCAGAAAGCGGTATCGGAAAGGCGTGATTGCACAGTGATGTAATTCGTTGTTCGCAGATTTCCAAAGGAGACAGACGATGGGCGAGCTGAGAGTATTTATCGCAGGGATCGATGGCTATTTGGGCCACGCGTTGGCGCAGTATCTAATGAGCCGGGGCCATTACGTTTCGGGGTGTGATTGCCACCACCGGAGAGAATGGGTCAAATCCGAGGGCGGCGACACCGCCATCCCAATCGGAACCCCTGGTGAGAGGCACCATTATTTTAAGGAGCGTTTCGGCAAGCTGTGGGTAGGCAGTTACAATATCAACATCGCCCACGAAGACAACTACGGCAAACTGGCAGGGAAGTTCGCAGACCTGAAACCACATGCCGTTGTGCATCTGGCCGAAATGCCGAGCGCACCGTTCTCTATGATTTCCAGGGAACACGCCGCAATGACCCACATGAACAACGTGGTGGGTTCGCTCAACGTGATCTATGCCATCCGGGGGAGTTGCCCCGATGCCCACCTTGTGAAGTTGGGAACGATGGGAGAGTATGGGACGCCGCCAGGGACCATTATACCCGAGGGGGTTTTTCCAGAGGGTTCGCATTGGGATATTGAAATGCCCATTGTGCAAGGGGGGCAGGAAACGGGCACCCAATACAGCAAGAGCTATGTTCTCGACGGCTTAATGTTTCCCCGCCAAGCAGGTTCGTGGTATCACCAGACGAAAGTCCACGACACCAACAACGTCAATTTCGCCTGTCGTATGTGGGGTCTGAGATCAACGGACATTATGCAGGGGGTTGTCTACGGAACCCGGATCAAGGAGATGGACGAGAACCCCATGTCTGCCACCCGGTTTGATTTCGATGAATGCTTTGGAACAGCGATCAACAGGTTCTGCTCTCAAGCGACTATCGGGATGCCGCTGACCGTCTATGGCAACGGGACACAGAAACGGGGGTTCCTGCCCCTTTGTGATTCGATGCAGTGTTTAGCCATAGCGATCGAGCAACCCCCGGCAGAGGGCGAATACCGCGTCTGGAATCAATTCGAGGAAGTCTATTCAATCCGGGCATTGGCGCAAGCTGTCGCTTCCTCTGCTTCTGTCCCTGTGGAGATCGAGAACGTGCCGAACCCCCGCAAAGAGGCAGAGGGGCATATGTACGAGGCTGAACATTCGACCCTGCTCAAGATGGGGTATGTTCCAACGAATGACCTGTCCGGGCAGATTGTGGGCATCTTGGAGGATCTGGAACCCCACGCGGACCGCATACGCAGGTATGCAGACACAATTATGCCTCAGATCACCTGGGACGGTGGGGAATATGACGAGAAGGTGGACCCTGTGGCGGGAAACGGGGCAGAGGTCGAAGATAAAACGGAATTCCATATATAACCCGAGAAAGGGGATAGGCCGTTAGGGTCGCTCTATGGCGTTCCTGTGGACTATCCACGTGAATACAGATGATCGAGGACAAAGGGACATTTTTAGGTCGCCCGATGGCACAAACAAGGGAAGCAGTCAGGATGTGGGAGATCATCTTGAGTTCTCTTGACTTTGCCCGGCTGATCGAATTGGGAACGGGCCGGGGCAACCTGTCCCTTTTCTTCGCCCTGTATTGCGTATCAAGAAGCAGGGCATTTCATACTTTCGACAATGCAAAGCGGTGGGTAGAGGATCCGACAACTTCGAGGGTTGACCTTGAGTGGTGTTTTACTGAGGTCAATGTATTTAGCCGCATGGGGTCCGATATTGTCAAAGGACATTTGCAGAGGGAAGGGCAAGCGGTTCTGTTCTGCGACAACGGCCACAAGACAAAGGAAGTGAAGTGGTTTGCGCCCCATATGAAGGCGGGGGATGTGATTGCCATTCACGATTGGGGAACGGAATGCAAGTTCAAGGACGTGTCCGAAACTCTGCTCGGGTGGGAAAAGTATCTTCCTGAGGCGTGGGATGGATCAACGGCAGTTTTCCAGAAAGGGGAATTGGATGGATCGCAGAGAGATTGCAATAAGCCTGTTGAACTCGCGGATTTTGGTGGAGAGGGCGTTGAACCTGAACGAGCAGATGATGAACCAAGCCCTGGATGACGCAGACCTGTTTATCAAGTTGGAAAAAGCACATGCCGACCCGAAGACCAGAGGGGAACATAAGTCGTGAAGGCCTACTACCAGGATGATGCTTGCACCATATACCACGGTGACTGCCGTGACATCCTACCGCATCTGGAGCCGGTGGATCTTGTGCTGACGGACCCGCCGTATGGGATACAGATAGTGCGCAAGCCAAAAGAATTTGGCTTGCGCACAGATTTAAGCAGAAAAGCAACAGATGAGTGTTGGGACGATACCACCCCTGACAAGCGTATATGGCCTATGATTTTTTCAAAATCGCAGAATCAGATTGTATTTGGAGCAAATTTCTTTTGGGAACAATTTACGTCTTGCACTTGCTACATAATTTGGGACAAAAGAGGCAATTTGCCTACTGTGCCATTTTCACCTATGGAAATGGCATGGTCATCCTTTAAGAGAATGCCCATCAAATATACTTGCATTAATCATGGATTTATTAAGGACAGCAAGGAACATAAATCACACCCCACGCAAAAACCTTTGAAACTCATTACTCAAATCGTAAATGATTTTAGTGATGAGGACAACATTCTCCTCGATCCATTCATGGGCAGTGGAACAACCCTCCGCGCCGCCAAGGACTTAGGCCGTAAATCTATTGGGATTGAACTGGAAGAGAAGTATTGCGAGATTGCCGTGGAGCGGCTCAGGCAGGAGGTGTTGGCCTTTTGAAAAATGTCACCTTTGCAATCAAGACCTATGAACGCCCGGCCCTGGCTGAAAGGTGCGTCGAATCCATCCTGAAGTATTACCCCGAAGCAACGCTCCTGGTGGGTGATGATGGTAAGCGGATGGTCTACAACGGTCCCGGGCGTCTGGTCCTGCCTCACGACATTGGACTGTCAGCAGGGCGCAATGCGTTGGTGAAAGCCACTACCACGAAATACGTGGTAATCTTGGAAGATGATTTCGTGTTCAATTCTCACACAAAAATCGAAAACTTGCTTACATTCGTATCGTGCGGTATCTTTGATATTGCAGGGGGGATACAGACACACAACGGGGAACACATACCGTTCGAAGGTTCTGTCTCCTGGCAAAGAGGCGTGGTTGACCTTGTAGCGAACAGAAAGAAGGGGCCGACGAAGGTCGATGTGGTTCCGAACTTCTTACTTGCAAAAACGGAGACATTGATAAATATCCAGTGGGATGCTCGGTTGAAGATGGGCGAACACCTGGATTTTTTCATGCGATGTAAGCAGAAGGGCATCAAGGTCGGCACAGTGCCTGCGGTAAGCATAGAACACAAGAAAGAAAAGGTCCGGGGATATATGGACGAGAGGAAACAGAAGGCGGCTGACTGCCGGGAACTGTTCTGCAAGAAGTGGAACTTGACTAACATCCCCTGGCAATTCCAATAAGAGGATCCGAGCATGGCGATTACGATTCCGGTGGATGGATACTGCGAACTGACAGACGTAAACTCCCTTGCCCCGCAAAGGACGATCAGTTCCACCACCAAGCCCGACGATACACAGGCCGAGGAGATGATCCGGTGGTGGTATGCCGAGATCAACATGATGCTGGCACGGGCGGGGTATATCACGCCGATGACCAACATCGCCACACAACTCCTTGCCGGGGGAACCATACAGGTGAGCGAGGCGGTGGTGGTCGATGACTACCTTGTCGAGTTGAAGGATTCTACCGGGGTGCTGGCAGGGCGCGTTATCAAAGGCGATCTGTTCCTGTTCTCCGGTGACACGATGTATTATACCGTTGCCAATACCGTCGATGCGGTGGACAACCTCGTCACGGTGGAACTTGTTCCCAAACTGCGCATCGCCCTGACGGTGGGTCTTACGGCGGCACACACGCCGAACCTTGCGGCGGCGCGACATCTCAAGAGGCTCAACGCCCTGTGTGTGGCGGCAGAGGCAGAGCGTGCAACCTTCTCTGTGGCCACCAATGAGGAATCGGAGAGCAACATCGTATTCGAAGATCAGAAAACAGACCTGTGGAACGCCATTTCTTCTGGCAGGTTGACGCTGATCGGGGCGCAGAGGTCGAGGAAGGTAAGTCCACCGGGTTCTGCACGTATCGAGCGGAGGGGCTGACATGCCCGTATCTGCCAGACTGATAGGCCAACAGCGGCTCGAGCAAATGTACCGCGATGTGGAGATACAGACTGACAAGACGTTTCGTGCCGCCGCGCGTGAGATAGACGATGCCTTTCAAGATGCGATGGAGAAACAGTTTCGCACCGAGGGCAGTTCCCTCCTGGGTAGGCGGTGGAAGTCCCTGTCTACCGAATATGCAAAACGGAAGGCACGTAAATTCGGGAAGAAAACGATCCTGCGCCGCACCGACAGGCTTTTCGATTCCCTCGTCACGCGGTCACACTCCGAACACATATTCCGCATCCAGGGGCCGCGTATCACGATGGGTAGCAAAGTCCCGTATGGAAGGTTTCATCAAGATGGCGGCAGGAAAAAGGGTAGGCCACCACGCAGGCAGATTATCAAAGTCCCTGGGTGGCTCCTCAAGAAGTGGACCGCGATCTTGCACAAGCACCTGTGGAAAAAGAGGTAAGCGATGGCGACGAATAGGGTGGCACTCAGCCCCGGACCCATAGTAGAGCGGATCATCGCCATACTTACGGCAGACCTGTCGGCGAAGTTCGATGTGATAGACACGCAGATTGCGGAGTCCTTCACCCTGGACGATGTGGCGTATTACTACCGGGCACTGTTAGAGAGGTTCGACGCTTTCCCCTGTGTCGTTCTCTACCCCGTCCTGGACACACCGTTCAATCAAGAGGCCGGGTGGTATGCCCGGCAGTATGAATTGGAACTACAGATTATGATGGTCAGCCGCGAGGCGGTCGATGGCTTATTGGCCCCGGAGGTTATGGAAAAGCGGTTAGAGTATTCGATACGAGGTATTGAGGAAGTTCTAAACGACAATCGCATCCTGGCCGTAACGGGCTTTTCCAATGTGGCGATTATAGAAATCGCCCCTGTGGAGTATCTCGATTTCGAGTTCGCCAACACCGCGTTTGGACGCCGCGCCATGTTGCGCCTCGTGGTCGATGCCAAATAAGGAGAAACCGATATGGCCGCAAGTGCACCAGACAGCAGAGAAAACGCCGAGTGGGGTTTCGAACCCGGAAACACTGGCGTGATCCAGTATAAGACAATCGAGAAAGGTTTCCTCCAGGGTGATATTGGTATCACCGTCCCGAGGGAATACGCTTTCAAGCAGTTGGACCAGGACATTGTGGACATTGACGCGGTGTGTATCAAGAAGGACTTTATGGTCGATTTCGCAATGGGCGAAGTCCTGCTCGGGAACCTGCAAACGGCCTGGGACAATGACGATGCCAGTTTGGGCGTTCTTACTGTCGATGCTGACATGGGAACTTCAGGGGTTCTGGTGGTCAACACTGTCCCTCCGAATACTGTGGGCGACGATGATACCCGAGTGGTGAATCTGCCTACTGCGCTCCCAATCTCAGAAGGGGCATACTCTGTACCGAACGCACGGAACGGCCTGCAACAGGTAGGCACGCAGATCAAGGCTCTCGGCGATGCCGAGGCTCTGCTCGCCACTGTGACAGACACCTACACGCCATAGGAGGAAACCGCCTTGCCGAATAAAAAGTTGCTTGTGGCCGGGGGCAATCCTTTCTATCCGCACCGTGATGGATTTATGTTCGGATCTCATTTCGTGACTGCTCAGGACTTCGCGGCGATGGCACTTCTTGCCGGGTATGCGAAGCCCAATATAAAAGCGGCTACGAAGGCGGTAGAGAAAACAGAGGACGCTCCCGATGAGTCAGGTTCAGCTAAAGAATAGTTTCTCGGTCACAACATCGCCTCAGATGGAGAGGGCGAGAGACTACCGCAAACGCTGTGGGCAGATGGCGGTACAGGCCATCGCTCACGGCATCCTTTCCCGTGATATGCCTGTCCTGGATGTGGGTTGCCGCAACCCGTATTCCGGCATGTATGCGGCCCTCCGTATGCACGTCAACTGGGATGGGGAATATACCGGGGTCGATTCCCCTGTGGACCCCAACGCCAAACGCTCATGGACGCATCGGCGCGAGGTGGGGGAAACCGAATCTGTCAACCTTGTCGAGAGGTCTTTTCAACTCGATGAGGAACAAGCACGACTGCCGTTCCCGCCTACGAAGAACAACCCCGTCAAACCGTTCGGATGTGCCTTTGCTGTCAACACCCTGGGAGATGTGCGCCAGCAGGATCGGCTTGTGTCCGACCTCAAGCGCGTGTCAGCTATGGTGGTGGTATGCGGTGGCGTGACCGAACAAGACCTCGAACGGTGGGGATTCCTGACCACGGGGTGGATAAACGTAGATGATGGCACTACGGAGTTTTGGGGTATCTGGATGGATGAACGCGCCAAGAGGCGATACACCCTCAGAAATACGTTGCCGCAGACAACGATGGGCTTTTTTGCTGTACGCCGCAGTGGTGACAGCAACGGCTTTCTCCCTGTCCGGTTGGGCCTGTGTCAGAAATGCGGCACGCCGGACCTTACCAACAAATCGAAATTCGGGTGTGTCAAATGCGGGACGACGAACCAGATAAAGAGGATGAAGTACCAGACGAAGCGATAGAGGATTCTCTGCCGGAGGATGCGCCGGGAGATATTCTCCTGGCTTCAGGCTCTCGAAGCGAGGCAGGGGGAGGCCTCAACCGGGGGCTGTTGGATAAGGAATCTGCGATTCTTTCCGACCGTCCTCTGGCAGAGTTCACCCTGCCAAACGGTAAGGTGCTAAAAATATTCGCCAAGTCAGAGGGTCAGATGATCCTCGTGGACATGGCTTTTCAAGCGTATCTCGATACCCTGGTAGTGATTGAGAAAAGGGCAAGGAAACGGTGGTGGCGGTTCGGCAGTAGGCAACGGAGGATAAAGCGGTGGCTGACACGCTCACAGCTTGCGAAGGCTGAACTGTTCCGCGCCATATTCGAGGATCAGTATAACGAGGAGATGCACCAGGAGTTTACCGCCACCGATTTTATGTCAAGCACGATGGATATGCAACAGGCCATCATATCCGCATACCGTGATGCCAACGACCCATCGGACCTGATCGACGCGATGTTCCCCGAGGTAAAAAAAAACAGGATAATGCGCCAGCAAAGCCAGGGAGTTATGCAAGGCAGTTCGTGAGGCTGAAAAAGAACCTGGGGTATTCTGACTTCGAAATGAAGTGGATCGTCTCACACGCAAAACTGTTGCTTCTGGCGGCGGCTACCATAGAACCACCATCTCTCATCGAGGATAAAAATGCCATCTGAGAAGGTGACTGCGGTATTTGAGACAAAGGGTAAGGCTCGGTTCAAGCGCGATATGAAAGAGGCGCAGGGTAGCGTAAAGACTGCCTCGACCTCTATGGCAGGAAGCCTCAAGGGGATCGGTACGGCGGCGGTGGCGTTCCTGTCCATACAGACCGTCAGGGCGGTCTTTTCTGGTATAAAAAGCCTTGTTGAGTTCGGGGAGCAGGCGAAGGTCATAGAGACATCGTTCAAGCGGCTCGCAAAGAGTATCGGGCAAAGTTCAGAGCAAATGATGATGGGTATGCGGAGAGGCACGCAGGGCCTTGTCAATGACTTCTCGTTGATGCGTCACGCGAACCAAGCCATCTTGCTCGGCATCCCTGCAACGGCAAAACAGATGGAGGAAATGGCAGATGTTTCCTTGCGTTTGGGCCGTGCCGTGGGACGGACCGCAAACGAATCAATGGCCGACCTGATAACGGGTTTCGGTAGGCAGTCGGCAATGATCCTCGACAACCTGGGCATCACTATCAAGGCCGAGGAAGCCTATGAGGAGTTCGCGGGAAAGATAGGCAAGACTGCGGATGAACTCACCGACGCAGAAAAGAAACTGGCCTTCTTCACGATTGGGATGGAGAAGGCACGGGTAAAAGCGGAGGCCCTGGGGGATGTTGTAGGCGGCATAGCGGAGAAGGCACAGCGGGTAAAAACGGATTGGCAGAACGCGGGGTCGGTCATAGGGCAAGCGTTTGGTCGCGGTCTTGACAGGGCCTTTGCCCAGGAAAGTCTCGTGGGGAGGCTGATGTCTGTCACTGGCAATCCCTTAGTCAAGTGGATCGCATCGCTGGATGTGCCCAACGATAACGATTCTGCATTGGAGAGGGCTGTTGCGCGTCAGGCTGAACTCGCCGGAGAGTTGACAACGATACAGGCCCAAATTGCTGACAGTTTATCGAGGGACCTTCCGAGTTTCGGTGAATTTCCAGGGATGGGCGAAGCGCGCCTTGAGGCCTTGAAAGAAGAACTCAAACACACGCAGGAGATTCTCGAGATACAGGGTGATCTCGTAGACCGGGAGAAGGAGAAAATACGCCTTGCCGCTTTGGATAAACGATTCAAAGAGGCAATGGCGAAGCTGGACAGGGAAAACGAAGCACACCTCGAACGTGTCATTGCCCTTATGGGTGACCCTGCTATGGAGAGGATAGCAAATCTGCAAGCACCTGGATCGTTCACGGGTAGGGGTTTCGAGCCTCGGAACATGGGGGCCGGGCAGATCGAGAGGTTCGACAAGGATGTGGGTTTTCGCAGGGAGACCCCAGAGGAAATGAACCTGCGCCGTATGCGCGAAAGCATGGAGGAAGTCAAAGAGGATGCTGTCAAGATGGGTGAGGTGTTCGATGATATCCCTGCCACCTTTGAGGAGAAGTTTGGCGAGGCTTTCCAGAATATTAGCCAGGGGATGTCGCTCTTGGGGATGGAGACGAACGGGATATTCGGAGGACTACGGAGTGGACTTCTTGGCTTTCGAGGCCTCCAGGGGATAGCGAAGAAACCATCTGCGGAACGCGGCCTCGGTGACCTACTCGCAGGGGCAGGATTCGCGGGGCAGATAGCGGCAGGCTTTGCCCCTGCTGTGCAGGCTATATCCGGCTTTTTCGCCAAGAGGGAGCCGGGGACAGGCTCGCAGGGGTTGTTGCCAGAGGAAGAACTTAGCGCGGCAGAGGCGGCGTTTCTTGAATCGGTGGTCCATGACCTTGGAATACTACAAGATGCAAAAAAAACAAATACACCGCTTGGGCAACTTGGGGTACGGCTTACAGGCGGAGCAACCATCGACGAAGCAATCGAAGCAAAGCAGGAACTCGTTCGTAAATTGAGGGAGAAAGCCGCAGGCGGCGTGGTCGATGGGACCAGTGGATCACAGCAGTTTTCGTCGGTGGCCTCGATCACAGAAAAATCGGCCAACCTGCTCGTCGGGACATTGGAAACGATGAGGACGCAGGACGCCACACGGAATAGGATATTGACCACGATGGACAGGAAGCTCGGTAACATCGAGTTTCACACGGCAATCAGTTCAGGTGCAGGGCTTTTGAGATTCGCTAATTAGGGGGATGTGATGGCAACACCAACGGTATTGAGTGGCAAAAGTTACGCGGCCAAAATCAACGGGGTGAACCTGTATCAGTTTGGGTTCCTCGTTTACGACAAGCCGAACCTCTCATCGCCCTCATTACAAGAGTCGATTGTGACGTTCCCGGAAGAGCATGATTCCTATAATTTCTCCGGTACCTTCCTGCCCCGCACCATTGTGATCGGCGGCGGGATTATTGCCGACAGCAACACCCAGTACCGCACCAATATAGAGAACCTAAAATCCCTCCTGAACCCTCTACGGAAACGCAGGTGGTCCGATCCCTCCCGGATACGCATAGAGTTCGCAGATCAGAGCGACAGGTATTATATGTGCTCGTTCGTGTCCCTGCATGTGGCGTCTGACGGCCCTGAGTTTGCGGCGAGGACAGGCACGTTCGTCCTGACACTGATGCAACCCTCCCCGTTCGCCATTGCCAATGATGAGGCGGTGGTGACACCTACAGGGACCGGACCTACTTTCACCGTCCTGGATATGGGGTCTGCCGCGAGCAAGCCACGAATCAAGCTATTGGGTGCCGCCGCCGATGCTACCACCTCGCCCACCTTCACCCTCTCCAACTCGTCGTTCTATGCCGATTTCAACAAGGATCTCATAGCTATAGACATTGCGGGGGCGAACAACACAGGGTCAGGGCCGGCGGGTCTGTCCTCACTATTCGAACCGGGGGATTTCAACTACCGCTATCTGCAAGGGGCGTCTTTCACCACCTCCTGGTCGAGCGTGGTTTCGAATCCAGATGAAGGGACGATCTTCCTTGTGATACGGCCACAATTCGCGGCAACTGTGGCCTCGGACCAGTACCTTTTCGAATGGTATGTCGACGCGAGCAACACGGTTTCGATCCGCTTCGAATCCACGGGAGACAATTTCGTCCTGAATAAGGAGATCGGGGGGGTGCCTGTGGAGGTGGGTGCCGGGGCCGATGCTGAGACTTTTGCGGGTGACACATACATGGTCATTGCGGCATCGTGGGGGCCTGCAGGGATGGAGATATACAAAGACGGGGTGAGCCTTGCGAGCAACGCCACCGTGACGGGCATCACCGGGGAAAGTGGTACGGCATACCTGGGGGATCAAGCCGCCGCCGCCAGACCCGCTTGCAAGTATGATTTCGCAATGATGCTCCCCTATCAGTTGGGCGATGAAGCGGTGGCGCGGATGTCGGCTGTCCCGGATGAGTTTGCCCCGGCCAATATCTCCAAGAGCAAGACGGGCAACCTGCTCACAGACGAGCTGTCCCTGCTCGATTTCGAGGCACAGACGATAGAGAAGGCCGCTACAGATATGACGCTGACGAATGATATTGACGATTGGGACACCAACGGATTCCCCGTACTACAGCCGCCGCGCATGTGTTTCTATGTCCCCACCGGAGAAGTCATCGGAACCATCACAGTCAATTACCGAAAGAGATATTTATGATCCGCAGAATCGTAAATGCCATAGCGTGCCTTATCGTGGGGCATAAGAAGCTGACACCCAAACAGCACGTCATCGAGTTCAATTTCTTTGTGTGGTGCAACGGTGGGCAGGGTGAGAGTTTCATATTCAACCCCTGCGGGAGATGTGGGCAGATTTTTTGCGAAGTGAGCGACAAGATGCCAAGTGGCATCGAGAACCCGGCGAACATTCCAAGTCGGGAGATGCTGAACAAGACCGGAAACCCTGGGAACAACTAAATGGCTTTCAAGGCATATGTGCTGAACTCAAGCAAGGCGCGGGTGGCGTCCCTCACTTTCGTGGAGTGGACCTATACCGAGATCCTGAACGCCTCCGATCAACTGACATTGGTAACGGCAGACAAGGATAAGTTCGCGTTCCTGACTGCCGAGAACTCCTTTGTCCGATTAATCAACGAGGAAAGTTCCACGGATATTCGCACGTACCGGATTCAAGATGTTGAGGAAGTCCACCAGGGCGGTCAGCTTGCCGTGAGGGTGATCGCTGATCGTATCTGGCAGGATATGTCCCGGGAAGTCTATGACGGGTTTCATCCCTACATCGAAGGGCAGGTTCAGGGGATAGCGGCTGACGTAATGGGCAAGAGCGCGTTTCAGTTGAAGTCGGGAGGGTCTGCCGAGAGTTCCACCTTCACCATTGATGATCTGGATTTGTCGTACCTGTCAGTGCTTGATTGCTTCCAGAGGATGGCGCAGGAGGAAGGGACCGAGATCGAGATTGACGAATCGACCTCGCCGGAATCCATCGACCTCAAGACCAGGGGGTCCGATAACAATGTCCGTCTGTCCTATGCAGGCAATATGCAGGGCATTACCCGGACGGTGCGCCGGGCAGAGATCGCCAACAAAGTTTATCCTGTGGGTGGTGGATCACCGCCAGCAACGTGCAAGGGTGCGCTGTTCGAGATAGAGACATTTGCGGCAGATGTGATAACAGTCAAGGGTGATCGATGTATCCCGTCAGACACGACATACACGGACGGGTTCAAGGTGGAGTTCGTAGGCGGGGCGGCTGATGGTGAAATAAGGGCCATTTCTGCCTCGAGCAGGGGGTCGGTGGTAGACACAGACACTATAACGATTGCTACGGGGTCAACGCCAAGCCCTGGCGACCTGTTTAAGTTCGTTGATAGTAGTGATGCAGATATAGACTTTGTGCCCGACAAAGCCTCTCAGGACGTTTATGGGACATTCGACAAAACGATACGCGACACAGCCATTGAGGACTTTCGGACGCTGATTGCTCCTGGGTATTTCGATGGCGACTTTACGGGTGGCACTTCTGACGGATGGACAGCAGAGGGTGCGCCCACCAATACCGAAAACACCGATCTGGACTTCATCGAACATGGCAAGTCGAACCAGAAGGTGGTTGCGGGGTCCGCAGACGAGGGTATTTCCAGGGCGGTGACTCTTACATCGGATCCTTTCTATTCTGTGGCGGTGCGCCTGTATGTGACCTCAGGGGCCGTTCAGGTTTCGGTGGTGGGGTCTGATGGGGAGTTGTACAAGAATCAAGGTGGAACATCGGGAACGGGATTCATCACCGTCAGCCTTGCGGGTATGCAGATAAGCGGGGCTGGTGGATCGCCTACTATGAAAATTCTATCGGTGGGAGGTGCGGCAACCTTCTATGTCGATGCTGTGATGTTCACAGGCACACAGCAAGTCAAACGCTTTTCCAGATACAACGGGCCGCGTGACCTCTACCGCAGGGCGTTTGATTACCTGGACGATAACGATGCCGCCAAGATCGAGTATGAAATTCCCGATGTGGTGGACCTCTATACCATCGACCCCCGGAAATACCCCTTCAAGCAAATATCCATAGGCGACACGGTAACGGTGATCGATACCGACCTTGCTTTGTCTGTGGCGGTCCGGGTGTCCAGGGTCACAAAGAACCAAGACGGTGATACGATCAGCCTGGGCCTCGCCTCCCATACCGATTGGAACTCTATCGTGGGTGCGCTTGCTCCGGGCATCGCCGCAAGGAAGGGTTCAGACGATGAAGCCTATTCCACGGATGAGAATGTCAACACCAATCAGCAAGGGTTGACAGATGGCACAAACGACCTATGGAACCAAAGGCCGCTATCCACAACGGGCAGGGTGTACGATGGGGTGCTGAAGGCAACCGGGCAGGATTCGCTCAACTTCAGTTCGGGAACCATACGTCAAGGCAACACGGCCGAATACACGCTCGGAGGGGGCAACCTGACGAGCTTAACCACCGATACGGTCTACTACCTCTATTTTGATCCGGGGGCCGCTGAGAGCGAGATACAGGCCACTACGGACACGGCAACGGCATACTCCCGAAACGTGATCTTTATCGCGATCGCCAAGACCGGGGCAACGTCAATTGACCGGGTCCAGATATGGGACGGCCCAAATCAAGTCCTGGCAGAACGATATGTCCGAGGGCTGGAAGCATATGACGATTCCGATGTACTCAGGGTTGACATTGGCGAATTGAACGACCCGACTTCTGCGGCACTGACAAACCCGTCTGGATGGGGGGCAGAAATCAGTAGCGGGGTTCTAATGCAAGACAACCCATCTGAGGCCGCGTTTACCGGGGCGAACCCTGGGGCCTGGAGGTTTCTATATGCGAATCATGGTTCTGTCGCTGACACTACGCAGATCCTTTACGGGGATCTTACCGTTCTGCTTGCCAGGAACACTGCGGCAATGCATGGGCATTATGTCCAAGTGTTCGGCAGTCACGCAAGCCAGACGGGTGAGGTGAACGCCTATACCGGGAACATTGTGACGGCTGGGTCAGGTGATGGGATTGTCTTTCACGTAGAAGCGGTCTTGTCTGGATCGGGAGACGCTTACGGGATAAAGATTGAGGATGCAATAACAGCTTCG
>Ga0115002_10001707_pt1 | contig 29731 bp, 31 predicted proteins | sample ArcticOcean_MG_C_8_FD_89576 | JGI IMG/M metagenome (GOLD analysis project Ga0115002, IMG submission 89576) | Marine microbial communities from western Arctic Ocean - ArcticOcean_MG_CB11_86 | ecosystem: Environmental > Aquatic > Marine > Oceanic | place: Arctic Ocean: Canada Basin | collected... | reverse complement strand
GGGGTGGACCTGTTGGTGACGCCCACCACAGTAGTGCCACCGTTCGAGACCTCCCTAGCGCAGACCCACGAGGAGCTGCGCGCATTGGAACTCGTCACACTCCGAAACACCCGCCCCTTCAACGCGCTCGGTCTTCCTGCCGTCTCTGTGCCGTGTGGTGTCACGAGCGATGGATTGCCGATCGGCTTGCAGATCACGGGGCCGGCCGGTGGGGAGGAGGGAGTGCTCGCCTTCGGTCACGCGTACCAGCAACGCACGGACTGGCACGGTCGGTGGCCACCGGGAGTCGAGCAGTGAGGAACGTCCGATGCCTCGCCCATCACTGGCTCTGTCCCCGCTCCTCCCCTATGATTGCGTTCGAAGCTAATCGAGACCTCGTTTTCCACCTCTGGGAGCGTTGATGAACGGAAGCGCCATTCCCCTTCCCCGCCGCGGTTTTGGCGAAACGTCCCGGACCGACGTCTGGTGGGTGAAGCCGCTGGCCGTGTTCCTCGGCCTGTCAGCTTTCATCTGCTACTCGACCTGGGCTGCGCTCCAGGGTGAGAACTACTACTTCGGCCACTACCTGTCGCCGTTCTATTCGCCGGAGCTATGGGGCCCATCGCCGCACGCTTGGTTCGGGGGACCACGGCCGCCATGGTGGCCGGGCTGGCTGATTTTTTCGCCGGCCATGCTCATCCTGTGGGCTCCAGGCGGCTTCCGCTTCACCTGCTACTACTACCGAGGGGCCTACTACAAAGCGTTCTGGGGGGACCCCCCGTCATGCGCCGTGGGCGAGCCGCGCAAGAGCTACCGTGGGGAGTCGTCCTTTCCGCTGATCCTACAGAACGTGCACCGGTATTTCATGTATATCGCGCTCGTGTTCATCTTCCTGCTTGCCTCAGACGTGTGGAAGGCTCTCTGGTTTACCGACCCGGCGTCCGGCGCGGACACCTTCGGGATCGGCGTAGGCACGCTGGTGTTGGCAGGCAACGTAGTGCTCCTGTCGGGCTATACGTTGGGCTGTCACTCGTTTCGTCATCTGATCGGAGGGCGCATCACGCGCCTCTCCAAGCATCCGGTTAAGTACCAGGCATACAAGGGCTCGTGCCGCCTTAACCGCCGTCATCAGATGTGGGCGTGGCTGAGCCTCTTCTGGGTAGCCTTCTCCGATATTTACGTAAGAGGTTGTGCGACTGGCTTGTGGACCGACTGGAGGATCTTGTGAGCAGGAATCACGTTGCGAATGGCAGGGCACAGGAGGCGCTGAGTGGCTGACCACCAGACCCACGAGTTCGACGTTCTAGTGATCGGCGCGGGAGGCGCTGGGCTTCGCGCCGCGGTGGAAGCCGCCGCCGCAGGAGCACGGGTGGGCGTCGTGTGCAAGTCCCTGCTCGGAAAGGCCCACACGGTAATGGCCGAAGGTGGGGTAGCTGCCGCGCTTTCCAACGTGGACGAGCGGGACAGCTGGCGCGTGCACTTCGCCGACACCATGCGAGGGGGTCAATACCTCAACAACTGGCGCATGGCAGAGATCCACGCCCAAGAGGCACCTGATCGAGTCCGGGAACTGGAGGCTTGGGGAGCCCTCTTCGACCGGACTCCGGATGGCCGGATTCTACAGCGCAATTTCGGGGGACACGCCTATCCCCGCCTCGCCCACGTTGGTGACCGCACGGGCTTGGAAATGATCCGTACACTCCAGGACCACGGCATCCATACGGGGATGGACGTCCATATGGAGGTCACCGTCACCCGGCTCCTGAAGGATGGGGACCGCGTCGTGGGCGCGTTCGCGTACGATCGTGAGAAGGGACGTTTCCGTGTATTTAAGGCGGGGGCGGTCATACTCGCCACCGGCGGTGTCGGGCGAGCCTACAAGATCAACTCGAATTCGTGGGAGTACACGGGCGACGGCCACACCCTCGCTTACGACGCGGGTGCTGAGCTTCAGGACATGGAGTTTCTCCAGTTTCATCCCACCGGCATGGTCTGGCCCCCGAGCGTCCGCGGCATCCTGGTAACCGAAGGCGTGCGGGGCGAGGGTGGTGTGCTGCGTAACAGCGAGGGGCGGCGCTTCCTGTTCGATTCCATCCCCGACGCTTACAAGGATCAGACCGCTGACTCGGAGGAGGAGGGGTGGAGCTACTGCCAGGGCGACAAGGCAGCGCGGCGGCCGCCTGAACTCCTGACCAGGGATCATGTGGCACGCATGATCCTAAAGGAAGTGGCGGAGGGGCGCGGGAGCCCCCACGGCGGCGTCTTCCTCGACATCGCCTGGATCAAGGAGCGGATTCCGAACGGTGAGGAGCACATCAAGCGTAAGCTCCCTGGTATGCATCACCAATTCAAGGAATTGGCGGATCTGGACATCACCCAGGAGCCGATGGAAGTGGGGCCCACCACCCACTATATGATGGGTGGGATCCGAGTGGATGCCGATTCGCAGATGTCTACCGTGCCGGGATTATTCGCAGCTGGAGAATGTGGCACTGGTCTTCACGGTGCCAACCGCCTCGGTGGCAACTCTCTCTCGGACCTACTCGTGTTCGGTCAGCGAGCAGGACAATTTGCCGCAGAATTCGCAAAGAAGAACGGACTGGGTCGCGTGTCAGAGGATGACGTCAAGCGCTCTGGCCAGGCGGCGCTCGCGCCATTCGAGGGGGGTGGCCCAGGGCAGACTGAGAATGCGTTCCAGATCCAGGCAGCGCTCCAAGACATGATGCAGGAAAAGGTCGGGATCATCCGTTCACCAGAACTGATCAAGGAGGCTCTCGAGGAGATCGCTGAACTGAGGCATCGTGCCGATGCGGTGGTGGTCGAGGGAAATCGAGAGTACAACCCCGGATGGCATACGGCCCTTGATCTGCATAACCTGCTCACGGTGTCTGAGGGCATCGCCCGGGCTGCGCTGGCGCGCGAGGAGAGTCGGGGTGCCCATACGCGACAAGATTTCACCGAAAAGGATCCGGAGTGGGGCGGGGTCAACCTGATCATGGTCAAGGGAAAGGACGGGGCGATGCAAGTTCGACGCGAGCCCACCACTCCTCTACGTCCTGACTTGAAGGCTATCATCGAGGAGATCGGATGAAGGTGGGGGCGGCGCAGAATACCTTGAGGGAGGACTGAATGGCGGCGAGCGGCACGAAGAAGGTGACCTTCGAAGTGTGGCGGGGGGACGCTACCGGTGGAGCGCTCCGCCCCTACGAGACCGAGGTTTCGGAGGGGATGGTCGTACTCGACGCCCTCCATCGCATCCAGGAGGAGCACGCTCCCGACTTGGCGGTGCGCTGGAACTGCAAAGCGGGAAAGTGCGGTTCGTGCTCGGCTGAGGTTAACGGCAACCCTCGCTTGACTTGTATGAGCCGCCTCTCCGACATCCCGCTCGACAAGCCGGTTAGAGTCGAGCCTATGCGGGCCTTTCCCCTCATCAGAGATCTGGTCACCGACGTCTCCTGGAATTACGAGGTAAAGAAGAAGATCAAGCCGCTCAAGCCGCGGGCACCGGATGCGCCTGATGGAACCTGGCGCATGGACCAGAGAGACGTGGACCGGGTGATGGAATTCAGGAAGTGCATCGAGTGCTTCCTGTGCCAGGACGTGTGCCACGTCCTACGCGAACACCAATACCATGACCGCTTCGTCGGGCCGCGCCATCTGGTCTACGCTGCCGCCCTCGAGATGCATCCGCTGGACACAGAGGACCGACGTGACGATCTCCGTGAGGAGCACGGAATAGGCTACTGCAACATCACCAAGTGCTGCACGGATGTCTGTCCCGAGAACATCACGATCACCGACAACGCCATCATTCCGTTGAAGGAGCGGGTGGTGGACAACTCCTACGATCCGCTGGTGGGGTTGGTACGCCTAGTGCTCGGTAGCAAAAAGGAGCGTCGCGAGCGGGGTCAGGACTAGGCTCCAGCTACCCGAGCAGCTCCCGTGCCCGTGTCCACACCTCGTCGAACATTTCTTCGGTCAGCTTGCCTGTGAAAGTGTTCTGTTGGCTGGGGTGATAGGACGCGAGCAGTGCCACCGGAGTACCCCCCTGGGAGAGCGGACGATGGGTCTCCCCAGTCGCACCATGCGCGAATCGGGGGCGGGGCTTCGGCACGGTCCAGGCGAGTTCTACAAGTACTCGGAGCAGGTGGGTCCAGGCGAAACCACCAAGTGCCACAATCACACTTACTCGTGGGGTAAGGTCTAGCTCTGCTTCCAAGTAGTGCTGGCAGTTCGCCCTCTCCATGGGGAGCGGCTGGTTGCCGGGCGGGGCACAGCGGACAGCTGCAGTGATCAGACAATCGCTCAACACAAGCCCGTCAGCGTTAGATACCGAGTGAGGCTGGCTAGCGAACCCAGCCCGGTGGAGAGCGCGGTAAAGCCAATCCCCGGAACGGTCTCCGGTAAACATGCGGCCAGTGCGGTTCGCCCCGTGGGCGGCGGGCGCGAGGCCCACGATAAGCAAGCGAGCTTGGGGATCGCCGAAGGCGGGGAGGGGTCGTCCCCAGTACTCCTGGTCCGCGTAGGAAGCACGACGAGTGCGCGCCACCTCCTCGCGCCAAGTAACCAGGCGTGGGCATTCCCGGCAGGCCGCCACCGCTGCGTTCAGGGTATCTAGCGAGGAATAGCGAGACTGGACAGGGGAGCCTCTATGGTTTTCCGGGGCGCGATCGATGCGTCGACTCACGTCTTAAATCCTCTCGGAGGTGGGGCCATGCACCTTGCCTCGACCGGTGCCCGATGGCACCATGGAGGGCCCCGTCCGGTCGGTCGACGACCCGCCAAAACACGGACCTTCTTCTACACGATGCGGCGCCCATCGCTGCTGCGGCTACTCCAGCGAGGCCCTTCACCATCGTTCGTACCTGCTCTCCGGGCCAGGTGATCCCCCGATGATCGTAGTCGTCGGGGGGGGGATCTCGGGGCTGGCCATCGGTCGTGAGCTGGCCACCCGAGGCGCTGACTTCGTCATTCTAGAGGCCGACGAGCGCGTGGGAGGCGTGATTCGGAGCGGCCGGGTAGACGGTCACCTGCTGGATTGGGGTCCTCAGCGGACGCGGCTGACACAGGAGATGACCGAGTTGATCGAACAGCTGGGACTCGGCGCCCAGCTCGTAATCGCGCCTGCTGGCCGCGACCTATTCGTGTACCGAGGGGGTCGCCTGCGGCGGGTCCCCTTCACCATCGGCGACTTTCTGACCTCGGACATCGTGAGCGCGTCGGCCAAATTGCGGCTCGCGCTTGAGCCGTTCACTAGGGGTGCCGATCCTGAGGAGAGCGTAGCCCGCTACTTTACCCGCAAGGCTGGCCAGGAAGTGTACGATACTCTGATGGGCCCGCTCTACGGCGGACTCTATGGCTCGGACCCTGCTGACATGGTGGTGGGGCTCTCGCTCCAGTACGCCCTCCGGGAGTTCGGTGTGGGGCGGAGCCTGGTGATGAAGCTCCTACGCGCGGGCGGCCGCATCGAAGCGCCCCCTGCTTGTTCGTTCGAGGATGGGATGGAAACACTACCAGCCTCGCTCGCGGCGTCACTAGGAACGCAGGTGAGGACTGGGACGGCGGTGCGTGCTCTACTACGGCGAGGCACAGGGTGGTCGGTGGAGACGGCCACAGATACGTTCGCAGCGTCAGCAGTGGTGCTCACCGTGCCCGCCCCTGTCGCAGCACGTCTTCTACAGCCTCTGTCGCAAGACGTCGCACAGCGCCTCACGCGCCTGCACTACAATCCGCTCGCCGTCGTCCATCTCCACGCAGAGACGGAGCTGTCGGGCCTAGGATTCCAGGTGTCCCTCGCTGAGCCACTCGCTCTCCGCGGGGTGACGTTCAATGACAGTCTGTTCGGCCGCACTAACGTCTACACGGCCTACCTCGGCGGCGGCCCACGTCCGGACGTGGTGACCCGAGACGACGATGCGCTCGCGCGCCTAGCGGTTGAGGAATTTCGCGTGTGCACAGGGTACGAAAGCAGACCTCTTGCCGTAGCGCGTGAAGAGATGCCGGCGTGGGATCGCTCGTGGGCCTCACTCGACGGGCTCCGTCTTCCCCCGGGCCTGCACGTGACCGCAAACTGGGAGAGTCGGCCGGGCATCCCTGGGCGGCTGGCGCGGGCTCGCGCCCTGGCTGGCGAGCTGACGAGCTGAGATGGTAGTGACATCCCGTGCGCTTCCCTCGCAACCCACTCAGGAGTGCTTATGAACAAGCTGCTGAATTTTATTGGCATGACCATAAGGGGGTATGTAGGGTGGTGCCTCGGGGCACCAATCTCGTTCTTCACTGCCTTCATCCTATCGATGGTCGGGACCGGAGCCGGTCTGGGGGGCGCCATCTGGATTTCACACCTTTATTTGTGATGCGGCACCGCGGTGGGTAGAGGAGAGCAGATGGACTCCCGATTGATCAGTTTCGTAGCCACTCCATCACAGGGTGAAGTGAGGGCGTTGATGCTTCGTCCTGCCGGCGCTCGTGCACTGTTGGTACTGGCGCACGGGGCTGGGGCTGGGATGGAGCACCCGTTCATGACGCGGGCCGCGGAAGGGCTAGCTACCCATGGGGTGGCGACGCTGCGCTATCAGTTCCCCTACGCCGAGGCGGGACGGCGGCGGCCGGACCCGCCGGCAGTGCTCGAGGCAACGGTCCGATCCGCTGTCGCGGCTGGAGCCGCGGACGCGCCCGACCTCCCCCTCGTTGCTGGCGGAAAGTCGATGGGAGGCCGCATGACATCGCGTGCAGCAGCAGCTGACGCAGGTCTGAATACCATCGGGATCGTGCTCGTAGGCTTTCCGTTGCACGGTGCGGGTCGACCCCCGGGAAGGGAGCGGGCGGCGCACCTTACCGAGGTGCCGATGCCGATGCTCTTCCTCCAGGGCACCCGTGACGCATTAGCAGACCTTGAGCTCATGCGTGGAGTGGAGGGGGAGCTTCCGCGGGCGACCCTTCATGTGGTCGAGGGCGCTGACCATGGTTTTCACGTGGTCAAGCGATCCGGCCGCACCGATGCGATGGTGATGGATGAACTGACGAGCGTAATCGCCCGATGGATCGAAGAACTCGTTAGTCGTTGAAGATTCGGGAGGCGAGTCCCGTGGCGATCCACGTCGCCTCAGGTATCGGCCACCCAAGCTGCGACGACGAGATCATCTTCCTCTTGCCGGTTACGCTCCGACATGAGGAAGTCGTAGTAGCCGCACCTGGGGGTGCCGGGGTATGAGCGACAAGCATGGGGCCGGTGTTCGTAGATTGTACACCGGCGTTTTTCCGGGTGGAGGAACCGGCAGGAGGTCTGGAATATCTCGTCCTCGCGATGGCGCATCACCCGCCCCTTGCCGTCCTCCGCTGGCTTGGTGAAACGAGTTTGGGCTACGTTCTCGTCTATCTCGAAGCGACGAGCAAGCCTGCGGATGTCTGCACTCGAGACGGGGATCTGGTGGTACGTGCAGCAGTAGCCGGGGCAGTTGGCGCAGTTGTAGAAAACGGGGAGCTTGGTACCCAAGTGGGATCTCCTTCAGGATGCGACTCGCGCGCGACTCGCCGCATGCACGAGGACGGGCCTGGACGACTCAGGTTAATCCCAGTCACGTCTAGCGGAAAGCGCCGATTGGCACAGCTGCTCCGGAACGAACTAGTTGACCACGCCCGTTTTGAAGGTGGACGATGACAGCGAGGAGTGAGAAGGCGACCCTGGGCGGAGGCTGTTTCTGGTGCTTGGAAGCGGTCTTCCAGCAGCTTGCTGGGGTGGAGTCGGTCGTTTCCGGCTATGCGGGGGGGGCTACGTCCCACCCCAGATACCAGCAGGTGTGCGGGGGAGAGACCGGTCATGCCGAGGTGGTGCAGGTGCGTTTCTACCCAGGGGTATTGGACTACAAGGACCTGCTGCGGGTGTTTTTCGCCGTTCACGATCCGACCACCAAAGATCGTCAGGGAGCCGATTCCGGTACCCAGTACCGATCGATCATACTGCATCACTCAGAGGCGCAGCGAGCGGCTGCCGAGGTGGTGGTGCGAAAGGTGGCGGCGGATGGTCACTATTCGGATCCCCTGGTCACCGAGATCGAGCACCTTTCCGAATTCTGGCCTGCCGAGTCGTATCACGCCAACTACTATCGAAACAACCCTGGTCAGCAGTACTGCCAGGTTGTGATCAATCCCAAGGTGGCGAAGTTCCGGCAACAGTTCGGCGACCGCCTTCGGACCCGGGGATGAGAACACCGACTCCTCCGGTCTGGTTCTTCGGTTTCCTGTTTGCGATGCAGGGACTTCACGTGATCGCACCCGATGCGCGCTGGCTCACACCGCCCTGGACGCTCCAGGGGATTGTGCCCGTGCGGTTCCGTCCTCCGCTGGATCTAACGTGTGGGGGGTTGAACTCAGCCGTGCTGTGCCTATCATCGTAGGTTTCGAATACACGATCTTTAGACCTCTTGGTTCTAGACCCATGCCCAAGCCTTCCGGGCCCCTAGTCGTTTCCTGGCGCGATCTCGCCGCTGAGGGCCTCACCTATGCGGAGATCGCGAGGCGCCATCCCCAGTACAGCGATGATCAGGTCCGCCACTACTGCATGGGGACGGCCGGCCGAAAGCTGCCGGGGCCGCTCCAAGGGTCCGGGCGCTGGCGGGGCCGCAACGCTTGGCTCCAAGGAGAGAGCTCGCCCAATGCCGTGGTCACGACCGAACAAGCCACGGCGGTCCTGGACGAATGGGATCATGAGAGGGAAAGGTGGCTGACACCTGGCACCGAATGGGCCAAGCGTCTGGGCGTTTCGCCGAGCACGATCTATATGCTGCGACGGGGTGAGACATGGGAGCACCTGCAACATCCCAACCAGGGGCGTCAGCCGAAGCGGAGCTGACGGGCGAGAGGAGATCCCATATGCCGGTGCGAAGAGCGGCAAGTGTCAGGGCCGAGGTGGTTTTGGCCGGCAAGGGCACCACCCGGCAGGTGTTGATCGGGCCGGACGAAGGTCCGAACTTCGCCTTGCGACGCTTTGTCATGGAGCCCGGCGGGGGCATGCCGCGCCACACCAACACTGTCGAGCACGAGCAGTACGTGCTATGCGGTCGAGCCAGGATTGGTATCGGTGATCAGGTGATCGAGGTTTCCGCGGATGACGTGGTCTTCATTCCTGCAGGTACTCCGCATTGGTATGAAGCGCTCGGGAATGAAACGTTCGAGTTCCTCTGCGTGGTGCCGAATGGGCCCGACCGCATCGAAGTACTCGAAGACCCCAGCGCCGACTTCGGCGGCTAAACTCACTCGCTGCGACAGCTCTATCTGGCAGCGTGAAATGCAGCTCAGTGCCCACGGCTACTTCGGGGGTGGATCCGCTCCAGCCCGGTCGCGGTAACTCCATCGCCCCCCGGCTTCACAAGCACCCCCTTGCTAGGTACGGGATGGTGTTTATCATCGTATACCGTCCGCCGCGGAAAACCGCCTCGCTTCGGGCGGTTTCTGCCTGAGCTGGGCTCTCCTCCAATGGGTCAATGAACGTCGCCCTCCCGTCGCACCCGCGGCCAGTATGAAGCCGACCGACACCTCTGACCCCCAGTACTATCACCGGGTCGTGGATTGCCAGTGGGCCTGCCCCGCCCACACCAACGTCCCCGAATACATTCGACTGATCGCACAGGGGAAGTACACCGAATCCTACCTGCTCAACCGTGAGTCCAACGTCTTCCCGGGGATCCTGGGACGTACGTGCGACCGTCCATGTGAGCCCGCGTGCCGGCGTACTCGGATCGATGGTAAGCCCGTCGCGATTTGCCGACTGAAGCGCGTCGCAGCGGACCACAAGGGTGACATCACGGGCTTCCTCCCCACGGCGCCAGAAAAGAAAAACGGGAAGCGGGTCGGAGTGATCGGGTGCGGGCCAGCTTCGCTCACCGTAGCGAACGACCTGCTGCCGCTCGGCTACGAGTGCACGATCTTCGAGAAGCATGGGGAGACCGGTGGGCTCATGCGCACTAATATTCCCAAATTCCGACTCCCGCCTCACGTTCTCGACGAAGAAGTCGACGCGATCCTCGACATTGGGGTGGACCTCAGGCTCAACCACGAGATCACGTCGATGAAGTCCTTCCTCGAGGATGGCGGTTTCGACGCGGTCTTCATCGGCAGCGGCGCGCCCAAGGGCAAGGACCTGGATATTCCTGGCCGGCAGGAAGCCGCGCCATGGATCGAGATCGGCATCACCTGGCTGGAATCGGTAGCATTTGGGCACGTCTCCGAGATCGAGGAGAAGGTGCTGATCATCGGGGTTGGCAACACAGCGATGGACTGCTGCCGAACTGCGCGGAGACTCGGTGCCGTTGGGGTAAAGGTGATGGGTCGCAAGGGTAAGCAGCATTTCAAGGCGTCTCCATGGGAGCTTGAGGACGCCGAGGAAGAGCTGATCGAAATCGTCGAAAATCATGCTCCGAAGGACTTCGTCCTCGAGGATGGCAAGCTCAAGGGCATGACGTTCGAGATCAGCGATTGGGTCCCCGACGGGAAGGGCGGTCTCAAGCAAGAGGTGTCCGGCGAAGTTTTCCTCCCGGCCGACCGCGTCATACTGGCGATTGGCCAGGACGCGGCCTTCCCTTGGATCGAGCGCGACATCGGAATCGAGTTCAACGAGTGGCACATGCCGTTGGTGGACAAGGCCACCTTTATGACCACGCGTCCGGGCATCTTCTCGGGTGGCGACGCGGCGTGGGGTCCCGAGAACATCATCTGGGCGGTTGAGCATGGGCATCAGGCTGCGATTTCGATTCACCAGTACTGCCAGGAGCTGCCGGTCACCGACCGACTAGATGTCGGCATGAATCTGGTGAGTCAGCAGATGGGGCTCGCACAGTGGAGCTACTCGAACGATTACGATCACGCCGCACGTACCCAGATGCGTCACGTCGACCTTGCCACGCGCTTCGAAGGGCTGGACATCGAGGTCGAGCTCGGCTTCAGCGTCGAGGAGACCGTGCGAGAATTGGAGCGCTGCCTCAACTGCGACATGGAGACCCACTTCACCGACCATCTGTGCATCGAGTGCGACGCATGTATCGACGTGTGTCCCGTGCAGTGCCTAGTGATCACTCCAGACGCGGAGGAGGCCGAGCTGCGCCTACTCGTGCCCGCACCCGCTCAGAACCTCGCCCAACCACTCTTCGCGTCGGGGGAGCTGCCTCAGACCAAGCGGCTCATGGTGAAGGACGAGGACGTCTGCATCCATTGCGGGCTGTGCGCCGAACGCTGTCCGACCGCAGCATGGGACATGCGCAAGTTCGATCTCCTGCAACCGTACGCGGGGCGCCCGGTGGTGGTCCCCGGGGAGCCGGCGCCGATATGAGCGGGACGGACGAGGAAGGCGGCCTCCACACAGGATCTCGGGTGAACGACTTCGCCGTAAAGGTGGCGACGGTCAACGGGACCGGTTCGGCGAGCGCAAACGGGCTCATCCTCAAGGTCATACATCGGATGGAAATTCCGGTGTCAGGCAAAAATGTCTTTCCGTCCAACATCCAGGGCCTCCCTACCTGGTATGAGCTACGGATGAGCCGGCAAGGTCACTTGGCCCGGACCCCCCGCTTCGACCTGATCGTGGCGATGAATCCCTCCACCTACGCCCGGGATGTGGCCGAGGTGCAGCCCGGTGGGTGGATCCTGTACGATGACTCTTGGCCGCTCAGCAAGACGCTCATCCGCCCAGACGTGACATATCTTGGAATTCCGCTTGCGCGACTATGCATAGGGAAATTCGCCGGATCGCGAGTGCGAGTGCTTATGAAGAACATCGCGTATGCTGGGGCACTCGCGGCGTTGATCGGGTTGGACATGGACATCATACGAGAACTCTTGGAGGAGACCTTCTCGCGAAAGAAGGCGCTGCTCGAATCGAACTATGTTGCGGTCGCGCTGGGGTACGACTATGCGCGTGCTCATTTCGACTGTCCGCTGCCCATCCGGCTCGAGAAGATGGAGCCAGGTCACCGGCATATTCTCATGGACGGGAATACCGCTGCTGCGTTGGGCTGCGTCTACGCGGGGGCGACTGTCGGGGCGTGGTACCCGATAACGCCAGCGACGTCCGTGATGGACAACTTCACGATGCTGTGCAAGCGCTTCCGAACCGAACCTGACGGCACCAAGAACTTCGCCATCCTGCAGGCGGAGGACGAGCTGGCCGCCGCCGGGATGGTGGTCGGTGCCGGTTGGATGGGCGCGCGCGCGTTCACATCGACAGCAGGCCCTGGGATCGACCTGATGAGCGAGTTCGTCGGGCTTGCCTACTACACCGAGGTGCCGTGCGTTTTCTTCGATATCCAGCGCACCGGACCGTCGACAGGCATGCCCACTCGCACCCAACAGGGTGATCTGCTCACGATCGCGTATGCCTCGCACGGGGACACCAAACACATAGCGCTTTTCCCAGCAGACCCGGAGGAGTGCTTTCACCTTACGGTCGCAGCCTTCGACTTGGCTGAGCGTTTCCAGACGCCGGTGTTCGTCGTCAGCGACCTGGACATCGGAATGAACGATTGGCGCATTCCTCGCCTGCAATGGGACGACGACTACCACTGGGACCGAGGGAAGGTGTTAGGTGAGGCCGAGTTGGCCGAGCTAGAGAGTTTCTCGCGCTACCTGGACGTTGACGGCGATGGGATCGCTGCGCGGACGCTGCCCGGCGTGAGCGCCAAGGGAGCGTACTTCGTGCGTGGCTCAGGCCACGACAAGCACGGGAACTACACCGAGGACGAGGAGGGCTACCAAGAGGTGGTCGACCGCCTGGTCCGGAAATTAGAGACCGCTAAATCCGCTCTTCCGGCCCCAGTGATCGGGCGTCGCGAGGGCGCTTGCGCCCTACTCGTATGCCTAGGGAGTTCCGACGCGGCCTGCCGTGAGGCGATCGACCTACTCGCAGCCCGTGGTCTGGCAATGGACCTACTACGCGTGCGTGCTTTTCCATTTTCGCAGGACGTTGACGCGCTTCTCGCAGAACATGACATGGTCTTTGTCGTGGACCAAAATCGGGACGGCCAACTCTGCACGCTTCTCGTCAACGAGACCAGCGTCGAAAAGGCAAAGCTCCATTCGGTGCGGCACTATAGCGGCACTCCCATCTCGGCGGTTCACGTGCTGGATGGGGTGCTGCCAGTGCTAGATCCGGCCACGGATGGCACTGCGGCGACGTCCCGGAGCACACGCCAGGCCAAATGTCCCCGTCTCCAGGCGTGAGGATAGAACAGTCATGACGTCGATCAAGAAGCCCCGGATCTACATGCCGAAGCTCGAGCGGAATGCACTTGGGCTCACCCGGATGGACTACGAAGGGGGCATGTCCACGTTGTGCGCCGGATGCGGCCACGATTCGATCACTGCAGCAGTGGTGCAGGCGTTCTTTGAGTTGGGCCTTCCACCCCATCGCGCAGTTAAACTCTCCGGGATCGGCTGCTCGTCCAAGACGACTGCCTATTTCATGCCCCAGGCACACGGGTTCAACGGTGTGCACGGGCGCATGCCTGCCGTGGTGTCGGGCGCCAACGCCGCGCAGCGGGAGCTCACCTACATCGGCATCTCGGGCGACGGAGACTCGTTGTCGATCGGTCTCGGACAGCTTTGCCACGCGATCCGGCGCAACGTGAACATGTGGTATGTACTCGAAAACAACGGCGTGTACGGTCTCACCAAGGGTCAGTTCTCGGCTTCGTCGGACCTAGGCTCGAAGTCCAAGAAGGGCGAGCACAATCAGGATGGTCCCATCGATCCCGTGTCGATGGCTCTGTCGGTCGGGGCCACCTTTGTGGCGCGTTCTTTTTCCGGGGACAAGGAGCAGTTGGTGCCGATTCTGATCGCGGGGCTACGACACCGTGGTTTCGCGTTCATCGACGTGCTGTCCCCGTGTGTGACGTTCAACGACCACGAGGGTTCGACCAAGAGCTACACGTTCATCCGTAAGTCCACGAGCGAAGTGGTGGGCACTGGTTTCGTGCCGATCAAGGAGGAAATCGCCACCCAGTACGAGTCGGGTGTGGTGCACCCTGTCACGATGCACGACGGTACTACTCTTTACCTCCGCAAGGTGGACGCGAGCTACGATCCCACCGACCGTGGCGTGGCGTATGCCAACCTGAGAGAGCGGCAAGAACGAGGCGAGATCGCCACTGGCCTACTCTACATTCAGGAGGACAGCGCGGACTTGCACGTCCGTGAGAAGACCGTGGCGACTCCTCTTCGAGATCTTCCCTTCGAGAGCCTCTGCCCGGGCAGCGCCGGCCTAGAGGAACTCATGGACGAGTACCTGTAGGGTGGTGGACGCCCCTCAAGCGAGCAGCTTTGTTGGTCTCATCTCTGACACCCACGGCCTCCTGCGGCCTGAGGTATTAACAGCACTCACGGGGAGCTCGCTCATTCTTCACGCAGGCGACGTCGGCGATCCCTCGATCCTCACGACACTGGAGAGGATCGCCCCAGTCAGGGCGGTTTACGGCAACACTGACGGCGGCGAGCTCCGGCGGCTGATGAATGAGACCGAAGTGGTCAGCGTCGCCAACGGCGTGGACGTCTACCTCCTCCACATCCTGGACGACCTCAACTTAGACGCGGCCGCAGCCGGGCTCCGAGCCGTGATTTACGGCCACACCCACACACCCAAGATCGAGCGCAGAGGCGCTGTGTTGTACGTGAATCCCGGTAGCGCTGGCCCCCGACGGCCAAACCTTCCTGTCACCCTGGCACGGATGTTCGTCGAGCACGATGGCCTACGGGTGGAGATCGTGGATCTCTTAGGGGATGTCACGGATCAGCGATGGTCTTGAGCGCGTGAACCGGGGTCACATGTACTTGTGTTCCACCGCTTTTTCGCGATGCTGAACTGATGGAAGAGTCCCGAAATCGAGCGGATCAGGTGCCGGTTTCAACCCCCGACCCACCGACCTCCTCCGACCCAGATCTGCCCTCCGACCCGTCCGGCCGTTACCTGGTCGGGCTCTCGCTCGGGGCGCTCGGTATCGTATACGGGGATATCGGTACGAGCCCCCTGTACGCGCTGCGAGAGTCCTTCAGCGCAGCGCACGGCGTGGTCCCGACTGTCGCCAACGTGATGGGAGTGCTCTCCCTGATTTTCTGGTCATTGATCGTTTTGATCTCGACGAAATATCTGATGTTCGTGCTACGGGCGGACAACCGTGGCGAGGGAGGCGTCTTAGCCCTCACGGCATTGGTCACGCCGGCCGGAGAGCTTCGGCGCGGTCGCAGGATCCTGGTCTTGCTCGGCCTGTTCGCTACCGCGCTCCTCTATGGTGAAGGGATGATCACGCCCGCGATCACGGTACTCTCCGCGGTTGAGGGGCTCGGGGTCGCCACGTCCGTGTTCGAGCCGTACATCATCCCGATCACGATCGGAATCCTGATCGCGCTTTTCTACTTTCAGCGCATGGGCACAGCGGGGGTAGGCAAGGTGTTCGGGCCTGTGACCCTGGTGTGGTTCATCACGATCGGAGTGCTCGGGGTCGTCCAGATCGTCCAGGAGCCCAGCGTTATTGCGTCCTTAAGTCCCGGCTACGCTTTCCAGTTTTTTGTAGACAATGGGTCCCGGGGATTTATCGTGTTGGGCTCAGTGGTGTTGGTGGTGACCGGAGCTGAGGCGCTGTATGCGGACATGGGGCACTTCGGGCTCAAACCCATCCGCCTGGCCTGGTTCGTAGTGGTGCTGCCGGCTCTGCTCCTGAATTATCTTGGGCAGGGGGCACTTATTATGCGTGATGCGAGTGCCGTCGAGAACCCGTTCTTCCTGATGGCGCCCCCCTGGGCGCTATACCCGGTGGTGCTCATCGCTACGGCTGCTGCGGTCATCGCCTCACAAGCTTTGATCTCGGGAGCCTACTCGCTCACGATGCAGGCTGTGCAACTGGGTTACAGTCCGCGCATGATGATCGAGCACACCTCGGCAGCGGAGCGGGGGCAGGTCTACGTCCCCGCCATCAACTGGGTACTCATGATCGCCTGTATCGGGTTGGTGCTGGGATTCGGCTCCTCCAGCAGACTGGCTGCGGCGTACGGAGTGGCCGTGACGACGACCATGGTGGTGACCAGCATCCTGTTCTATGCGGTCGCGCGGGAGCGGTGGAAGTGGGGACTCCCTTCTGCGATTCTTATCGGTGGGATCTTCTTGGTCGTCGATGTCTCTTTCTGGGGTGCGAACCTACTCAAGATCGCGAATGGAGGCTGGTTTCCCTTGCTGGTGGGTGTACTGATTTTCACCCTCCTGACGACCTGGAAGAAGGGTCGTAAGACCCTGAATGATCGCATCTTCAACCGCGTTCTCCCTCGGGCAACGTTCCTGGACAGCATCCTTTCGCATCCCCCGCATAGGGTCCCAGGGACTGCGGTTTTCATGTACAACGACCCTCGTGGCACGCCGCCGGCGCTCATGCACAACCTCAAGCACAACAAAGTGTTACACCATAATGTAGTCTTCCTCTCGGTGCTCACTGAGGAGGCACCGTACGTACCGAGGTCGGAACGCGTAGTCATCGAGGACCTGGCTGAAGGATTCTGGCAAATCGTCCTGAACTACGGGTTCATGGATGACCTGGACATACCCAGGGAGCTGGCGGGAATCCAGCGCGACGGGCTCCAATTCAAGCCAATGGAGACGACCTACTTTCTTAGTCGGGAGACGCTGATTCCGAGCAAGAGGGTCCACGCCCTGGCTAGCTGGCGAGAGATGCTCTTCAGCGTGATGTCGCGAAACGCACGCAGTGCCTCGTCGTTCTTTCGTCTGCCGCCCAACCGGGTTGTGGAACTAGGCGCTCAGATCGAGCTGTAGTGGCTCCCGGGTCTGCGGCATCGCCCGATGCCTGCCCCCCCGCCGTGACCTTTTCCGCCCTCCTCCCGCCTACCCTCCGACACGTCCACGCATGACGGACTAAATCCACTGCGAGAAACCAGAGACGCGGTGGGCCCGCCCGACCGGGTTCGAAGCCCCTGACGTGGGACACCTCGCCGCAGCCGGTAGCTGCGCTGCAGCTCATCAACGGAAGTCTGTCGCCCTCTGGGACGGTCGGCTAACGTAGATGCCCATGTTATCGTTGATCGACAGGCACAGCATGCCGAAAGCCGGCGCGGCATTCGAGCGTTATATGCACGAGCAGATCTCGATTTCTCGGGCTCTCGGCGTGAAGGTGCTGCGGGCCGGCGGCGAGGGTGTCCTCATGGCAGCACCGCTTACGGCCAACCTCAACCACCGTCAGACCTTCTTCGGTGGAAGCGCCGCAGCCATCGCCACTTTGGCAGCTTGGGCCCTCGCCCATCTGAAGCTTCTGGAAGAAGGCGGGCCGGACGCCCACGTGGTCATCCAACGGAGCCGGATGGAGTATCTCGAGCTGGCCGCTGCTGAGGTGGACGCGGAGTGTATGGCCCCGTCGCCGGAGCGGTGGCATCGGATGCTGCGTACCGTCCAGCGTCGGGGGAGGGGAAGGATCGAACTAGATGTCGTGCTCCGGGCGGAGGGTGCCGTGATCGGCTCCTTCAAGGGATCCTTCGTGGTGTTCACCGAGCAGTAAGGAACATTGCACAGATACCGTCGTGGGGACCTGCACTACTCCAACTTCCACCGCTGACGATAGGTTGTACACGCTATGACCTTCTACCCGTTCCTGCAGCTCTCGACCAATGAGGGACTGGCCAACGCATTGGCCGGCAGTCCGCTCCTGGCCCTGGCCACCCTGTTCGGGGCTGGAATCCTGACCAGTCTCACTCCCTGCGTCTACCCAATGATCCCGATCACCATATCGGTCATCACGGGCACATCCCAGCAGGGCCAGACTCGGGGACGGACGATCCGGCTCACCCTGACGTACGTAGTGGGACTGGCCACCCTGTATGCGTTTCTCGGCCTGCTCGCTGGGCTGAGCGGCACTCTCTTCGGAACCGTGAGCGCGAGCCCCTGGGCTCATTTAGCAATCGGTAACCTTCTGCTCCTTTTCGCTCTATTCATGTTGGATGTTTTGCCCGTCCCTGTGCCCCGTCGGCTGCTGGATCTGGCGGGAAAGCAGGGGGGGGGCTCCTACGGAGCTGTGTTCCTGCTCGGGGCAACCTCCGGTATCGTGGCGGCGCCGTGCGGCGCCCCTGCCTTCGCGGTTGTGTTGACCTGGGTTGCGGCCACCCGTGCCGGCTTGATGGGCTTCGTATATCTCTTCGTATTCTCTCTCGGCATGACTGCGCTCTTGGTGGTGGTTGGCGTCTTCTCTGGGACGCTGGCAATGCTGCCCCGCTCAGGAGGGTGGATGGTCTGGATGAAGCGGGCTGGGGCCCTGATCATGTTCGCGATGGCGGAGTACTATTTCATACAAGCTGGCTACAATCTCTGAGGAAGGCACATGAACCGATCCGGCAGAAACGTCGCGTGGGGGTTGCTGGGGCTAGTGCTCCTCACTCCCGCCGCCGTACAGGCCCAGGATGCGCTAGGGCTCTCCCTGGGTTCCCAGGCCCCTCCGGCAGCCGTGGTGGACCTCGACGGCAAGCCCCTGCAGCTCTTAGATCTGGTGCCGAAGGGCAAGCCCGCTCTGCTCGAGTTTTGGGCCACCTGGTGCGAGCAGTGCGAGGCCCTCCAGCCTCAGCTCGACCGCATCCAGGAGGAATCCGGTAACCAGATCAACGTGGTGGCGGTGGCGGTCGGTGTCGCCCAGTCTCCGCGCCGGGTAAAGCGTCACGTCGAAGGCCACGATCCCGGCTATCCCTACGTGTACGACTCCCGGGGTAACACGGTTCGGGCCTATAAAGCAGCGACCACCTCGATCGTGCTGATCCTAGATGCACAGGGGACGGTCGTTTATGCAGGTGTCGGGCCGGACCAGGATCTGATCGGCGCTGTAGCGGAGGTACTAGCAGCAAACTAACCGAGAAGGGGCTCGGTGCGCAGCTGCGCACCGAGCCCCTTCTTCCCCTCCAGGGGTCGTGCTCCAACCTCAAAGAGGTTCGGGCGTCACCCTGTCGATGTCCATGGCAAGCTGCTCATATGCCATGGGGTCGTTCTGATTGAACGTCGTTACCACCGACGATATCCTGCCGTCCGGATCGATCACGATCACCGCACGACTTCCCACCTGGCCGTTGTCACGCGGGGTTCCGCCGAACGCGACGAACCCTTTGTTTCCGGCATCGCTACCGAACAGTCCCTGGTAACCTAGATCCTTCGCCCAGGAATGAAGCTCATCGGCCGAATCGTCCGAAATGCCGATCAGGACTACCTTCTGTCCATCGTGGAACAGGCTCGCGTACTCGTCACGGTACGCCGTAAATTGAATTGTTCAGCCACGCGTCCTTGCGCGGAAGAAGAACGCTAGAACCACTGTCTCACCACGGAAGTCGCTCAGTTTGACTGGAGCCTGGATCACGCCATAACGCGTGGCACCGGTCACAGTAATGTCGGGGGCCATCGTGCCCACCGGCAGAAAATTCTGCTCGATAGGTGCACGTTGGGCGGCGGCCGGGGCCGCTGAGAGAACTCCCGCGAGGAGGGCGAGCGCAACGACACGCTTCATTCTTGGCTCCTCGGTGGGGGTGTAGAAACGAAACGTTGCAATATGGCATCCCTAGGAGCCCCGGTGCAAGACTGATCAGGTGACCTCGACAGTTCCTTCTCCCGTGGACGAGAGTCGGCCTGTTCCGCGTTGCTTGACGGGGGGGGGGAGGGGGCCGATACCCTACGCTTAATATTGATCGAACCGGAACCAGACCCCGTTATCATCACCGCTCTTTAAATCTTTCTCCACTCTCGGGTTTCCACGGTTCGGTTCCAGGCCTGGTTCCCGTATGTCCCACATCCCAAGGAGATCTTCGATGCGTCTGAACAGCACCACGACGACGGCGATCGCACTGGCCACCCTGTTCTCCGCAAGCAGCGCGGCCGCGCAAGCTACCGTCAGCCCACACGTCGGGCACGTACAGACTTCGTTCCGGAACACGCCGGAGCAGAAGGGCTTCCTCGAGACCGCGCTCGCCGAGGCAGACGTCGCAATCCAGCATGCTGGGTTGGGGATGCGCGACCTGACCAGCCTCGACAACATGAAGCGTCACGGTGGCCACGTCCTCCATGCCGTCGATCCGACGCTGATAGCGGCGGGACCCGGCAAGGGCTACGGGCTCAAGAAGGCGGCGTCTAACATAGCCAACCATATCGAGATGGCGGGCGCCGCCGCGGATCAGCCCGCGGGTGTAAAAACCCACTCGGTCCACGTCGCCGCGTCGGCGAGGAACACAGTTCAGCGGGCCGACGAAATTGCTGTGCTGGCACAGCAGATCCAGGGCGCGACCACCGCCGCTGAGGCGAAGCCTCTGTTCGAGCAGCTCAACGCGAAGGCGCAGCAGCTCCGTGCCGGGCTCGACGCCAACAAGGATGGGCGCGTAGGCTGGCAGGAGAGCGAGGGTGGCCTCGACACGTGCAAGACCCACATGGACCTGATGATGAGCTCGCTTTAGGAGCAGCGTTTACAGCAACGAATAGGGGCTCCCCGGTGTCGGGGAGCCCCTATTTCGTCCACGTCGGTACCGATGGTCCGGACCTCTGGGGCGAGCTAGATTTCATCAGTGTCCTGCGGACCCTCCAGGCAACCCAGATGAGACTGTGAGCTTCGTACATCTCCACACCCACTCGGAGTATTCCCTTCTCGACGGCGCCAACCGGATCTCCGACCTCGTTCGTAAGGCAAACGAGTTTGAGATGCCGGCGCTGGCTCTCACCGACCACGGGTGCCTCTTCGGAGCCTGGAGCTTCCACAAAGCTGCAAAGAAGGCGGGGATCAAGCCGATCCTCGGGATGGAAGCGTACGTGGCTCCGGGGGATCGGCGCGATCGTAGTAGAATCGGCCAAGGCAAAAAGGCTTACTACCACCTGGTTCTGCTGGCTCGAGACAGAGAGGGCTATCGTAATCTAGTAAAGCTCTCGTCGATCGGTTACACGGAGGGCTTCTACCGCCGGCCCCGGGTGGACCGCGAGGTGCTGGCGCGGCATTCAAAAGGACTCATCGTTAGCTCCGCGTGTATGGCGGGAGAGGTGGCACGCCACCTGCTCGCGGAAGACCGCGAAGGTGCCCGCGAGGCTGCCCAGTGGTACGCCAACGTGTTCGACGGACGTTACTACCTCGAAGTTCAGGCCCACGATTCTGATGGTCAGGCAAAGCTGAACCGCGAGGTGTTCAGTCTCGCCGACGAGCTGGGCCTCCCGGTTGTGGCCACGAACGACTCCCATTTCCTAACCGCCTCGGATCACGACGCGCACGACGTCCTGCTCTGTATCGGGCTTGGGAAGGACCGCGACGACCCGAACCGGATGCGCTACGACAGAGGCCTCTATTTCAAGAACGCCCTGGAGATCTCGGAGCGTTTCCCGGACCGGCCGGACGTGATCGCGAACACTCTGGCGATCGCCGACCAGGTGAACCTGGAATTCAACAAAAAATATCACTTGCCCGCCTTTCCACTGCCCGCGAGCCAAAAGGACGAAAACGAGTACCTGGTCCACCTGGCGATGGTGGGCGCCCAGGCACGATATGGCGACCCTCTTTCCGATCATGTGCGGGAGCGCCTCGATTTTGAGCTCGGGGTCATCAAGGGAACGGGATATGCCGGCTACTTCTTGATCACGTGGGACTTCATCGATTGGGCGCGCCGAAACGGAATCCCAGTGGGGCCCGGACGAGGGTCGGCAGCCGGTTCTATCGTGGCATACTCCCTCAGGATCACGAATCTCTGCCCGCTCGAGCACGACCTGCTGTTTGAGCGATTTCTGAATCCAGAGCGGATCTCGATGCCCGACATCGACATCGATTTCTGCTTCGAGCGCCGCGGAGAAGTGATCGAGTACGTACGCAATAAGTACGGCGCGAACGCGGTGGGTCAGATCATCACGTTCGGGACCATGAAATCTCGGGCGGTGATCCGAGACGTTGGTCGTACCCTAGGGTTCGAGCCGAGCGAAACGGACCGGATCGCCAAGCTCATCCCAAATCTCCCACAGCAGAGCTTCTCGGTGGAGGAGGCGATAGCGCAGATCAAAGAGGTCCGCGACCTCTACAAGCAGGATGAGCGCCACCGCAACCTGTTCGACTACTCGATGACCCTCGAAGGACTCTCTCGGCACTCCTCCGTTCATGCTGCCGGTGTGGTCATCGCCCCCGGACCGCTCGACGAGTATGTGCCAGTCTGTATCCAGACTGGAAAGAACGGGTCCGGTGGAGACGGCGAGGAGGCCATGGTCGTCACCCAGTACGACATGAACTGCCTCGAAGAAGCGGGCATGTTGAAGATGGACTTTCTGGGCCTGAAGACCCTGACTGTTATTCACGACGCGGTGGAGATGGTGCGAAACCGACTGGGGTCACTCCAGCACCCCCAGACCGGGGTGGTCTATGCTGACATGGACGACGTACCGCTGGACGATCCCGCAGTCTACCGTATGCTCGCCCGGGGTGGCACCAGCGGCGTTTTCCAGTTCGAGTCGAAATTGGGGCACGACAAGCTCCGTGCCATCAAATGCGACCGCTTCGAGGACCTGGTCGCGACCAACGCGCTGATCCGGCCGGGTCCGCTCGATTCGGGCATGACCGACGTTTACATCCGCCGGAAGCTTGGCCAGGAGCCGGTCCAATATCCCCACCCCGACCTACGCGAGACGCTGGAGCCGACCTATGGCATCATCGTCTACCAAGAGCAGGTGATGCGAATCGCGAATATCCTGGGTGGCTACAGCCTGGGAGAGGCAGACGTACTCCGTAAGGCGGTAGGCAAGAAGGACGCAGTGCTCATCAAGAAAGAGCTGGGACTATTCGTCACACGGGCCGTGGAACTGGGAGTGGACCGTCACCTGGCCATGGACATAGCAAACCAGATCGAAACATTCGGCCGCTACGGGTTCAACCGTAGCCATGCGGCGGCATACTCTGTCCTCTCGTACCACACCGCGTGGCTCAAGGCTCACCATCCCGCGGAGTTTATGGCGGCGATGCTCTCAGCGGTGCTTGACAAGACCGACGACGTAGTCAAGTACATTGCCGAATGTAAGGACCTCGCCCGTCACCTGCCCGATCTCGAGAAAGGCATTGAGGTGCTTCCCCCCGAACTCAACGAGTCGGGCTGGAAGTTCACCACCGTAGGAGCCCACCAGATCCGCTTCGGCCTCGGGGCCGTGCGTGGCGTGGGGAGTGGGGCGGTGAACTCTATTCTCGAGGCGCGAAAGGAGGGCGGGCGCTTTCGAAGCCTATTCGAATTCTTGGAGCGGACCGACACTCGCGCACTCAATAAGCGGGCCTGCGAAGCGCTGATCGCAGCGGGTGCGCTCGACTCCTTCGGCAGGCGCGGCCAGCTTCTGAGCGCACTAGACATGGCCTACCAGGAGGTACAGGCACGCCAGGCCGAAAAGCTTAGCGGGCAGGAGTCTTTGTTCGGCGCCACTTCGGTCGTGCAGCGTAAGGACCCGGTTCTCCCGGACGTTCCAGAGTGGGGAGAGTCCGAGCGCCTGGCACGCGAGAAGGAGGCTCTAGGGTTTTTCATTTCAGGACACCCCCTAGACCGCTTCCGGGAAGTCCTCCGTGCTTTTGACCGCGTGACCACTGCCAACCTGAGCGAGTATGCGGGGCAGAAGGTCGAGTTGGCGTGTGTAGTGACGTCCGTGACCCGCCAGATCTCCCGCAAGGACAGCTCCGAGTGGGGCAAGGTTGTCGTCGAGGATTTTTCGGGTACTGCCACTGTGCTCGCGTTTAAGGAGGCGTGGCAGTCCGCGCGTGAATTGCTGCAGCAGGACGCAGTGGTGCTTGTCCGCGGTTTGGTCTCAAATCGAGAGCGGGATGAAGAGGATCCACCACTCTTCCTGGATGATGTCGAGCGGCTCGAGGTGCTGACGACTTCCGAGCGGCTCGCAGTCCAGATCAAAGTCGAATGTGGCGCGACCGTACCCGAAGATGCCTTCGCCCGGGCTCGTACCGTGCTCGAGGGGCACCCCGGTGTGGCGCCCCTCGAATTCATAGTAGGAAACGGTGAGGGTGCTCGCTTCCGGTCACGTACCCTCAAGACGGACATCACCAACGGCACGCTTGAGGAACTTCAGGAGGTGTTTGGGAGGGATCGGGTGCGGCTCGTGAAGGCAGTCACCTCGGCCAGAAAAACGTAGGGGGCGCCGCACCGCTCTCGCGGCACGGCACCTCCTATGTTGATCTGACTAGATCTTGAAGCAGTAAAACAGCCCGGCGCCTCCAGTGCTCACGAGACCGGCCTGGCTGCAAGAGCGGCTCGGGTGAGCCGCGTTCCAGGAGGAATTGCCGCCCCCAGAACGGTCGCTGTGACCGATCATCGCCATTCCCACATCGTTGTTCGTCCAGTTGTCGCATGTGGTCGTGGAAGCCCTCCCCAGCAATGCGCGGCCGTGGGAGTCAGACCCCGTCAGAATGTCGTGCTGGTTGGGGGAATCTCCCTGCCCGTTCACCTGCTCGCCCTTCTCGGTTAGCGCGTATCTCTTGTTGATCTGATTGCGGTCACGGTGGATGTCTCCGTGCAGGTCAGCGACGTTCCCTGCGATCATCTGCCCGCTCGCGCCATACCAGGGGCCATCACCAATCCGGTCGCGCGCGTTGACAGCGGCCTCGCCACCTCCGGCAGCCGTGCTCAGGTAGGCGCGCCAGACACCGTCTGTGACCCCGGCCGCGCGGGCCAGCGACTCACAATACTCGTCGGCGCCCGCCAGGCCGCCTAGGTTGGCACCATCACCCATGCCGACGCTGGTGATGAAGAAGCTCATCGGCTGCTGAGCCTGTTGCTGGGCGCTCAGCAGCGCCGGAGAAGCGGCGAGTAGCACGGCGGCCGCGAGGGTAGGGAGCGTGATCTTCTTCATAGTTATCCCTCATTCGAGGTGGGTGACGTTTCCGGCCCGAGTGGGCCGACGTCGCTCCGGCCAGTATAATTGGCGGGTGTGTCTTCGGACAGGAAGCCGGTGCTCTGCCGTGTGGATGGTGGTGACTACTACGAGACGATGCTTATCCATCGGAAATTGTTGGCTGTCCTGACGTTCGTCCTGTGCGGCGCTTGCGCCGAGCAGGGGGGGCCCTGGGCTCCCCCTATCGCCTTTGATACTGCCCGGGTAATGATCCACGGTGGCGCCGATTCCACGGGTCTCCTCGTCGAGGTGTCGCGGACCGCTGCTCAAAGATCGTTCGGCCTGATGTCGCGGCCCAGCCTGGACCGGGAATCCGGGATGATTTTCCTTTACGGTTCTGCTCAGGCCGGCAACTCAGGCTACTGGATGTTCCGCACGAAGATGCCTCTGGACATCGCATTCATGGACAGCGCCGGTGTGATCGGTAAGGTCCTGTCCATGGAGCCGTGCAAGAGCGAACTCTACGCAGCGGCGTGCCCTACGTATGCGCCGGGTGTGGATTACTGGTCGGCGCTGGAGGTGAATCAGGGGTGGTTCGCGGAGCACAATGTCGGGGACGGGGACACGGTTCGGTTGGGGCCCTAAGGAACTAACGTTCCTTAATCTCGTCATATCTCATCCGGAGAGTGACCACCGGATTAGCATTCTCACTCGGAAGTATGTTTTCGTCCGTGACGTCGATATAGAGCTGGTAACGGCCGTCGTTGAACGACGTGCCGTGCGGATCGCTAGGGTCGGCCGCCAACAAGTAGGCAACCTGTGCGTGACGCGTCTCGCAGGGCGCGGCCGGAACGGGTCTGGTCTGGCAGCTGCATCGCCTGTCCCCCCCCGCTGCATCGGCGGCTTCCATGGCTGCTATCACCCGGTCCTCCAACGCCCCATCCGCTGCCAAGAAAGCGGCCACGGCATTTTCGACCACTGCGCTGGACGCCAGGAGATTACCCTGGATCGCGTAGTAAACCTCCGTTCCCGGCACACGCCCGCCCCGGTCGAGCGAAGCGCGGCCATTTTCGCTTCCCGAGAATCCGGCCACGCGACCGTGCCGGTCCACGATGCCGAATTGCCGCTGATCGACAGTGGAATCCTGCCTGAGCAGATCAAGGATCCGGTCGGGGGCCGTTCCTCGCTCAATCTCGCGGTAGATGAGCTCCTGGTTCCGGCCCGCGGGATCGATCCTGGCTTGCGCTGCTGCGACTCCCAGGCCCGGGACAATGACTGCCTGGACGTCCATGAGGCCGTTCGCGGGGATCCGCCGCAGGGTGGCCTGTGCTAGGCAGGTAGCTGAAGCAATCACGATCCGTCCCGTACGGGCATCGATCGTGATCACTGACCACGTCGCTGAAACGGGCGAGGGTAACCCTCCCAGAGCCATGGTTGCGGCGATCAATGACAAGAGTGGCAGACTTGGTCGCCTCATTAGGGAGTGCCTTGTGGTTTAGCCAGGAACCGTTCGACGATCCCGGAAAAACCCTCGACGTCGGTCAGGAACCCGTCGTGGCCACAGGCCGAGGGCACGTGGATAAGCTCGTGTCCAGGGCCCAGTCGCTCGTGGAGCTCTCGCATCTGGTAGGCAGGGGCGATCGCATCAGGCTCCATGGAAACCAGCGTTACGGGCACTCCAACTCGCCCGGGGTCCACCCGGTGCAGGTCCATAGACAGGCTCAGACTAAGAAAGGCCCGCGCGTCGAACTGGTCGGCAAAGATTTGACCATGGTAGTCCAGGTAATCCTCGACCGGAAAGCGAGGTCCGTCTAACCCCACCGAGGGCTCCCCATTGAAGCGAGCCTGGAACTCCTCCTGCGACCGGTAGGTGGTCATGGCGAGAGAGCGCGCGAGTGCGAGCCCCTCACGTTCCTTCCCTCGCGCTATGGCATCGGCCACAATCCGGCGCTGGATGACTCGCACCGCTGTGGCGAGCGGGTGGCTCCTGTGCGCAGAGCCAATCACCAGCGCGGAGCGAGTTCTATCATAGTGGTCAGCTGCAAAGGCCAGCGCTACCGCGCCACCATAGGACGCGCCGATCACGGCGTGGAGCGTAGGGATCTCGAGGTGGTCCGCGACCGCGCGGAGTGCGTTGGCCTGGTCGGCCGGGGTGAGTGACGGAAAGATCCCGGTGCCGTCCGGCTCGGGAGCACTCGATCCACCCGGACCCGCCAGGAAGTCGATTCCCAGCACCCGCCAACGGTCTAGGTCCAACCCCCGGCCGGGGCCGACGACTTCCTCCCACCATCCAGGGGACTCGTCCCTGCTGGGTTCGGCGCACACCCTTCGGTCCGCGGAGATTCCACCCATCACGGCTACCACTGGGGCGGCTTGCGCACCCACGATACGATACGCAATACGGCACGGGGCGATGCGTCCGCCCAGACGGAGGGAGAATCCTTCCTCCACCACGACGTTGTCGTCCTCGAACGTGAATTGTCCGCGGTCCGGGTTCGCCGCAACGCGCTCACTTTCCCCTGCTACTTGCCCCCGCCCGAGGGGCTCGGGCTTTGCCACCCTCCGTATGCCGAACGCCGACCGGGTGCTCTTCATGCGTGCCCTTTCTCCTGAAGACGCCAACCGCACCGACTCTGGACTGTCGAGGATCGGTGCTGCTAGCGCTGCCGCCCGTTTCCTGCTGGGCTCCGTGGGGCGTATGTCCTGGGCTTTAAAACGATAAGGCCCGGGCCGCGAGTGGCGGCCGGGCCAGTCGGTTTTTAGCGCTTGTTTTACGTGGCGGCAATATGCGTCAAATCACCACGGAGCCTTCAGTTGTATAGGATACGCTAGCACGAGTTCCCGAGGGTCGTCAAGACGGGGGCTCTCGGGAGACCCTCCCTCTGGGACCGCCTAGCGCTGCCACCTCAACTCTCCGTAAGTTGGCTAGGAATCTAGGGGTCACAGTGGCAAATGCCGTATCGTGCGAACACCGCGAGGTTGAGTCGTGAAGAAGCTAGCAATGGGATTGGGGGGGCTGCTCCTTTCCGGATGCTTCACCTACGTGCCCGTTGACCTGGGTGTCCTGCCTGCGGGTGGTCGTATCCGCGTACAAGTGGAGGACCGGCGAGGCAGTATCTTCCAGGCTCCGTCCGGATTGGCGCAGCTGTCGGGTATTCTGGTCAGGGAGAATCCCACGGAAGTAGTCCTGCGCGTGCCACTCGCGGTTGGCAGCGAGTTCGGACAGGAACTCACCATTCCGATCAGCTCGATCGTGAGAATCGAGACCCGGGAAATGGACGGCATGCGATCCGCGGTTCTGGGAGTCGGTGCGCTCGGGGCCACGGCAGGGATCCTCGCGATTATCGCGCGACCAGGAGGCAGGCTCTCACCCGGGGGGGGACCGAATACGGATACGGGTGAAGAATTCACCGGGGGACTTGGGAGAACCGTGATCTTCAGTATTCCGATCTGGTAGCGACCCGGAAAGCCTTGCGCGGCGCCCCAACCACAGGAGAGATTTCCCTGCGAGGTGCGTTAACGAACGCTCGGACAGCCGGCCCCGCTTAGGGCCGGCTTATTTTTTTTTCTTCCGAATGGGCTCGGGGGATACCCACAGCCCGGAGAAGAGCGAGATCATGAGTGCCACTTCACCACCCTTCCGGGTGCTAAAGTTCGGCGGCACCTCGATCACTGGCCTCGAGCGGGTGGAGGCGATCGCCGGGCAGGTACAGGATCGGCTTGCCAGTCATGCCCCCGTGGTCGTCGTGTCGGCATTCGCAGGTGTGACTGATGCGCTCATCTCCGCGGCCCGGGCAGCGGCCAGCGGGCAGAGCTACGAAAAGATGGAGGTTCGCATCTCCGAGCAGCACCTGGGGGCGGCGCGCGAGCTCCTGGGCCGGGACGACGCGACCGAGTCTGGAGTGGCGCAGCGGATCGATCAGTTGGGTCGTCTCCTCCGAGGCGTCGCGCTCTTGGGTGAGTGCAGCCCCCGTACGCTGGATTCGGTGCTTGCAGTGGGCGAGGGACTCTCCAGCGTGGTGATCGCGGCGGCCTTCCGGGATCGTGGCCTGCCAGCACAGGCGATCGACCCGGGGCGATGGATCATCACCGATGACAATTTCGGAGAAGCGGCTGTAGACATGGCTGCGACCCGAGAAGCCGTGTGCAGGGAGGCTGCCGCAACCGAGGGCATTCCGATCGTACCTGGTTTCATCGGAGCCTCGCCTGCCGGTGACGTTACCACCCTCGGCAGGGGAGGATCCGATCACTCGGGCGCTGTTCTGGGGGTCTGTCTTCCTGCGGACCTGGTGGAGATATGGACCGACGTAGATGGGGTCATGAGCGCCGACCCGCGGGTAGTGCCGGAGGCCACAAGTCTTGAAGAAATGAGTTTCCACGAACTTCTCGAGCTGAGCCATTGGGGAGCGAAGGTGGTCCACCCGGGGGCCGCCCGACTCCTGCGTGAGCGCGGCATGCCGCTGGTCATCAGGAATACACTTCGGCCTGATCACCCGGGTACACGCGTGGCCACCGATGCTGGATCAGGTGGCGAAGTTCCTGTCCGGGCGCTGGCGTCCCGCACCGACGCCGCGGTGCTCCAGCTGAGCGCGCGAGCTGGCGATGATGCAGCCCCGATGACCGCACGTGCTCTCGCCGCACTTCACAGCCACCGGGTGCGCGTGCTCCTGGTGACACAGGGGGGGAGCGAGGCCTCGGTGTGTCTGGTAGTGCCGAGCCCGTCCGCTGAGACGGCTCGATCGGTGTTGGCGGAGGAATTCCGCCTCGAACGCGAGACCGGGCTGGTCGAAGACCTGCGAGTCGAACCGGATGGTGCGGTCGTCTCCGCCGTGGGTGATGGGATGCGCCACCGACCGGGCGTGTCCGGCCGCATCTTTGGCGTGCTGGGTAACCACGGGATCAATGTGCGCGCGATCG
>Ga0115002_10001705_pt1 | contig 29772 bp, 28 predicted proteins | sample ArcticOcean_MG_C_8_FD_89576 | JGI IMG/M metagenome (GOLD analysis project Ga0115002, IMG submission 89576) | Marine microbial communities from western Arctic Ocean - ArcticOcean_MG_CB11_86 | ecosystem: Environmental > Aquatic > Marine > Oceanic | place: Arctic Ocean: Canada Basin | collected... | reverse complement strand
TCAGCCCGGTTCACGATCTCCCGAATAGACGACTACGTTCGCGCCACGGTTTACGCATCAGACGGCGAGAAGGCGTGGATGCAGCCAGTGTTCCAGGACTGACGCACCCTGAGGATTAATGGATCTTGTTTTTCAGAACCTCGTTATGAATCGGATTACGAAGTTGTCGAAGGCATGCGTGTAGCAAGCGCCAGCAACGCCGTCCCGGCTGCTACGACCGCCGATACGAAGAAAACGCTGTCCAGGCCGGGGCCATCCGCCACGAGGCCCGATATCAGCGGCCCGGCCAGTACACCGACCCCGTACATAGACTGATAGAAGCCCATCGCTGTGGCGCGTAGTCTTGGGATTGCGGTCATAGCGGCCAGTGCCATAAGCGTCGCCGAAAGTACGCCGTGGCCTAGGCCGGCGATGCCCTGCGTGATGAATAGCGGCGCCGGGCTGTCAGCAAGAGTTACGGCGGCGGTGGCGATGCCAACCACCACCAGCGACCCGGTCACTGCGACCCGATATCCGACCCGGCCAACAATCATCGGCGTTATCAGCGTGCCAACCACCGCTCCTCCCAGCGTGAAGGTGGTGATGTAGCCGATGGTCGATAGCGACGCCCCGATGCTCTCGGCGTATACGGGGACAAAGGCGAAGTAGGTGGCAAAGGCGATGAACTGTACGCCGACGCCGATCACCGCAAGTCGCAGCAGTAGTCCTGAAGATGCCACACGTTTGACGGTCTCGAAGCCGTAACGTTCAGCACGCTCAGGCCGTGGTTCAGGAGCCGACAGGATTAGGACCGTGCCGATGGCCCCGGCCAACACCGATCCCCAGAACGTCGCCTCGGTGCCGAACAGTTCAGCAACAACGCCACCTGCAAGCGTCCCTAGCACCAGTCCGAGGGCCCATATCGTCATGATCCGGGACATGGCTTTTGCCGTGTCATAGGGTCGGTAGTACGAGGAAAACAGGACCGTGATCGCCACCCATCCCGCAACGGATGCACCGGTTAGCAGTCGTGCAGCGAACAGCATCTCGGTGTTTGGAGCAACCGCCAATCCAAGGCCGCCGACCGTCGCCAGCACCAACGATCCAACTGCGAAGGGTTTGCGGCGGCCGATCAGGTCTGCGCCGATACCGATAGGCAACCTGAGAACGACCTGGCCCACGGCGAAGCCGGCGATGACCAGACCGATCATCGTGTTACTTGCGCCAAGTTCTGCTGCGCGCAGTGGCAGGAACGGCACGTAGAGGTAGAGCGACAGATACAGGAAAATCGTCGCCACAGTGACGGTAATAATCCCGCGCCGGGCCTCGGAGTCCGACAGCCCTGGTATGGCCCCGGTCAGGGTCGAAGTGCTTCCGGGTATAGCGGTCATTTCACTCCGTTGTTTGCGGGATACGCCTCAGGAAGACAAGCGATCCGCCAGCAATGGCCACCGCAGTTGAGACGTAGAATACGGCGTCGATGCTGACCTTGTCTGCGACAAGACCTGCAACTATCGGTCCAGAGATCATACCTATGGCGTACAGCGCCTGGTGAACTCCCATCGCAGTTGCGCGCAATGAAGGCGCGACCGCCAGTACCGCAAGCGTCATGAGGAGCGACGCCTCTATTCCTCTGCCAAATCCCCCGACTGCCTGTGAGACTCCCACCCCGAATATCGTGTCCATGCTTGGGACAACGACCACGGACGCGGCGACCAGCAGAGCACCGAAGAAGATCGTGAACTGGTATCCGATCCTACGCACGATGAAAGGCGCGCCGATAGTTCCTGTTACCCCTCCGGCGAACATTGCTGTGGTCACGTAACCGATCTGGGATTCGGTACCGCCCAGCTCCCGCGCGAAGATAGGGATGAAGGTAAAGCTGGTAGCGAACATGGTGAAATGTGCGAAGACAGCGATCGCTGAGACCAGGACAAGCTGGGGCGCAGTGATGATCGACAAGAAGGTTGAGCGTGAGTAACCACCGCTGTCGGTCTTTGGCGGCTCTGGAGCCATAGCAAGCAAGACGAGACTGATGACGCCGACCAACACTGCTGAGTAGAAGGCCGCTGTCGGCGTCATGACCTCCGAAATCCAGCCGCCAATGAGCGTCGCCAGCACCAGCGCTATGCCGTTGACGGCAATGATCCGCGACATAGCCGCCGCAATTCCACGTGAGGTGAAGTAGGAGGCGTACAGGATGCTGAGTGCGACCCAGCCGGCCCCGGCAATCCCCGTGACAGCCCGGCCAAAGAACATATTGATAGGATTGGGAGCCGCTCCAAGCCACAGGGCCCCAAGGATCGCCGAGGCAATGGCAATCAGAGCGAATGGCTTCCGCCGGCCAAGGACGTCAGAAGCGACACCTATGGGTATGCGTAGCGCGATCTGGGCGATTGCGTATGCGGCGATGACCGCACCGACCATCGTGTTGCTTGCGCCAAGATCCTGTGCGCGGATCGGGAGGAACGGGACGTACAGGTAGAGCGACACCCAGAAAAAGAAGGTGGCCGCCGTTACCAGGACTATCCCACGCTTGCGCTCCACGGGGCCAAACCCCGTCGTCGTCGGGGTCGGTGCCGTGGCCGAACGGCTAGTTACGGCCACCCGCCTGGGCCCAGTGAGGGTCCGGGTGCGCTGCCATGTACTCAGTGTCCAACTCCACCCCGAGTCCCGGCTTATCGGGGAGTGTGAACTGGTCGCCTACGAACTCGATCGGCTCCTTTAGAACCTTGTTGTAGATGTCCGCTGTGGACGGCCCCGTCTCTAGCCGGTAGAAGTTTGGCGTTGCCATCATCACGTGCGCACCTCCCACCACGTTTAGCGTCCCAAGTGCGTCATGCGGGCTGATCGGCACGTAGTAGGCCTCCGCCAGTGTGGCGATCTTGCGCATCTCTGAGATGCCGCCGGTCCAGCATATGTCCGGCATGACGTAGTTCACGAGTCCCTCGGACAGCACATCGACGAAATCGAAGCGCGTGTAGAGGCGTTCGCCAACACACAACGGGACGTCGGTCCCGTTCTTGACCTGTCGTAGTGCGTTGATGCTCTCGGGCTGGACCGGCTCTTCGAACCAGTTCAGGTTTACGTGTTTCATGCGGTTGCAGAGATCGATTGCGGTCGGCACGTTGAAGTTGCCGTGGGCGTCGACCATAAGGTCGATCGAAGGCCCCACCTCTTCCCGGATGGCTGTCATAACGTCGACCCCGTGGGCTGCACCGGCGGCGGAAATCCGGCCGTCCATGTAGCGACGATGTCTTGGCTGCATTTCGAAGAAGGGATCGGTCTTGAGGGCGGTGTGCCCCATGTCGACCAGTTCACGAGCGTGCTGCGCTGCGGTGGCCGGATCGTCCTGTCGGGCGACGTGTGTGTACAGCTGAATGCTGTCCCGGACCTTGCCGCCAAGCAGCTCGTACACCGGAACACCCAGCGCCTTGCCCTTGATGTCCCACAGCGCCATATCGATGCCGCTGATCACTGACGTGACAAGCCCTCGGGGGCCTAGCGTGGTGAATCGACGATACAGGTTCTGCCAGATACGTTCGATCTCGTTCGCGTTCTGGCCGATTAGCCCTTCCGCGAAATCCGCGCCCTGCACGGTCTCGCGAACCAGTTCGACCATACGGGCGACCATGATTACGCCGCCGCCGCCGGAGTTGGTCGCCTCACCGAAACCGGTGATGCCTTCGTCCGTGTTGACCTCAACGAATATCCAGGACCGGCTTTCTGCCACGCGAGTTGGCCAGACTTTGATGTCGGTGATTTTCATGCGGGCGGGTCTCCTGTGGGGTGACTGGTTTCCGGATTATCGAAGCAGAGAGTTGTTTCATGGGAATTACTGCGTCGAGTAGGTGTCGGGATGAGGCGGAGGCATCTTCGAGATTACACCCGGGAATGCGGTGATCGTCATCGGCGCTGCAGCTATTTTTAAGCAGCACATCATACAGTCGCAACCTTGGAATATTTGTGAGTGGGCCGTGGGAATCGCTCCACTGATTTTGGCCCTCCCTGTGCTAGACTCCGCGCCGATTACGGGAAGCTAACTTGACCCTGCGATAGCAGGACATAAATCTCACGACCGGTTATTCGGCATAGAAGGTCCCACCGATGAAGTTCGTCTACGCAAACCGCCGCCATGCGCTCTACCCGGCCAGCCAGCCCAACTGGGATGTATCGGCCGAGGACTACACCGACAAGTTCCTGGACAAGTGCCAGGACATCGGCATGGACGGCATGGAGATCGGATTCCAGGCGCTTGAGGGGCTTGGGTCCGAAGCGAAGGTAAAAGACTTTGGCAAGCGACTCGCGGGCCACGGCGTCCCGGCGCTGGTCATTCGTGCCGGTGGATCGCTGACCGCTGCCAAGGGCTTCAAGGACAACCGCGATCGACTGCACAGAATGGTCGACACCGCAGGAGCAGTGGGTGCAGATGTCATCAATGGCGCGCTGAGCGCTCCGATACGCTACCCCGGCAAGCCCGGAAGCGGCTCCGGTTGGTACCGGTCGCAGGACTCAAGCCGTGACGCAATGATTTACGACTACGAGCGACTGGCGCAGGAACTTCAGGGCGCAACCGACGCTGCGGCCGACAAGGGCGTCACGGTTTCAGTAGAAGTTCACCAGAACTCGATCGTCGACAACTCATGGTCGGCGCACCTAATCAATGATCTGGTCGACCGTGACAACTTTGGCATCAACCCGGACCTCGGAAATGTCTACTGGACGTACGACGAGCCGGAAGAGACCACCGATGAGCACATCAAGTCCGTAGCACCGATCTCGGTCTACTGGCACTGCAAGAACCTGTTCCGGGTCAATCACCCGGAGAACGAGCGCTCGGTATTCCTCCGTGTCGCCATCCCGGACGGTGAGATCGACTACCGTTACGCCATTACGGCTATGGTGGAAGCGAACTACGGTGGCTACATGGCCATCGAGGGTGCATGGGCCGGGGACCAGTGGCGCGCTGACGGACGAAGCGTGGAGTACGCCAAGGGTGTGATGGCTGACATCGACGCCGGACGGGGCTAAACGCCCCCGGCTAATTGAACTGCTCAGGCGGGGCGGGCTTCGGCCCGCCCCAACGTGTTTCCAGGGAGTATTCGGTCCAATGAAGTACTGCTACGCCAATCGTCGACAGGCCGCGTTTCCGGACGTCCACAGCACATGGAGCGCACGCCCGGAACACTTCACCGACGCATGGCTTCGATTGGTCAACAATGCCGGGTATGACGGGCTGGAGGTGGGCGCAAACACTCTTGGCCTTCTGTACGGCGATGCCGGTGTGGTCGGGTTCAAGGACAGGCTTGAGGGATACGGCTTACCGATAGCCGCGGTACGGGCGGGCGGGTCGCTGATCGAAGCGAAGTCCGCCTTCCGGAATCTGGGCGTACTGAGTAAAAGCGTTGATTACGCTCAGTCCGTCGGATCTTCTCTGGTGGTAGGCAACCTGATGGCACCGCAGCGCTATCTGCCCAAGGGGTTCGAGCCGACCGGGATGACCCATTCCCAGGATTCGTCCCGGGACGCGTCTGTATATCTGTACGAACGCGTTGCCGATTCGATACGCCCGGTATGTGATGTCGCGGCGGAGCGCGGGATCACGGTCGCAATCGAGATGCACCACGCCTCTCCGGTCGACAACTCTTGGTCGGCGCGACTGCTAAACGATTTGGTGGATCGGCCAAACTTCGGCATCAACCCGGACATCGGAAACGTCGCATGGGCTTACCACGAGGCGGAAGAAACGCCGGAAGATAACGTCAATAACCTGGCCGATATTTGTGTCTACTGGCACTGCAAAAACGTCGTCCGCGTGAACCACCCTGAGGACGAGCGGTCGATAGCGTGGAAGGTCTCGCTGGCAGACGGTGAGATGGACTATCGCTATCTGATGACGGCGATGGTGCAGGCGGGATACGACGGTTACGTCGCCATAGAAGGCGGCCGGGTAGGGGACCAGTTTGAGATGGATACCCGAAGCCTGAACTACATGCGGGGGCTGGAGTCAGAGGTCCGAACGACTATCTGAAGCCCAACACGCCTGGGTCTAATTAGTCCTGCCCTGAGGTTTTCGAAGGGCCGGGATTCAGCCAAGCGATTTCCAGGCTTCTCGGCCTATGGCCTCGGCCCCCTCACCGTCTGCCAGCGTTTGGCCTCTCCCGCGGAGCGGGGGGGGGCGCGAAGGCAATACGGTCTGTATTCCTACTCACGGATGGGGAAGGAATATCATCCGATCCCAGCGGGAGAGGACTCAGGTGAGGGAGAAGGTTCGTGCTTCTCAACTCGCGTTTATCCTCGAATGAGGACGTTCGACCTTACGCCGCGGCTGGCTCCGGCGTCGCTGGCTTCGGCCTTGTCGCGAATGCCATGAAGATTGCGCCGCTCACAAACATACCGATCGTGACAGCGAACGCCAGGTCGTAGTTGTCTGTCTTGTCGAAAATGATGCCCGCCATCAGCGGTCCGATGATCACAGGGATCACGCCAAACATGCTGATGATCCCGAGGATGCTGCCGAAATATCGGACACCGAACGCTTCCGCCACCGTGAGCGGTATAAGCGCGCCTATCCCGCCGAACCCCAGACCAAACACGGCCACGGCGAGCCAGGCAAGGTTCGTTCCGTCGGCGACGATGAACAGCACCAGTCCAACGGACTGTATCGACAGGCTGAGAACGGTCGACCATCGGGCCGTGATCGTCTCACTTATGCGGCCAAAGGCCAGCTTGCTTACGATACCGAATGCGGCGACGATCGAAATTCCGGCGGCGGCCTCGTTCTTGGAGAAACCTTCCGCTTCCATGTGTGGAATCAGCTGCGTTAGCACGGCTGTGTAGGTGAACATCGCTGCCGTCAGGCCGAAAGTTATGAAATAAAACGTCTTCATCCTCAGGACCTGGCTGGCGGTGTACCCGGCGGCGGCTGCCGCTGCGCTGGCGGCGTCCATTGCGGCAGGTGCCCAGCGTTTGTTCGTCTCTTTAGCGACGTCCGCCGGTTGGTCTCGGATGTAGTGCCAGGCTGCGATGGCGATGATGATGATGATGAAGCCGTAAACGGCGTAACCCCACCTCCAACCTGCGGCTGCAATTACCAGCGTCCCCAGCGGGACCATGGTTAGCCCGCCGAAGTTGTTTCCGGCGGTGACGATCCCCATCATTCGGCCGCGTGTCCGCGCAAACCAGACCGAAATTAGCCTACCGGCGGGCATGACCGTGGCACCCGGAAAACCAACGAAGAGGAGCAGGCTGAATAGGTAGAACTGCGTCAGGAACGTGAAGTGGATCTCGGGCTGCCATACAAGGAGGTTGGGCGAGACGTTGATCGTCACGTTGCCGGCGTTGGTCATCACGGACCGCAAAAGGAACCCGGCCGCAAGAAAGAGTAAGGAGATAACCATCACGGGCCGCGCGCCGAACCGGTCCATCCAGCGACCGACGATGGGCGACAGGAATCCCGTGATCAGGCCAAGCGTGAGGGAGAAGTTTATCTGGGTGCGGGTCCAGCCGAACTCTTCTTCAAGGGGTTCTACGAAGGAACCAAATGCGTACTGGGCCATGCCGACGGCGAACCCGGTGGACAGGAAAGCGACGCCAGATATGGGCCAACCGCGGTAGATCCCGGTTCGTGGTCCTGATGTTGTGGCGTCGAGGGTTGATGCATCACCGTCGTCGATGCTCGGGGAGTCGGTGGCAGCTATTTGGGATCTCTCCGTCGTTCTGTTTGTACGTTCGAGCCAGTGTGCCGGTATGCCCTGATGCCCTGATGCAAGGGGGGAGGGGGGTACCGGCGAGACCCGGAGTTTATTGACCCATCTCGCTGCGCAAAACCCGTCCTCTCCAGCATAGCAAAGGAGGGGGCGAATGGGCCGGTGTTTCGGTGGAATGTGGGGTGAGTTGCCGGGGCTGTCGGGACGTTGGTAACCGAGACACCCGCCCTTCGAGAGCATCAGGGTGGGTATGTGATGGCCTCAGTGTGGGTGTGATACCCGCATCTCGGTCGTCTAAGTCGCCGCTAACTACCGAGCGTTATAGCAGTAGTGGGTGGGACCTTCAGGCATCTTCTGGCTGGCGAACCAGTCACGTGTCCCGGGCAATCCGGCGATGACGTAGTGGTCGGCTAAAGGCCGTAACCAGATCTCGATGCGTCGTGGCTCGCCGGGATGCCGACCTGTGGTTGTGATGTCGACCACGAGATCGTTTTGAAGTGCGTTTTCGATTTCGGGATTTATGACACTGCCTCCGTTTGACCTGTGAGGGGTTTCCCGGCAGCTTACTGGAAGTGGACTTCGACCATCGGGCTATCGGCGACAAGTTGCTCCATAGTCGCCTGCCCCCTGTACCACTCGGTTTCTGGAGCCGACAACACGCGTTCACGTTCCGCTGCATCGGTGACGGGAACCGCCCGAGCCGAGAGGCCGATCTTCGCCGACTCCTTCAGGTGGAACGTGAACTCCGGGTTGGCCACGAGGTTTGCGTACCAGTCACGTTGGCCGGGAGTGCCTGTGATGAACACACGACTCTCTATGAACATGAACCAGATCTCGGTCTTGCGCTGCTGGCCAGACCGGGTCCCGGTCGTTGTTATGTCGATGGTCTTGTCGCTGGCGATGGCCTTCTGGGCGTCGTCGTTCAGGCCTGAAACCTCTGGCATGGTTGGCTCCCCGGGAGATGGGCGGGATGTTCGTCGGTGGGTTCGAGGCGTATCCTCGCATCTCTTACCCACTTCATGCTCGGTACACGTCGATACGGCAATCCGAAAGGCATGGCCACGGAGAACCTGCGATGGCACTTGAGTTCACCCTTCACACCGACGGAGCCCACTTCCTGGGAGTTGCCGAGCCGTATCTTTTCCGCAACGAGGCCGAGAACAGCCTGACCCTTGGCGTGGCTGCGACGTTAGCGTCGAATAGCTCGTCCGACCACCTGTGGGTCACGGTCGCGTACAAAGGAGAAGTCATCGCCACGGCTTTTCACACGCCGCCGTACAACGTCGTGCTGACAGGGGATTCGGACGAGGCGGTCGACCTTATGGCCCGCCGGATGCATAACGCCGGGACAACCCCACCGGGAGTACTCGGACCTTCTAGGTTGGCGTCCAGATTCGCAACCAACTGGGCCGAACTTACCGGCGGGACCATCGGTCGAGGTATGGCCCAGCGAATCTATCGGTTGGAAAAGGTCATGCCCCCTGCCTCAACAGCGGGTGAATTGCGACCTGCGGTGTCTGACGATCTGGATTTATTGGCGAGTTGGCTCGATGCGTTTATCGAAGAGACCGGAATCCCCAATCCGTCAACCGGCCGTCAGATGGCAGGATCAGGTATCGACGAAAAGCGAATCTTCGTCTGGGACAACGGTGGACCGGTCTCGACGGCGCTATGGAATCGGCCGACCCAGACCGGCGTCACCATAAACGCCGTATACACCCCCGGAAACGAACGTTCACGCGGCTACGCATCGGCCTGCGTCGCGGCGCTCAGCCAGAGAATGCTGGACGAAGGCCACGCGTTCTGTTGTCTGTATACAGACCTGTCGAACCGGATCGCGAACGACATCTACATGAGCATCGGATATAAACCGGTGTGCGACGTAGACGAGTACCTGTTCAGCTAGAGTCGGGCTGTCCCCCTGAAGACACCCCCGCTGACGATAGTGAAGTTTCCTGGGATTTCACCGCTGAGATCTGTCTGATCACGATGTACATCGGCGGGGTCGCCAGGAAACTCAGGGCCGTCACATACCAACGGAATGGGGCGAGGTCAGCGGCGGCGTCGAACGCTACTCCTGGAATAATTACTCCGACCACCTGGCCTAGCGGGCTGATCGCCCCGAACGCCGCGACGGAGATCCCCCGTGCCAGATAAATCTGTCCCAACACCGGATACCACAGAAGCCTTACCGCCGTCGTTATGCGGCTGGTTATAGGAAGAACTGCGCGTGCGGCGCCGCCAAGCTCCGGAAGTAACCCCCCACACCAATACGTCGATTAGCAGGGATGCGATCGAGTAGATAACAAGAGCCGTCTGCCATGAACTGGCATCGGAGATCACTCGCATTAAGGGGGGGCAGGGCCCAGCGGCGAAAGATGCGATCACCAGGCCAAGTCGTTTTAGCCTGACAGTGGGGTCCGCCCACGCTCGCGCCACAGAGCCGAGCACGATGGAACCGATCATGCCGCCACCGAGTCCGGCAACTACTCATACAGCCATCACGACCCAGAACGATGGAATGACCGCTGTCAAGAAAGTGCCTATCCCGACCACGATTAACGCGATGGCCATGAGTCGACGCAGGGATGGCCCGTCGACGAAGGGGGTGAGCACAACTGCGATCACGAAGGCCCCCGCAAACGAGACCGATCCAAGCTGTCCGGCCAGCCCTTCAGACACGTCAAAATCGTTCGCCATCTCTGTGAGGAACGGCGACATGCTGCTGATGTGCGGGATGCTGAACGTGGCAATCAGCATCAACAACGGCAACGTCAATCGGTTGGAAGTGGCCGGCCTTGTCATCGGCACACACCTCCCGGATGCTGCACGGTCCCTCCCCGTCGGAAGAAGGCTCTCTCAGTGAAAACTAACCGCTTTTTAGGCGGCGAGGTGTGCCCCGGGGATACCTTTGCTACGCGTTAAACGGGGATTACGTCGACCGCATAGCGAAGATCATGCGACGGATGGAGGGGGCGATGTCTTGTGATATGTCGGCACGGTGGTATGGCGATGTCCTCGTTTGACGACGAGTTGAAGCGCCCATGCGATGTATACTCCGCCCGCTTGAGATACGCCTGTTGACATGCAGGCGCTCGCAGCGGAATAGGTACACAGGAGATATATCGCATGGCCCTCGCAGCTCCCCCAACTCTGAACCAGGACGTGGTACATCTAGCTGATCTCCGGGAGCGGCACGCCGGAGAAGAGCGGTGGGGCGAACTCCTCACCAGGGACGGGCGCAATCGCGGTCTCCTGATTACCGCGCCCCCGAACGCGACGCCGGACCCGCACATCCATCCGGACTTCAACGAGTTCTGGATTATGTTGGACGGCGAGACCGAGTACCAGATCGGCCAGTACGAGCCGTTCAAGGCGAAGTGGGGCGACGTTGTCATCGCACCTTGCGGCTACCGCCACGATATTCGCTCCACCGGCGCGGGCCCGTGGAACATGCGACTGGTCGTCGGACCGCAGTGGAGCAACCACGACATCAAGGGCATCGAGCCGTCGAAACTCCTACCGTTGCCAGACGCCGAACCTGCCAACCTCATTCACACGTCGTACGAGTGGATGTTGGAGCGGCACGGGAGCGACACGAACTGGGGCGAAGAGGTGGTGCTGGATGAGCGCAACCGCGTCAATTCTATTCACTCACTCCCCGGCACTTCCAACAATCCGCACTGGCACCCGGACTTTGACGAGTGGTGGGTCGTGCTTAAGGGCGAGCTCGAGTGGCGAGTCGGCAAGAAAGAACCGTTCACGGCCAGAGCCGGCGACGTTGTGTTTGTGGAGCAGGGCTACCGCCACGAAATAATCACCGTCGGCGATGAGTCTGCTGTACGGCTAGCGGTCACGAACCGGGCCGGGATTCACATCTTCGATGGGGACGAGCCTGCGCCTAAGGAGTAAGGGTGGGTTTAGCAGAACCGCTAGCCTTTTACTGCTGTGGCATGGGGACAGTGGCCCCCTCCTAACGTAGGCGGGGGTTCGGGGGTAGTTATTCCCGTTACTCCCGGCGGAATAGTTTTCGACGTGTACAAGAAATTCAGGAGCATCAATTTGCCAGGACCAGCAACTTCATCAACCGTTTACGAACCCGTCGCGCTCTGGGGTCGGATCCCGCACGGGATCTACTTCAAGGACGCCACAGCCGCCGCCGTCGATGATGCGCGCGACCGTGTGTATGTGTTCAACCGCGGAAACCACCCGATGGTGGTGCTGAACAAGGCGGGAGATTTCATTGAGTCATGGGGGCAGGGTGACTACCAGCGTCCTCACGGCGTGACGGTCGACCCTGAAGGCAACCTGTTCCTTGTAGACGACCTTGATCACACGGTGAAGAAGACCGACCCGCACGGGAAGGTGCTCTTCACGCTTGGCACGCCGGGCGAGCCTTCCGCATGGCAGGAGGGCGGCATGTTCAATCGGCCGACCCACGTCGCCATCCAGAAGTCCACCGGTGACTTCTTCGTTGCGGACGGTTACGGCAACTCTCGTATCCACAAGTTCGACGCCGGCGGTGGTCACATCAAGTCGTGGGGAGGGCCCGGCACAGGACCGAGCCAGTTCTCACTACCGCACAACGTGGCGATGATCGGCGACGATCGGATCGCGCTCTGCGACCGTGAGAACTTCCGGGTTCAGGTGTTTACGACGGACGGCGAGTACGTCGACCAGTGGCACTTCCACCGACCCATTGCCATCGCAGCAGGCCGAGGTGACGACACCAACCTGTACGTCGCAGAGGCCGGCCCGCCGCCGGTGCAGCGACATGTGCCGGGACTCGGATTGTTCGTTATCGTGATCGACCGCGACGGCAACGAGGTCACGCGGTTCGGAGCCGGGACGCAGGGCGAGGGCCCGGACCAGTTCATGGCGCCGCACGGTATGGACACGGACGCCGAGGGCAACGTGTATGTGGCCGAAGTGTCGTTCACTACGGTCGGTCTCTTTGGCGATTCGTTTGATCGGGAGCCGGTGAGCCTGCGCAAGTGGGCGCGGGTGAGCGGTTAGTGGCTGAAGATTCAGGTCAGCTCCAGTGGTCGCTTGAAGAAGCGGAAGAGGGGATCGGTTCTAGTAGTACCGGGAACCCTCGCTCCAACACGGTCTTCACCAACGGCAGTATGCGATTGCTCGTATACGCGCCGCGTGGTGAAGATCTACAGGAAGCGCACGACCAGGACGAGGTTTACATAATCCAGACCGGGACTGGTTGGTTTGTGAACGGGGACGATCGACACGAGTTTGAACCCGGCGATGCACTGTTTGTGCACGCCGGGGTCGAGCATCGGTTTGAAGAGTTCACCAACGACCTGTCGATGTGGGTCGTGTTCTGGGGGCCAGACGGCGGGGAGTAGGGCGCAACCGCCGTGCCCAGAGGCGAACAATTAGCGTTCTGAGGCTCTCCAAGGGTCGGGATGGTGCATGGGAGCGCTGGTCTGCGGAACACCCTGCACTTGTAACGGGGACCGGCGACTAGTTTTGTTGCCAGTTAATTAGGCGCGATCATCGGCCCTTCGCGATCGCCGTACTAACCAAAAAAAGGATGACCGCCTGCATCGACTGCAGACGGTCATCCCCGCGTTACCTGTCAAGTTTTTGGCCGTACCCGGCCACAAGCAACCCTAGGCTGACGCCCAGGAGCCGTACACCGGGAACTGGGTAGCGATGATCTCGATGTATGCCGGCTGGTCTTTGGCATTGGCTTCGAGAGCTCGCTTCAGAGCCGGAAGAACTTCACTCGGCTCGTAGACACGCTCGGTAGCCCAGCCAATCTCTTTGATTGCGTTGGTCATGTTGATGTCATCATGTCCGAGCACGTCAAACGTGTAGGGATCGTGCCCTTCGCCCCAGAATCCTGGACCGTAACCTGAGAACCCACCGTTGTTGATGTGAATCAGTGTCACTCCCAGTCGGATTCGCGACAGCACCTCAAAGTTGCCGAGCATGTATGAAAGCCCGGCATCGCCAGTTACGGCCACCGACTGCCTGTCCGGGTAGGCCAGTTTGGCGCCAACCGCTGCGGGGAAGCTGAACCCCAGGGACGAGACGTTCCCCCAGCCGAGGAAGCCCCGGGGGATGAGCGTCTCAAACACCGTAGAAAGCTGATCACGGGTGTTACCGGATTCGTGCGTTACGAACGACTTCTCGAGATCCAACGCTTCCATTAGATCGCTGTAAACGCGGTAAGGGTTGATCGGCTTTTCGTCCGACGCCATCGCCTCGCGGTATACGGCCATCCCGGAGTCTTTTGTTGACTTAACTTCGGCAGCTACCTCCCCACTGCTTTCGATCGGTTCGCTATCGAGTTCGGCGATAAGCGACTTCAAAGTTGCTTTGGCGTCGCCGATTATTGCGTTCGAGGTCGGGTAGATCCTGTTCACATCGAACTCGTCGATGTTGCACTGGATGATCTTCTTGTTCACGCCATCGGGGATTCCGTGCCCGAATCGTCCCGGCGATATACTGGCGCCGACCGCAAAAATGAGGTCTGCGTCCTCGATGTACTTGACGACATGGTCGCCCCGGGTGCCGACAGATAGCGGGTGGTTCTCCGGGAACACGCCCTTTGCCTTCAGCGTGGTCACCACCGGAAGGTTCGCCTTCTCAGCAAACTCCCGAAGTTCGGCCGCTGCGCCCGAGTAGAGAACACCCTCTCCTGCGAACAGAATGGGACGCTTTGCTGATCGAAGCGCGTTCGTTGCGCTGGCAACGTCTTCGGGGTCCGGAAGCGTCTTCCAGCCCTTTGGAGACGTGTAGGGGTCTACCGTTTCGTCGTACGTCGCATTTGCGTCTGCAACGCCCAGCACCACTGGCCCCGGCCGTCCGGAACGGAGCATGGTGTAGGCCCGTCGCATCATTTCAGGCACACGCTCGGGCTTGTCGATGTACCCGTACCACTTGGAAACCCCGCGCATTGCAGCCGCCTGATCGTATCGGGTGCTATCTCCAGCACCTGGGGGTACCGCATCCACTATGCATAAGACAGGAGAACCGTCTTCATAAGCCTGGGCGATTCCGGAGTATGCGACCTGTGCCCCGGCGGCGTTTAGACCACCTGAGAAGGTGCAAACGCCAATCTGCTTGCCGTTGGTCACCCGGGAGAATGAATCAGCAACCGCTACTGCGTAACGGTCGTCTCGCATCATCAAAAGCTTCAAGCCTTCTTTGCCAAACGCGTTGTTGACGTGGCTGACCGGGAAGGTCGAAACCCACGGGACATTTTCCTGCTTGAGAATCCTTGCGATTCCTGTCGCTACATCTATGGTCACATCGTCACCTGTGGCTTTCGTTAGTTTGTCCCGGGGGTGTAGGAGATCCGTGCTTTTCTATTTCGATACCCTGTGGCTTATCCGGCAAGCTAACATTGGTCCGGCGGTTTTGCTACATACCGTACTAATGAATCACTCATCGACCTATTGACGGCCAGAGGAGATCTATGACCGACGAATCTAAAGGCCCCGCTCCCGGAGAAGACATTGTCCGATGGGTGTACTCGTCCACTAGCCCAGCCCAGTTGGCGGCGAGATATGACTTCTGGGCGGCAAATTACGAGTTAGACACGGAGCGAGATTACGGTCGCAACGACCCACAGATGACGATACCGCTTGTCCAGAAATATGTGCCCCATGGGGCACGAATTCTGGATGCCGGGGTCGGTACAGGCCTGGTAGGCCAGTTGATGATGGGCGCGGGGTATGACGATCTGACGGGCATCGATATCTCAGCCGAGATGATGGCCGAGGCCCGAGAAAAGGGTGTTTACGGCGATCTTCGACGGATGGTGTTGGGGGAGACCTTGGATTTCGAGACCGACTCGTTTGACGCCGTCACCTGCGTGGGCGTTCTGACATTTGGCCACGCTCCGGCAATCTCCCTCAACGAGTTCGTTCGTGTCACAAAGCCCGGTGGCCACGTCATCTATACGGTCCGACCGGATGTTCGTGAGACCGGCGGGTTTATCGAGATCGAGGACGAGCTTACAAAGGCCGGTCTGTGGAAGTTGGTCGAGAGGACCGACGAGTTCCCGTCGCTACCAAAGGGCCTTCCGGAGTCGATGCTACGGGTCTGGGTGTTTGAGGTGACGGGGTAGCGGTAGGGCGCTCCTGATGTATCCAAACGGCCGACCCCGTGACCAACTCAAGTCCGCCTAAAAGACAGACGATCCCCGTTGGACGCCGCCGGTTATCGGCAGGGTGGTTCCTGAGACCCAGCGGGCGGCCGGGCTTACGAGATAGCGGATCGCCTCGCCGATGTCGCGTGGCTGGCCCGGACCCATCGGGTACGGGGCTATCTGGCGTGCGCGCTCTTCAGGCGACCAGCCGAAGTCTCGGGATTCGACAAGCGCAGGCATTACGGCGTTTACCCTGACACCCTTCTCGGTGACCTGCTCGGCAAACGCTGCCGTCAGCCCGAGCACGCCCGCCTTGCTGGCGTTGTAGGCGGGCGAGAGGCCCTTGGCGGCGAACTTGGCGGACACAGAACTCATATTGACGATGGCCCCTGTACCGGCCTTCAACATCGGCACCAGAGCGGCCCGTGAGCAGTAGAAAACGCCGCTCAAATTGACGCCTATGGTCCGCTCCCACTCGTCATCTGTGAGGTCCCAGGCGTTGCCGACGGGGGCGTCGATGGCTGCGTTGTTGACCAGTATGTCCAGCCGACCGAACTCGGACACGGCGAGATCGACCAGTGCCCGGTCGTCGTCCGGCCTGCTGGTGTCCATCACCATGCTCACCGACTGACCGCCTTCCGCTCTGATCTCGTCCACGGTCCCGGACGCGTCCTGCAGATCGCCGATGACAATCTTCGCCCCGGCCTCTGCCAGCACGAGAGCGATGCCCCGACCGATCCCCTGTGCAGCGCCGGTGACAATGGCGACCTGTTCATCGAGCCGGTGTGGATCGGTCATTTGGGGCATTCTCCGTTATGACTGTCTGGTTATCGCGCCAGCAGGCTCTCGATCAGTCCCGCGACGTGGGCAGGCTGTTCGTCGACGACCATGTGGGCGGCATCCGGCACCATATGGACTCCGGCGTTCGGCATGCTCGCCGCGAATCGTTTGGCATAGCTCGGGGGGGTGATGCCGTCTGATGCGCCCCAGATTATCTGTGAAGGCTGTGTCACGCGGTGGAGTCGCTTGGACAGGCCGCGGTTTGGTATCGGCCAAAGGTACTTCGCTGCGGTCGACATCGATTTCGCACGCTCGACCAGGAAATTGAGCGTGGCCTGACCCTCCTCCGTGGACGGGTCTACTTCAGTCATCCGAGCCTGTGGAGCAGTTGCAATCGCCACCGCTGCCTCTGATTTGGCGTCGGCATACATGGCATCCGCGAGCTCAGGAAGTGAGATCGAGAAAAGGTCAGGGACGGGATCACTGTCCTCCCAGAGCCCGAACGGGGATATCAGCGCTACATGACTGAATCGCCGTGTCTGCATGGCGGCCAGTTCTGCTGCGAACATACCACCAAGCGAGTGGCCGATGATCGGCAGGTTGCCGAGGTCGAGTTCATCCAGCAGGTCTGCATAGAAGTAGAGCAGGTCGTGGATGTCCAGTAGGCTCTCGGTCCCGGTTGATTCACCGAATCCGGGGGTGCGTGGTGCTATGACGGTGTGGCCGATGGACAGTTGCTCAAGGAATGGTGTCCATTCCAACCCGGCAACGCCGTGCAGGTAGAGAAGTGGGCTTCCGGAGCCACCCTCCATGACATCTACCTGGAACTCGCCGTTCCGGACGGAGACTGATCTTTCGTTCATCTATTTCCTCTTGTTGGTGTTGTGTCTGGTGGTGGAATGTTGGATAGATGTCATCGCTGGTGGTCCTACTTCGGAAGGACTACCCCTCACCCCGGCCCTCTCCCGCGGAGGGGAGAGGGAGCAAACGACAGAGACCCGTCATGAGCAGCCCCCAATAACTAAAGCGGTCCCTGAGGCTCTCGAAGGGTGCAAACAAACTAAGGCGTCGCGCGTTAATCCGCGGGCGTCGGGGCAGCTGAGCCGTCCCGGACGATGGCGTTCTGCGGCCACCAGTGGTCCTCGTACTCTGACCACATGTCCCTGAGGTTCGGCACAACTTCCTGCGCCGTTCGTCTAATGTTTTCCTTCGCAAGCTCGTGCGGGATGGACCCGAACTGGTTGAGCAGCATCAGGTGACCGATATGAAGGTCCTTGGCGATACTACGAAGCTGCTCGGTCACCTGTTCAGGCGTCCCCGCTACGACGTTTCCCGCCTCACGCAACTCATCGAACGTGGCCTCTTTACTACTGGCCCGTCCAAAAGTCGTTGTCTGCGCCAGGAGTCCGGCTTTGATCGTGTCGACAGTCCGGTATCCCGGCGGGTCTGCGAAGCCCGGGTAGACGTGCAGCATTTTGTTGAAGAAGTACTCAGTGTGCTCTGCGTACTTCTCGTGAAGCTCGTCTTCATTGTCGGCAATGCAGACGAGCTGGAGGAACCCTGCGTGGTATGGATTGTCCACACCGGCGGCGTTTGCGACCTTCCAGAAGCCGTCCATCACCTGCTTGCCACGTTTGTAGCCGCTGTATGACAGGTAGGCGTAAAGATGGCCCATGTCGATGCAGTGGTTCCAGGTCTCAATCGAACCCGCACCCGGCACCCACACCGGAGGACGAGGCTTCTGCATGGGACGCGGCCAGATGTTTACGTAGCGGAGCTGGGTGTACTTGCCGTCAAACGAGAAGACTTCCTTCTCTTCCCATGCCCTGAGGATCAGCTCCTCGGCCTCGGCGTACTTATCACGAAGAAGGGTCGGGTTCGAGCCGTAGCCGTACGCAGTGTCCATGGCGGACCCAACCGGGAATCCGGCCACGAGCCTGCCCCCGCTGATGCAGTCCAGCATGGAGAACTCTTCCGCCACACGGATGGGAGGGTCGTACAGTGCGATGGAGTTGCCCATCACGATGATGGCGACGTCCTTCGTCTCCCGAGACATGGCGGCCGCCATGATGTTGGGGGACGGCATCAGGCCGTAGGCGTTCTGGTGGTGCTCGTTTACGCAGATGCCGTCATAACCCATCTCGGCGGCGTACTTGAGTTCGTCCAGAGTCTCGTTATAGGTACGACTGGCGATCTCGGCGTCGAATAGGTTGGACGGAACGTCTACCCATACGCTTCGGTTCTTCTCCCGGAAATCCTCTGGAAGATCCCGGTATGGGCAGAGGTGGAACATTTCGATCTTCATGGATAAATCCTCCGTGTCACGTTACGTCCTGATCGCCGATCATCGTCGTTTGTATGTGGGTGTGTACTCAGGCTGAGAACGATGCGTTGAGACGATTTGTGGCTTCCGCCAGCGCGTCTCTTGCTGTGTCGAATATTCCGACCTGCCCGTTAAAGCCGTGGATCATGCCTGCGTAGCATTTATAGGTGACATCGTTGCCCGCCGTCTTGAGCGCGTCGGCGTAAGCCTCCGCTTCGTCGACCAGCGGGTCGTACTCTGCGGCGATGATCGTGGTCGCTGGCAGGTCGGCAAGGCTCTCCGCACGGATCGGTGACGCGTATGGGTGAGAGCCGTCGCCGTCGGGACCGATGTAGTGATCCCAGAACCAGACCATCGAGTCACGAGAAAGCATGTAGCCATCCGCGTTGGCGGAATAAGAAGCTGTGCCGAAGTCGTGGTCGACGACCGGGCAAAATAAGACCTGGTGTGAGATGGACGGACCTTTTCGGTCACGAGCCATCAGTGCCACAGCGGCGGAGAGGTTGCCGCCGGCAGAGGTCCCGGCGACGGCGATTCGTGAACCGTCCGCGCCTAGGGCTGAGGCATTTTCGTGGGCCCAGAGCAGCCCGGCGTAGCAGTCTTCAACGGGCTCAGGGAATCGCACATCCGGGGCCAGTCGGTAGTCGATGGAGACGATTACCGAGTCGGTGCTGTTGGCGATCACACGGCAGGCCGCGTCTTCGTTATCGAGATCGCCGATGACCCAACCGCCGCCGTGGAACCAGAGGATCAGCGAGTGGTCGGTACCCGTGGAGGGAGTGTAGATGCGGATCTTCAGGTCTCCGCCCGGGCCGGGGATCACGGCATCCCGGACGTTCTGTACGTCCTCAAGCTCACGCGGAGCGTTCTTCGTGCGCTCTTTGGCGGAGGCACGTGCTGCTTCCGGGGTTTGAGTGTTCAGAGCTGGAAGATTGAGTTCTTCCGCCATCTTCAGGGCCGCAGCAACCTGTGGATGTAGAGCCAATGTGACCTCCCGATACTCGCCCCAGAGATTGGTCCAAGTCGCCGCATTGTACGAGCGATCAGGTGTGTTCGCACCATCAGTTTCAGAACCCGGCCCGCTACGCGGCTGACGAATACCTGCGAAACTCTGGTAGAACCGAGGTTTTTGGTGTGTAGATGAAGTGGCGGATTATACATTTTTGATGCATGGAGACAGTTAATGCAGACCGAGATGTTCAGGTTGGACGGTAAGAACGCGCTTGTAACGGGCGCAGCACAGGGGATCGGGCGTGCGATTGCGCTGGGACTCGCCGCGGCCGGTGCGACGGTGTCGGTCACCGACGTGCCTGCTAAGGAAGAAAAGATCGTGTCCGTGTGCGAAGAGATTCGGGCCGGGGGTGGAACGGCGTTCGGATACGGGTTTGATGTGACGCATACCTCCGCGATCGCCGATGTGTTCGACCAAGCCGCAGGGGACATGGGCGGGTTCGACATTCTGGCGAACAACGCCGGGATCGCCTCTCGCGGTCCGGCGATGGAACAAACAGAGGAACAATGGGATCGCGTTCTCAGCGTCAACCTGAAGGGTATGTTTTTCTGTGCGCAGGCGGCTGCGAGATACATGAAAGACCACGGCGGTGGTCGCATCATCAACACCGGTTCACAGGTCGCTGAGTCGGCCCGCCCGTGGAATGCGGCATACACGGCGAGCAAGGGCGGGGTGGTCGCCATGACGCGTGGATTGGCCGTTGAGTGGGTGCAGTACGGGATCAACGTGAACGCCGTCGGGCCGGGGCCGGTGGAGACGGAGTTAGTCGCAGATACGCCGGATCACATCGAGGCACAGGTGGGCCACCGATCTCCGATAGGGCGACGCCTGGATCCCGAAGACATTGTCGGTGCGTTCGTCTATCTGGCAAGTCCCGCAGCGTCAGGTGTTGTGGGGCATCACCTTTTGGTGGATGGCGGATGGGTGGCCGGTTAAGGCCGCGGGTTTGGATGCCTCAGTGCGGACGCCCCACTCAGAGGCGGTCGGTGATCAGTAAAAATCCTATGCGCTGTCGCTTGAGTTAGTCGTGAACAGAAAGCCCTAAGCCCTGAGGATATCCCGCCGCGCCAGGATGCGCTCGGTGAGTGGCCGCATCCCCAGTTCCTGGGTGATGGCCACTGCCTCGTCCTGTAGCTCAATGGCCTTTTCACGGTCGCCGGGTTTGTCACGGTCGAGGAGCATCTCGGCGTACTCCATCTGCGTCCACACCGTCTCACGGACGTAGCCAGCCTTTGCGGAGAATGCCAGGGAGTCCTCGAAGTGCGTGGCAGCGGCCTCCGTGTCGCCGAACGTCATCGCGATCAATCCGAAGACGCGATGAGACGACATTCCTATCGGCCACATGTACGGCTGGGAACCAGCATCCCACTCCGCTTTCAATACCGAAAGCCATCGGCGCGGGACGTATGATGCCGGGCAGTAGACCTGAATTAACAACCGCAGGAGGCGATGGTCGTGGACTTTGCAGATATCGATGGTGTAAAAATTGCCTACGAGGAGACCGGGTCAGGCTACCCGCTTGTGTTCGCTCACGAGTTTGCGGGGAGCATGGAGAGCTGGGATCAGCAAGTGAACTACTTCGCCCGTAAGTACCGGGTGATTGTCTACAACGCACGTGGCTACACGCCGTCGGACGTACCGGAGTCGGTCGATGTGTACGGGCACCAGCAGCAAGTTGCCGACCTTAAAGGACTGCTGGATCACCTGGGAATTGCAAAGGCCCATATCGCCGGACTATCGATGGGCGCTTACACGACGATCGGATTTGGACTCACGCACCCGGAAATGGCAAGTTCGCTGATCGTTGCCGGCGCCGGCAGCGGCTCGGACGATGTAGAGAAGTTCCACGCCAACTCTGCGGCCTACGCCGACCAAATGGACGCCGAAGGCATGGCGGCATTGCGGACCTACTCGACCGGCGACACACGGGTGCGCTTCAGGCATAAAGATCCGAAGGGATACGCCCGATTCGAAGAGTTGTTCATGTCGCACTCGGCGAAAGGTTCAGCCAACACCTTCAGAGGATTTCAGGGCACGCGCCCGTCTATGTACACGCGTGAGGCAGAACTGCGTGAATTGCATGTGCCGATGTTCGTCATAAATGGCGACGAGGATGAACCTTGCCTGGAGCCGGGGCTGTTTCTGAAGCGCACCGTTCCGTCCGCAGGAATGGCCGTGGTCCCGCAGACCGGACATGCCGTCAATATCGAAGAACCGATGGCGTTCAACCAGCTTGTAGCGGAGTTTCTTTCGCTAGTTGAACTTGGGACCTGGCGATCTCGCGATCACGGAAGCGGCAATGCCTGGTGATCCTGGCCTGAAGTTGGTGTTTCCGGTGCGGTTCTTGACTGTATCGTCGGCGGATGCCGAGTGAAAGAAAGGGGCTTCGGGCGCTCTATCCATAAGACAGGAGAGTTGGGAGTTGACCTTGCCCGGGCCTTCCATCATGGGCATGTGCCTAGTGCCAGAGATCATGGTCGACCGCTCTGACCAGATGGAGAGCTAGGAGTCTGACGGTTGTCCCTGTTGAACCTCAGGAGTCGGTTTGACCGGGGCCTCCAGCTTCAGGAACACGGCAGCGGCCGCAAGCATCAACACTCCGCCAGCGATGAGCACCGGGGTGTAGGTTCCCGTCCAGTCGAATAGGAATCCCGCCGCGACCGGGCCGATCATGAGGACGCTGTTGTAGAGCGGGGCCATCATCCCCCTGATGGTTGCGAAGCTCTTCCTGCCAAACAGGTCGCCAACAAGCGCCCAGTTGAGAGAACTCCCGGCCTCTGAGCCAGCGAAGAGCAGCAGGGCAAGGAAAAGCGGGACTGTTCCCTGTGCGAAGACCACAAGAAAGAGGCTGATCGCAGACATCGCATACCCGAGCGCCAGTATCTTTATTCGGCCTATGCGGTCTCCGTAATATCCGGCCAGAAGGATGAGCGGCACGGCTACCAGGGCCAGCAGCCCCACCATATTTGCAGCCGTTTGCCGGTCGATGTCCTTCCAGTCCAGGATCGCGATCATGTGTACAAAGATCGTTCCGTGGGCGGCGATCCGGAGCATGGTGCCGACGGACAGTACCCAGAAGGCCCGCGTTTTGAGCGCCTCTTTAGTGGTCCAACTGTCGTAGGTCGCGATTGCTGGCCCGGCGTCACTTGTGGCGTTTCCGGCGACATTAACTGTAACGTCGATCGGCTGCGGGTCAGGATCGCCATCCGGGTTTAGGCCGTATGCCTCGGGAGACCGACGGAATGCCAACGCCATGGGAGCTACAAAGAACAGCATCATCAGTCCGATTCCGATGGAGGCGTCCTGCCAGCCGTACTTCAGCACGAACACGGACAGAATTGGCACCATCGCAGCGCCGCCAAGTCTGAACGCGGCGGCGTTAATGGACATGGCCAGCCCACGCTTGCGAATGAACCACGTATTGATACCCGCGGTCGTCGCCTGCATAAAGCTGGTTGACGCGCCTATCGAGATCACAAAGATGTAGACCACGAGGAAGGTTATGAAGTTCTCGGCCTGTGACAGGAGCAGGTAACCGATGCCGACGATGATCGTCCCTGCGAACATCAGCGGCCGGACGCCGTATTTATCGATCATCCATCCGGAGAGTGGACCGATCACGCCGTTCTCGGCGCGGGCGAGTCCAAAAGCCAGCGCCGTCGCCCCGAGCCCAAGACCAAGGCTCTCGCTGACGGGGAGGAACAAGACCGTGAAGCCCTGCCACTGGAGCGCTCCGCCTGTGCCGTTGGTCATTGCTGCGGCGCCAACGACCCACCAACCGTAGAAAATCTTGCCCTTTTTCGGAGTTTCCGACTCGGGGCTGGTTCGATTCCTTCGGAAGAGGTTGATCTTGAGGGTCCAGACGTGTGGTCGTGATTTATAGGGCTGTTGCAAGCGGGCGAACGCAATAATGGCACAGTACCGGCACCGATGCACCGACGATATCGGAACGATGTGAGCGTTCGGACCTTGCACCGTTATCCTGATACCGAATTGACGAGCCCTCAGCGCTACGATCAGGGTATGGACTGCGTAACTACGGGAGCAGGACTTTGGAAGCAAACGAAATACTCATCGATGCTTATACACGGATCCAGGAACTTGTGCATCGCTCCGCCGATGGGCTATCCAGTGAGCAACTTTCGTATCGACCTGAAGAAGGTTCGAACTCGATTGCGTGGCTGATCTGGCACCTGACGCGTATCCAGGACGGGCATCTGGCCGCTGCCACCGGGAATGAGGAGGCGTGGGTTACCGAGGGCTGGGCGGGTAAGTTTGGGATGGACGCCGATACGGCGATCAACGGCCAGGGCGACGGTCCGGCAGAGGTAGCTGCTTTGAATGCCGATAGTGCGGTGTTGCTGGGCTATCACGACGCAGTGGTCGATCGCACACGGGCTTATCTTGCAGGTGTGGATGGTCCCGAGTTGGATCGAATCATCGCTCGTTCATACGATCCGCCGGTGCCGGTTGGAGTGCGCCTTGTGAGCGTCATCAGCGATAACGCGCAGCACGTAGGGCAGGCGCGCTATTTGAGCGGGATGATCGAGCGCGTCGGGTAGGGGCGTGGCTTGCTCCGCCCGCTCGGTGGGTAACTGGTAGCTACTGCCATACTGAGTCCGAGGCAAAGGATCTCCCGACTTTCCAACGTTGGCTATTGGTCACAGGGATTACGTCCACCAGCGAACTCAAGACGCCCGTGGAATAACCACCCCCGAAACCCCTCCTGTATCAGGAGGGGGGAGCTGTCGCCTAGGCGAACTTCCAGACCTCTGCCGGTGTTCCGCCCTGCGGCAGGCCAAGCGGAAGTTTGACGTCGAGGATGTAGGGCCGCTTCTCGTTCATCACGATGTCCAGCCCACGTGCGATCTCATCTGCGACCTTCGACTCGTCGTCGACGGTCACGCCGTCCATGCCGAAGCCGCTTGCGATGACCACGGGGTCGATCCCTTCAAGGGCCACGCTGGCGTACTCACCGGTGTCGGTCATCACCTCTCCGGCGGCTCCAAATGCACCCGCAACGACGCCGTAAGCGCCGTTGTTGGGAATTATGTAGAGCACGGGGATGTTGTGGTGTACGGCTGTCCATAGACCGGAGTCGTGGTAGAAGGTTGACCCGTCGCCGACTAGCCCGATAACGGGAGTGTCAGGCGCTCCGAGTTTCGCTCCTATTGCTGCGCCAATTCCGTAACCTTCGGAACCACCTGCCGGGCGGATGTAGACGATGTTGCCGCCGCCTTCTTTGGCCGGGATGCAGTCAAACGGCGCAGCGAACTGCTCCGTGGTGATGATGCCGCCGCCGACGTTCTCAAGCGCTGCGTCCATCGCCTCAAGCAGGACTATCGGTCGGACCTGTCCCGCCTTCTGGGGTGCCCATCCGGTTGTAGCGCGGCGCTGGTCACGCAGCGCTGTGGAATGGCTACGTGCGGAGGCCCGGCGTGCGTCGTACTTTGACGCCGGTGCGCCCTTGTCAGCGAGCACCTGTAACCGTTCAAGAGTTCGGGATTCGTCGGCCAGGACTTCGAGCGAGAGTCCGGGGAGATTCTGGAAGTTAGCTACGCCGCCACCGACGGAGATGATGCGCTCTGCCGTAGCGAAGGCATCGAAGTCTTCCGCCTTGCCGTTACCTTGGTGGCGGATGCCGAAGCAGATGATCTGGTCCGGTTTGATTGACTCAGCCGCGAGATCGATCCGCCCGCAATGCTGCGGATGCGTGATCGGGACGCCACGAGCGTCGTCAAAGCCGGTTACGACGCTCGCCCCGTAGTGCTCTGCAATGGCGATGATCTGGGACTCGGCGCCGCTCTTCCAGATGCCGTCGCCCACGTAAATCATGGGACGCTCGGCCTCATCCAGTGCGGCCGCAATCGCCTCGGCATCCTCATCGGACGGGTACCCGGCGCGGATCTCAGGAATTGCGCCCTCGATGATGTTCGTCGTCACAAGTTCGTCTTCCAGCATGTGGTCATAGATTGCAAGATGCACCGGTCCGAACGGCGGCGTTTTGGCCACACGGATGGCTCGTTCAAACGCTTGCGGGAGGCCTTTCGGCTCGATAACTGCCCAGCTTGCTTTAACGAATGGCGCTGCAATAGAGGTCGGCCCAAAGGTGTGCCCAAGGTCCAGTGATACGCGATCTGCAAAGCTGCCGGTGTCGCCGGCAAAGGTGATGACCACAACTGGAAGCTGGGCGGCCCAGACGTTAATGAGCTGTCCAAGACACTGGGCGAGACCTGCGCCGAGGTGGACGACCATGACGGCGGGGTCGCCCTTGACCTGGCTGTAGCCACCGGCCGCGGCGGTGACTATGCCTTCGTGAAGGGAGAGGATGCCCTGGATGTCAGGGTTGGCGTGCAGGGAGTCGAAGAACCTGGCTTCCCGGGAACCGGAGTTGTAGAAGACGTACTCGATGCCGGACGCTACGAGTTGCTCGACCATCACCCGTGAGGCGTTGTCGGTGATTGGGCGTGTGGACATCTTTTTCGTCTCCGTGATATGCGTGTTGAGCTAGTTCAGGACTGTATGGCGGGATCATACATCTGGAAGGGCCGTTGTGAAGAGGGTGGGGCGGTCTCCTGAAAATCGTTAGGATGCCTCAAGAACTTCAAGCCGATCTCAGGGTTGGTACCCGGTGATGGCACATCAGGAGGACGATATGACACGAATTGCAGAATTGGCTGAGTCGATCAGCACGCTGCTCAAAGAACGCGGGGAGACCGTCGGCGTCTCTGAATCGTCATCGGGCGGTCTGGTGTCGGCGGCGCTGCTGGCGGTGCCGGGAGCTTCTGCCTATTACGCGGGCGGGATGGTGGTCTACACCGGCGCAGCGAGAGACGCATTCGCCCAGATCGACCTGGATGACCACCCGGGCGTCCGCTCAAGCAGCGAGCCGTTCGCTCTGCTCTGTGCGAATGCTGCGCGAACGCGACTCGGCGCAACCTGGGGACTCGCCGAGACAGGTGCAGCCGGACCGACCGGGAATCGCTACGGCGATGACGCGGGCCACACATGCCTTGCGGTTACTGGTCCGTCAGAACACGCCGAGACGCTGGAGACCGGGAAGTCAGACCGTGCCGAGAACATGGACCTGTTCACGGAGAAGGCGCTAGAGGTATTTGAACAGGTGCTGAAGAACGCGGGTTGAGTTGAACTGACTTATTTCAGGGCGGCGGTAACTCCGCCGTCGATCACCAGTTCAGTGCCGGTGATGAATGAGGCGTCGTCGGAACACAGGAACAGGATCCCGGCGGCGACCTCTTCAGGCTCGCCCCATCGCTTGAGCGGCGTTCTTTCGATACGGGTCGCACTGGCATCGGCGTCGTTGAATATCTGGTCAGTGAAGGGAGTGTGGGTCCAGCCCGGCAGTACGGAGTTCACGCGAATGCCCATCGGGGCGAACTGCACTGCAGCAGATCGCCCGAATGCGACGATGGCCGAACGCGACGATCCGTAGGCCGCCCCGTATGGCCCACCGTAGCGCGCCGCCATAGATGCGACGTTGACGATTGCGCCGCCGCCGGAGTCTTTGATTGCTGCCGCTACCGACTTCGCGCCGAGGAACATCCCTCGGCTCGATACGTCCATCACCTTCTGCCAGGTGTCGACGTCTGTGTCGATGATTGCTCCGCGATCGGATATACCGGGGACGTTCACCAGGATGTCCAGCCGCCCATACAACGACAGGGTTTTGTCGACTGCCGCACCCCAGTCTTGTTCGACGGTCACGTCGAGGTGGACGTAGGCCGCATCCAGGCCCTCGTCACGCATCTGGGCAATTGCGCGTTCGCCCCGCTCATCGTCGATATCGGCAATCACGATACGACCGCCCTCACGCAGCATTCACCACGCGGCACGACCGCCGAAGCCCATCAATTCGCCTTCGACCGCACTGGCGGCCCCGGTGATCAGTGCGACTTTGCCGTCGAATCGTGGCATTTAATTTGTCCTTCAATACATCAGGCCTGAATCCGTGGTGACGGACCTTACCTGAAGGGGCGTGTCTGTGGTGTACCAGATATGAAAGTGAGGTCGGGCGCGTTGGAGGTGTGCCGTCTTTCAGACGGCACACCCCTCACCCCTTTTTGCACTTGGGCCTCTCCCGACCGGGAGAGGGAGCAAATCTAAAGTTTGCTGTTCTGGTAAGTGTCCTGAGGTCATCGAAGAACCGGAAATTGCATAACGCGTTCTGGTCCTCAAAGACTCTCTGTCCCAAGCGCTATTCAAATAGCTGCCCGGCCGGGCTTACCAGATGCGGTGTTGGTTTGGGGCGAAGCTTGCCTCGAAGAAGTCTGCTGCGTACTCGCCGGGAGCTATCGCTGCGTCCATCGCTGCGAAATCTTCTGGACCCAGCTCCACGTCTATCGCACCTAGGTTGTCCTCGAACTGCTTCAGCGTGCGGGGGCCGACGATCGGCGCTGTGACGCCGGGCTGAGCCATCACCCATGCCAGCGAGTACTGGGCGATTGTGCAGCCTTTCGCCTCGGACAGCGGTGCGATTACCTCGACGATATCTGCGACGTCCTCGGAGAAACGCTTCTGCTTTTCCGGGTCCGTCTCGTCGCCAAAGCGCGTGCCGGAGGGCAGCGGCTGGCCCTTTCGGTACTTGCCGGTCAGGCCACCTCCGCCGAGTGGCGACCACGGTATAAAGGCCAGGGAGAAGGTGCGGGCCATAGGGATCTGCTCCCGTTCGGCACGACGGTCCGCCAGACTGAAGGGTGACTGCTCGGAAACGAAACGATTCAACCCAAGCTCTTTGGAGGCCCACAGCGCCTCAACAACCTGCCACGCTCCGAAATTGGAGGTGCCGAAGTAGCGCACCTTGCCGCTCTTAACGAGATCGTCGAAAGCGCGTAGCGTCTCGTCGATGGCGATGTGCGGATCTGGTCGATGTATCTGATAGAGGTCGATGTGATCGGTCTTCAGGCGGCGAAGGCTGGCCTCGCACTGCTCGATCATGTGCAGGCGGGTGTTGCCGAGTCCGTTGGGGTCTGGCGACATGCGCTGGTGGACCTTGGTGGCGAGGAACACTCTGTCCCGCTTGCCGTCGCTGCTCAGCGCCTCGCCCGTGAACTCTTCGCTCCGGCCGCCCCCGTACACATTGGCTGTATCCAGGAAGTTGATCCCGACATCCAGCGCGTGGTCGACGATGCGTTTCGTCTCGTCCAGTTCGGTCTTCTGTCCGAACATCATGCAGCCAAGTACCAGAGGGCTGACGTTAACGCCTGTTCTGCCGAAGGGTTTGTAGCGCATTTGGTCGGTTACTCCGTGAGAGTGGGTGTTGGGACGTGCGAATGACTGACAGGTCGAATGTTGCCTAAAAGGCTGCTACTTGCGGTGCGACTTCGCTTGCCAGGTACTCAGGCCACTCGTCGGACCCGTAGTTGAAGTGCTCGAACTGAGCCTCTTCGACACCCATCCCTGCAAACTTCCCGAGTGTATCGACCAGCTCACTGGTCAGACCTACCAGGAAGTTGTTGTTCTCGGCCTTGTCCGCACGGTAGGCGGCGGGCGAGCCGGTGGCACCGCTCATCGACATGTGCCACCGAGTCATGCGGTCGAGCGACCTCTCGTCTCCTGCGACAATCGCCATAGACATCCGGGAGCGGTGGACCGTCGCCGGGTCACGATCTTCAGCGGCGCAGGCTGCCTTCAGAACGTCAACCTTGTGTTGATACAGGCTCAAGGGCACGTTCACGGCGTTCCACTCGTCGGCGTACTTTGCAACCAGCGGAATTGTTCGGCGTTCGCCCGATCCGCCGATCAGGATTGGTGTGTCCGCCCCGTAAACAGGCTTGGGCAGACAGTCCACTTCCTCGACCTGATAATGCTGGCCTTTGTAGGACGCCGGGCCGGG
>Ga0115002_10001703_pt1 | contig 29782 bp, 28 predicted proteins | sample ArcticOcean_MG_C_8_FD_89576 | JGI IMG/M metagenome (GOLD analysis project Ga0115002, IMG submission 89576) | Marine microbial communities from western Arctic Ocean - ArcticOcean_MG_CB11_86 | ecosystem: Environmental > Aquatic > Marine > Oceanic | place: Arctic Ocean: Canada Basin | collected... | reverse complement strand
CTGTCGATGAATCCATGCTCACGGGCGAGAGTATTCCGGTCGAGAAAACGACCTACGACGATGTGTTTGCCGGCACGGTGAACGGCCCCGGCGGCATACGTTTCACGGCGACCGGAGTTGGCAGAGAGACACTGCTGTCGCAGATCGTCAAGATGGTTGAAGATGCCCAGGGATCACGAGCGCCCATTCAGCGTCTTGCCGATGTGATCACGGCCCGCTTCGTACCGGCGGTGCTGATAATCGCTGCCGCCGTCTTCGCTACATGGGTACTGATTGGCCCTTCCCCGATCTACGTCAACGCGTTGCTGGCGACGGTGGCCGTCCTCGTCATCGCATGCCCCTGCGCCCTGGGACTGGCCACGCCTACGGCAGTCATGGTTGGCATGGGACGTGGAGCAGAGAACGGCATCCTTATCCGCAATGCAGAGGCACTGGAGGCGGCACACAAACTTCAGGTGGTGGTGCTGGATAAAACGGGAACACTCACAGAAGGCAGACCGAGAGTCGCCTCGATACAGTCGTTTGGAGTATCCGAGGACGAACTTTTCGAAGCAGCCGCTGCCGTGGAGCGCCCCTCCGAGCATCCGCTTGCTTCGGCAGTTCTGGAAGAGGCGTCCTCACGTGGTCTTCGGATCGCTGAAGCCACCGATTTCCAAGCCGTCCCCGGCCGTGGCGTACGAGGTTCTGTCAACGGAATGACCGTGCTCGCAGGAACGGAGATGTTCCTTGAGAGCGAGGGCATACCCACGTCGGAGATCGAAGACACGGTCATAACACTTACTACCAACGGTGAGACGCCCCTGATAGTCGCCCGTGACGGATCACTCATTGGCGTTATTGGCGTTGCTGACCGGGTCAAACCCGAGGCACGCCAGGCAATCGAAGAGCTGAAGTCGCTGGGCATCGAACCTGTAATGCTCACCGGAGACAATCGCCGGACGGCGGATGCCGTGGCACGACTAGTCGGAATCAACAACGTCGTCGCCGAGGTCATGCCCGGAGACAAAGCGGATGTCGTGGCCCGGTTCCAGTCGGAAGGGCGTCGCGTTGCCATGGTTGGTGACGGCATCAATGACGCCCCGGCTCTGGCGCTGGCCGATGTAGGGATGGCGATCGGCACCGGCACGGATATCGCTATCGAGACCGCTGACATCACTCTTATGGGCGGAGATGTCCGGGATGTGGCCGCAGCTATCAGGCTAAGTCGCTCTACTATGCGCACTATCAAGCAAAACCTGTTCTGGGCCTTCTTCTACAACGTCGCTCTAATTCCGATAGCAGCAGGTGTGCTTTACCCGATCTGGTCAGATGGAACCGTGCCGGGCGTGCTACAACCGATTCTCGGACACAACGGAGTGCTTAACCCGATCGCGGCAGCAGGAGCGATGGCGCTCAGCTCTGTGACGGTAGTAACCAACTCGTTACGCCTGGGACGTCGATCGGTCCATAACAGCGACACCCCGAAGGGCGGAGCATCGACACAGGAGTCGGTAACGGTAACTGCTTAGGAAATTTCCTCTCCCACACGGAGAGGGTGAGAGGTGAAGGAAAAGCCTTACCTTCGATCACAATTGACAGGTGGGACACCCACAAAGAGGAGATATAGAGATGCCAAAGATCCCGTTTTTCAGCAAGCACCCTGACACAGCAATCGACCCGGTATGCAAGATGGACGTAGACACCAGCAACCCGAACGGTGGAACCCACGACCACGACGACGAAACTTATTACTTCTGCGGCGCAGGCTGCCGAGTGGCATTTTCGAAAGAGCCAGCCAAGTATCTCGACCCCAATTTTGAAGGTATGCACATGTAGGGACGGTCGTTCATTACCGCGCCCCGGTAGCTAGATCTACATAGCTGCTTCTGGGCCAAATGCACGGGCATCAGATACGATGTGTACGATACCGGCACGCTGACGTGATATCCGTTAGCTGCCGGGGTTACGACTGCACCGGCAAAAGCGTCGCTAATAACCAGGGATGGCAATTAAAAATTGACTACTCCAGAAACTGCGATTCCGATCCTCTACACACACCCTGAGTGCGACTTCTCCAACATGCTCAAGGAGGAGCTCGACGAAGAGGGTGTGAAGTACGAAGAGATCGACCTGAGTATCCACGAGGACCAGTGGCCCGTGGTCGAGAAACTTACCGGGGGTGACCGGACGACTCCTGTCCTGCTCCGCAACGGCGAGGTGGAAGTCGGTTTCCACGGCATTGGCTGAAGTTACTAACCATCCGGGAACCGTGAGTTCTCGATAACGACCGGACCGGTCAACTATTTCGGCGGCGCAACGATCCGTCGCCGTTCCTATTTCAGTGCATCGCACCAGGATGCCCCAGGAGACCCCACATAACATCTACCGGCACATACGCCCTCGCCATAGGTGACCTCGTCCCGGGTTTCACTCTGCCGTCGTTGGACGGTGTCGAAGTCAAACTCTCCGACTATCGAGGCAAGCGCCTCGCCGTCTTCATGTGGGCGTCTTGGTGAGGTTGCCGTGAACAGCTGCCGGTCTGGCAGCAGATGTACGGTGACATAACCACAGCAGGCTCCGATGTTTTGTCGATTGCGGTCGATCTGCAAGGCCCTGATCTACCGCGGCCTTTCCATGAGAAGGCTGGCGCTAAGTTCACTACAGTCGTGGATGCGGGAACCATCGTCACCCGGACTTTCGGCGTGCGTGCAGTTCCGAATGGCGCGCTGATCGACGAGAACGGCGTCCTCCAGTACTCGCTGTATGGCGGATTCGACATTCGAAAGCCGGCCACAAAACGGCTCGTCAACGATTTCCTTGTGAACGGCCAGGTGCAGTTAACGGACGACACGCCCGTAAAGGGTACCGTGGACGTTACCAGCGTGGACCATTTCGAACGAGGCCTTGAGCTTTATCGTTCAGGCGACCTTGAAGGTGCAGCGACTATCTGGCGTGACGGCATGGAAGTGGAGCCGGACCACTGGAACATGCGCAAGCAGCTCTGGGCCATCGAGCACCCGGATCGCTTCTACGACGGAGACGTCGACTACGACTGGCAGAAGGTCCAGATAGAAGAGGGGCGATAGCAGGGCCTCGTATCCCGTCCGCCGTTATACGGCGTGAGCGGACCTAATAGTCGTCCCGATGGAAAGCCGGGAGATCCTTCGTTTCGGCTCAGGATGACAAAGGCTTGTTATCCCGTTGGTATGACTAACGCGCTCGCCTCAACCAGCGTATGCGCTGAGTGGTGCCGGTCCTTCGAGAGCCTCAGGACACGGTAAAGATCCTCAGGACGAGGTCTCGATCGAGGGACACGGTCTTGATCCGCGGGCACGACGCTCCTGCTAAGCCCACCAAATAATCGCCCCACGGGGCTATTTGGTGGGGGCTACCTTGTCAAGGGCGTCTATCAGTGCCGACCATGACAGCAGGGCGCATTTGATGCGCACCGGGAAGCGACGGACGCCCTGGAGTGCGACGCTATCTTCCAGATCATCGAGCTGCTCTTCGGATAACTCTTCGCCCATCATCAGGCCACGGAACAACTCTCTGAGCGCACGTGCTTCGTCAGACGTCTTGCCCTCGACTATCTCCGTCAGCAGCGAGCCCGTCGCCTGGCTGATCGAGCAGCCCTGTCCGGTCACACTGATCGCTGACAGCTTGTCCTCGACCATGCCGAGTTGCATGTGAATCTCGTCACCACAGAACGGATTGACCGCGTCTACTTCGGACTCAGGATCGTCTAATAGATCCGTGTTGCGCGGGTTTCGGTAATGGTCCAGGAGCACTTCCTTGTACAACTCATCAAGATCTCCGAGTCCCTGTGTCATCAGAGAATCCCCGCCTTCGAGAAGTAGCGTTCGGCCTCGTTCAGGCCATCTATGAGAGTGTCCACTTCCGCCTCGGTGTTGTAGATGTAGAAGCTGGCTCGTGCTGCTGACACGATACCGTGACTTCGGATGAGCGGCATAGCGCAGTGGTGGCCGGTTCGTATCGCTATCCCCAACTGGTCCAGCGCCGTACCGAGGTCGTGCGAGTGAACCGAATCGTGTGAGAAGGAGACCACGGCACCCCTGTCATTGATCTCTCTTGGGCCGAGGACGTTAATGCCGTTCAGCCCGTCGAATTTGTCCAGCGCGTAACCGGTGAGCTGTTGCTCGTGTTCCCACACCCGGTCCATGCCGAGCGCCGACAGATAGTCGACCGCAGCGCCCGTAGCTATGGCGTCTGCGATGTTGGGAGTTCCGGCCTCAAACTTATAAGGGAGATCGTTCCAACTGGCGTCCTCATACGTGACTTCAAGGATCATGTCCCCGCCGTACATCCAGGGAGGCATTGCCTCAAGGATTTCGGGCTTCCCGTACAGAACACCGATCCCGGTTGGGCCGAGCATCTTGTGGGCCGAGAAGGCCATGAAATCGCAATCAAGCGCCTGCACGTCCACCGGCATATGCGGAACCGATTGTGCCCCGTCCACCAGAATTACAGCGCCCACCTCGTGAGCAGCGTCGGCCAGAGCTTTAATGTCGATCACCGTCCCCAGCACGTTGGACATGTGCGTGGCGGCGACGATCTTCGTGCGCTCGGTTATTAGCTCCGCGGCCTGCTCCATGTCCAGGCGGCCGGTTTCGGTTTCCTGGATTATCTTGAGCGTTGCGCCCTTCCGGTACGCCAGTTGCTGCCACGGCACGATGTTGGAGTGGTGTTCCATCGCCGTCGTGACGATCTCATCGCCAGCGCAGACGTTGGCCTCGGCCCACGTGTAGGCGACGAGGTTCAGCGATTCGCTGGTGTTACGCGTCCAGATGATCGACTCCGGGGACGGTGCGTTGATGAAGCGCTGAACTTTCCCGCGGGCGTCTTCGTAAGCCTCGGTGGCTTCCATGCTGAGCGTGTGGACGCCGCGGTGGACGTTGGAGTTATATCGCTCGTAATAGTCGACAAGCGACTGAATGACCTGAGTTGGCTTCTGGGATGTAGCAGCGTTGTCCAGGTAAGTGAGCGTGCGCCCGTTTACCTCTCGCCTCAGGATCGGGAAGTCTGCGCGAATGCGCTGGACATCCAGCGGCGCGCTGGGTGTCTTGGAGGTCATTAGTCGGCAGCCGCCTGCAGCAATGGGATCGTGTTTTCGGTCACGCCCTGCACGAAGTCCTGCAACGCCGGAATACCGATGCTGTCGACGATCTCGGCGGCGAAACCGCGCATCAGCATGGCCTGCGCCGTCTTCTGATCGATACCCCTGGACTGCATGTAGAAGAGTGCCTCCGGGTCCGTGTGCCCGGCCGTTGCACCGTGGGCGCATTGCACGTCGTCTGCGTAGATCTCAAGGCTCGGCTTCGTGTCGATCTCTGCGCCGTGCGAAAGAACCAGGTTCAGGTCCTTCTGATACGCCTGTGTTTTTTGTGCGTCCTTCTTCACGAGCACCTTGCCGCTGAAGACGGCCCGTGAATTGCCTGACAGCACACCTTTGTAGAACTGGTGGCTGGTGCCGTGCGGTTTCGCGTGTGTCGTGGAGATGTGGTTGTCCATGTGCTGATCGCCCGTGGTGAGGTACAGGCCGTTCAAGGTGCACTCAGCACCGGGAGCGTCCAGCAACACGTGAAGATCGTTCCTGCCGATCTTCGGGCCCAGCGCGAAAGATGTCGACGTAAAATTGGAGTTGTCGTGCTGGTAAACACGTGTGGTGCCGATGTGGAACGACTCCTCGTTCTCGACAAGGACACGGAAGTGGTCTATCCCTGTACCCGAACCAAGTACGTACTCCGCAACGGGAGCAGTGAAACCGGACTCAGCACCAAGGCTGACATAGGTCTCGATCACCTTAGATCGAGAGTTGTTCCCGGCGACTACCAGTGTCCGAGGAAAGCTAGCTCGTGACGCTCCCGGGGAGGTGAAGTACAACAACTGGACCGGTGAAGTGGCCTCATAGTTGTCGGCTATCTTGACGTAACCGCCGTCGGCCAAGAATGCAGTATTTAGCCCAGAGAACGCACTTTCATCTACAGCAGCATGTTGTGCAAGGTTCTCTCGCAATGTCGCGTCGTCCGCGGCGTCGGAAATGTTCTTGACCTCTACACCGGCGTCTGCCGAAACATGTGACAGCATCTCCGAGTAGCGGCCGTCGACAAACACCAGCGTGGTCCAGTCGTCGCTCCAGGGAGCGCACTCGTTGATCACTTCGGCGCTTACCTCGCCGGGCTCGTCTCGTTGGAATGCGAATACAGCACTGTCCAGTGCGGCAAGGTTAGTGTATTTCCAGAGTTCGTTACCGCGTCGCTCCGTTGGGAATCCGATCGAGTCGAAATGGTCCCAGCCGCGCTGCCTTAGCTCCGACATCCAGTCCGAGACCGGACGGGATTCAGTTAGCGCCTTGAAATCGACGGCGTATTTTTCGCCTCTGGCGGTCGCCAGCGTCATCGTTATTTCTTACCTGTCTCTGATTGCGTAAGGGAGGTGATACAAGCCGGTCAGTTAACCGGCAGCTGCCTTGAGGTACTTCTCGTAGCCCGACTTCTCGACCTCAAGCGCGAGCTCTGGTCCGGCGGTCTCTACGATCTGCCCATCGACCAGGATGTGGACCACGTCTGGCTTGATGTAGTTCAGAAGACGCTGGTAGTGAGTGACGATCAAGAAGGAACGCTCAGGGCTGCGAAGGCTGTTTACACCCTCCGCCACGATGCGCAGAGCATCGACGTCTAGGCCGGAGTCGGTCTCGTCCAGGATCGCAAGTCTCGGCTCAAGCATCTCCAATTGAAGCATCTCGTTGCGCTTCTTCTCCCCACCGGAGAATCCCTCATTGAGGGAACGCTTCACAAGATCAGGGTCGATCCCTACGGCTTCAACCTTTTCGTCGAACAGCTTCGAGAATTCTCGAACACTGAGCGGCTTCTCTCCGGCGTAGTCACGACGTGCGTCCAATGCCGCCTTGAGGAACTGCCAGGGACGGACTCCGGGGATCTCTGCCGGGTACTGGAAAGCGAGGAATAATCCTCGTAATGCCCGTTGTTCAGGCAACAGGTCAACGATGTCTTCGTCGTCGAGTTTGATTGAACCGGAATTAACAACGTAATCAGGCCGCCCAAGCAGCACATTAGCGAACGTGCTCTTCCCGCCGCCGTTCGGCCCCATGATCGTGTGAACCTCGCCCGGTCCAATGTCCAGGGTGAGGCCCTTGAGTATCTCTTCATCCGCGTCCACTACGGACGCGTGTAGGTCTTTTACTTGAAGCATCGCGCTGTGTGTTGATTACCTCTTGGCGGCTGCGCCGCATTCAGGATCGAGTCGATTTCAGGTGAGTAGGTTGTGACGTGCGCGCCCTTAGGCAGGCCCGTACCAATTGGTTCTGGCTATCCGACTGCCCCTTCAAGTGAGACCTTCAGAAGCTGGCCGGCCTCCATGGCAAACTCAAACGGCAATTCCTTGATCACTTCCCGGGACCAACCGGTGATGATCATGTGGTGAGCCTCTTCTTCTGAGATTCCACGTGAGCGCAGGTAGAAAAGCTGGTCATCGGAGACCTTGGAAGTTGAAGCCTCGTGCTCGAGTTGCGCCGTGGGATTACGAACTTCGATGTACGGCACCGTGTGTGCGCCGCACTGGTCACCGACAAGTAGAGAGTCGCACTGTGTGTGATTAACGGCGTTCTCGGCCGTGGGCATTATCTTGACCTGCCCGCGGTAGGTATTTTGGCCCTTACCTGCCGAGATGCCTTTGGCCACGATCGTGCTCTTCGTGTTCTTGCCAATGTGGATCATCTTGGTGCCCGTGTCGGCCTGCTGATGATTGTTCGCAAGGGCTACCGAGTAGAACTCGCCAACCGAGTTGTCACCCTGGAGAATGACGCTCGGGTACTTCCACGTGATCGCAGAGCCGGTCTCGACCTGAGTCCATGAGATTTTTGAGTTGACCCCGCGGCAGATGCCACGTTTGGTCACGAAGTTGTAGACCCCACCCTCACCTTCCGGGGTTCCGGGGAACCAATTCTGGATGGTGGAGTACTTGATCTCGGCGTCATCGTGCGCAACCAGCTCCACAACAGCGGCGTGCAACTGACTCGTCTTCCGGAACGGCGCCGTGCACCCTTCCAGGTAACTCACATAGGCACCCTTATCGGCGACGATCAGGGTCCTCTCAAACTGGCCCGTGCCCTCCGCGTTCATGCGGAAGTAGGTCATCAGCTCGATGGGGCAGCGAACGCCCGGCGGGATGTAGGCGAACGAACCGTCGCTGAATACGGCGGAGTTGAGCGATGCAAAGAAGTTATCGCTGTAAGGAACAACCGAACCCAGGTACTTCTTCACAAGATCCGGATGATTTCTTACCGCTTCACTGAAGGAGCAAAAGATGATCCCCAGCTCTTCAAGCTGCTTGGTGTAGGTGGTCGCAACGGAGACGCTGTCGAACACGGCATCAATTGCGACACCGGCCAGTTTCTCTCGTTCTTGTAGCGGAATGCCCAGCTTCTCAAAGGTAGCCAGCATCTCCGGGTCAACATCGGCGAGGCTCTTAGGAGTCTCTTTCTGTGACGACTTCGGAGCGGCATAGTAGTAAATGTCGTCGTAGTCGATGGCCGGGTATTCGATCATCGCCCAGTCCGGCTCGCCCTGAGCCTTGGACATCTTTACCCAGTGGCGATATGCCTTGAGTCGCCACTCAAGCAGCCATTCAGGTTCGTCCTTTTTGGAGGAGATCAGGCGAACTATATCCTCGCTCAAGCCCTTGGGAGCGAAGTCCTGTTCGATGTCGGTCGTGAAGCCCCACTTGTACTCGCCGCCGGTGAGATCACTGTCGCGAGAAATGATATTGGGGGTTGCCAAACGATGCGCCTCCGGCTGTTTAAATCCTGTTTCGACTGGCCCGTACGGTCCAAGAACGCGTTTTCTTTTACGTTCAACTCAATCGTGACCGGGTCATCAATTATCTAATGTTGACCAAAAAGGTCAACATTAGAGTAAACACCCCGCGAAAGAGTGTCAACGAAATTCGTCGCCCCGTACCCTCGAGCCTCACAGCTAGATCACATATATCTCACGCAAATATCACGTATGGCCCGGGCAGACGGCCAATAAGAAAGCCCTCCCCCCGGATTAAACCGAAGGCGGCTTTCGTTTCACTTACGCCATATTGCCGTGCCTGGCTTAAAGCCTAGCCCTTGGAATCCACGATGATCGCCTTTGATCTCCGTGTCGCCGGTGTTACTGACCGTGTGCGCCCAGGCCTCATGCCACATGATGTGGCCGTCTGGCAGTTCCGCATCCATCGCGTTTTCATCCGGCAGTGCAATGTGGGCGTTGCCGCCCTTTACGAAGTAGGCGGTCTCGTCTGTGTGAGAGTGTTCGATGTCGGACTGACCAGCAGGGAGGGTCATGTCCAGCACGCGTACGGCGTCGCTCTCAAACAGAACGGTGTATACGTCTGGCGATACCTTTACACGATCGATGTAAGCCATGTTTTTTCCCTGACCAAATGGTGCGTTGTTATGCCGTACGCACCCCCTCCCGGCAAATGCGGCATTCGCAAACCGTAGCACAATTAACCGAGAGCTCGAACAAAACTTGAGTGAGTCGTCCCGACGCTTGCGCGTTTGTCCCGTTGATCGGTCAAGATGCCTGGCTCACCGACGCCAACTAGCTACACACGGCTCTCGGTCAGGTCAATTACGTTCGGGTTACGAAGGCGGTCATCCCCAACCCTGCGCTATACTTATGGTCGCAGTTTTCGCGTGCGCACACGCAGCCGCTCCCCAATTCAAGAGACCAAACATTTTTGCGCGTCAGGAGCCGATCTCATAGTGGAGTACGAGGCCGTAATTGGACTTGAGGTCCACGTCCAGCTCAACACGAAGAGCAAGATGTTCTGTACGTGCGGGGCGGACTACCAGTCGGCAGAGCCAAACACGCGAGTTTGCCCTGTTTGCATGGCCCTTCCTGGTGTCCTACCTGTGGTTAATCGCACTGCCGTCGAATCTGCGATCAAGATCGGTCTCGCACTGAACTGCCCCATCGCAGAGATCACGAAGTTTGACCGCAAGAACTACCCCTACCCTGACCTTATGAAGGGGTACCAGATCTCCCAGTTTGATATGCCCATCTGCGGCCTCGGTTGGATGGATGTCAAACCTGAAGGCGAGCCCGACGCCCACATCGGAATCACACGCGTTCACATGGAAGAAGACGTCGCCCGTCTTACCCACATCGAGAACGCACCCAATGGATCAGGCTCGTCCGGTCACTCTCACACACTCATGGACATCAACCGCGCCGGCGTGCCCTTGATGGAAGTGGTCTCTGAGCCTGACCTCCGCACCCCCGCTCAGGCAGAGGCTTACATCCTCAAACTCCAGAACATCATCCGCTACCTCGGTGTCGGCACCGCCAACATGGAAGAAGGCAGTTTTCGGGTCGACGCAAACGTGAGCGTTCGGCCCGTTGGTTCCGACGAGCTACGAGAACGTGTCGAGGTCAAAAACATGAACCGGGTGCGCGCCGTCGTGCGTGCCCTGAAATACGAAATAGAGCGACAGCCGAAAGTCTGGGAGTCCGGCGGACGTGTCGAGATGGAGACACGCGGCTGGGACGACGTCGCTGGCGTGACCATAGTCCAGCGCTCCAAAGAGGAAGCGCACGACTACCGCTACTTCCCCGAGCCCGACATTCCACCGTTGGAGATAGATCGTGCATGGGTGGAGGAAATCACAGCGTCGCTTCCCGAGTTCGCAGACGTCCGACAGGCTCGATTTGAGGATGAGTACGACCTCAGCGAGTACGACGCCGATCTGCTGACATCTTCACGCTCAACGGCCGATTATTTCGAAAACGTGGTCGGCGCCAGAGATCTGTCGGGCGATGAACGGGCCGCTTTCGCAAAGGAGGCTGCCAACTGGGTGAGCGGGGAACTAGCCCGACTTCTGAACGCGCCTGAAGGACCATCCGAGATTAACGACACGAAGATCGAACCCGAACAGCTCTCCTCGCTCGTAGCACTGTTTCAGGCGCGCACGATAAGCAACGCCGCCGCACGTGAAGTGCTTGAGGAGATGTGGTCGTCCGGCGCAGACCCGGACACGGTTGTCGCTGACCGTGGGCTCCTGAAGGTGAGTGGGACGGACGCACTATTACCGGTTGTTCAGGAAGCGATAGATAACAATCCAAACGCCGTAGAGGACTTTATTGGCGGAAAAGATACCGCCGTCAGGTTCCTCGTCGGCCAGGTCATGAAGGCAACTCACGGGCGTGCAGACGCCGGTGTGGTCGCAGAATTGTTAACCAAAACTCTTGAGGAAGTGAAGGCCGCACGTTAACGTTGATTAACACCTCGGCCAGCGCCGTGCGTATTTCGACGACTTCGTCGATTAACGGGAAGCAGGTCCGGGGACAGCGGAGTACAGATGAATAGCAATCTACTGAGCGTCCTGGAAATTATCATTGCGGTCACCCTTGCAGGTGTGATCCTTCTTCAGGTGCGCGGCTCCGGCACCACGCTGTTCGGTCAGGCCGAGAGTTCGTTCCGAACCCGGCGTGGCATCGAGAGATTCCTCTTCCGTGGCACTATCGTGCTTGCAGGACTGTTCACCGTAATCGCCGTACTAACAGCCCGCTTCAACTAGGGCCCGGTTGGATGGCTATTTTGGGGCTGGCGTATTACATGCGTTGTATCTTTCGATTTGGCGACACTGTCTCATCCTGTTATCGCGCCTCCTGAGGCTTTCGAAGGACCGGGATGTGCACGCCTCTGTTCCCGCCTACAATGCGCCAGACCTCAATTTAGGCACATCAATGGCATTAAGAGACTGTATGACCAACGGATCTAATAACTCTGACGCCCCGGAGATCATGATCACGGACGACACCCACGTCCGGACCATCCAGTTGAATCGGCCCCACAAGAAGAACGCACTGTCGAATACGCTTGCCTGGGACATCGTTCGGGCGATCGACGCTGCCACCGCGGATGACGATGTATGGGTAATCGCAATTACGGGGATCGACGACTGCTTTTGCTCGGGTGTAGACCTCAGCCCGGGGGGCAACGCACCCGATCGCGGTCCGATGTCAGAGATTCAGTCCCAGATAGATGATCTGAGCTGGGTCGGCGAGTTCCCTCTAGCGATACGACAGCGATGCGATAAGCCGGTGGTCGCCGGGTTGAACGGCGTCGCTGCCGGTGCGGGCTTGGCGCTGGCGATGGTGTGCGACATGCGGATCGCGGCCGAGAGCGCATGGGTGTTCCCAGGTTACTCGCGAATTGGCGGATCGCCCGATGGCGGGTTGTCCTGGACATTGCCCCAGATACTCGGCTACGAGAAGGCCATGCGTTTCCTGCTGGAGAACAAACGAATCGATGCCAACGATGCGTTATCGCTAGGTTTGATCGGTGAAGTAGTCCCGGACGACCAGTTCCAGGCCCGGTTCAAAGAGTACTGCCACTCCCTCACGACGATCTCCCCTATCGCCGCCCGTCTGACCAAACGGGTTGTCCGAGAGGCAACAAAGATCGATATCGAGGCGCAGGTCCGTTACGAGCTACAAACCATCGGCACGGCCTTCGCCAGCGAGGACGGTCAGGAGTCACGAAAAGCGTTCCTGGAACGTAGAATGCCGGAGATCAAAGGGCGATAGAAAGATGACGAGGCATCGTCAACTCTGATCAATCCTGACCTAATATCTGGGCTCTAAATGCGACTCCAGGTCGTTCCGTCCGGACCGTCCTCTATCAGGACCCCGGCCTCGACTAGCTCGTCCCGAATAGCATCTGCTGCGGCGAAGTCACGGTTGCTTCGTGCCTCGGCCCGGCCAGTGATTTTGGCCTCGATATCTTCGTCCGAGAGACCGTCTTCCGATGCCGTCGGTTCGGCCAGCGTGAGTCCCAGCACGCTGGCCAGGGAGCGCAGCTCTGACTGGGCGTCGCCGAGATCATGACCGGCGTCTCGTCCGCGATTTATCTCATGCGCAAGGTCGAAGATTGCGGCCAGCGCCTGTGGCGTGTTCAGGTCGTCTTCCATCGCTTCGATGTAGCGGTCCTTGAACGGGGCGGCGTCTACGGACTCTCCGCTGCTTCCATCCGACTCCGCCGTTGAGGCCTGTCGAAGTCGGCGTGCGGCTCGTTCCTGCGTGTGAATGTTGTCCTCGTCATAGAGGAGCGGACTTCGGTAGTGTGAGGTCAGGATGTACATGCGGATGGCGTCGGCGCTATTGCTGTCCAGAGCGTCCCGAACCGTCACAAGGTTGCCGAGCGATTTGCTCATCTTTGCGCCGTCGAGCCTTAGCAGCCCGTTGTGCAGCCAGAAACGGGCAAATGGCTTTTTCCCGGTATAAGACTCGCTTTGCGTGAGTTCGTTCTCGTGATGCGGGAAGACAAGGTCCAGCCCGCCGCCGTGGATATCTATGGTCTCGCCCAGGTACTCCAGCGCCATCGCACTGCACTCGATATGCCAGCCCGGTCGGCCCGTCCCCCAGGGACTGTCCCACGCCGGTTCGCCCGGTCTTGAGGCCTTCCATAACGCAAAGTCTGCGGGAGCCTCTTTGCCCGGTTCTACCTCGTTTCGAACCCCTTCAAGAAGCTCATCAACCGTTCGACCGCTGAGCTTTCCGTACTCGTTATCGCTACCGACCCGGAAGTAGACGCTGCCGCTCTCGTCCGTAGCAGGGTAAGCGTTTCCCGTTTCGATCAGGCCTTCGATCATCCGGAGGATCCCGGGAATCTCATTGGTCGCACGAGGGTGGATCGTCGCGCGCTGGACATTTAGTTCGTCCATGTCGGTGAAGAACTCTTGTATGTATTTCTCGGCGACCTCTTCAGAGGTCAGCCCTTCTTCGTTGGCCTTTGTAATGATCTTGTCATCAACGTCCGTGAAGTTCTGGACCCGTCTCACTTCGTAGCCACGGAACACCAGGTAACGGTGCAGTACGTCGAACACGACGGAGCTGAGCGCATGGCCGACATGGGACGAGTTGGAGGCGGTAATGCCGCAGACGTACATGGTGACGGCGTCGCCCGCTGGTTCGAAATCGCGCTTGTCGCGCGTAAGGGTGCTGTAAAGCTTCATGAAATATGTATCTGGTGGCGCGTATTGCTCACGCGGCTGGAATACTTGAGGGTCCTGGCGAGAGCGTGGCGATCGCCTGTGCGGCTATCCCTTCACCCTTTCCAATGGCACCCACGTGATCTGTCGAAGTGATCTTGACGTTGACGGAATGCACCGCAATCGAGAGTGTTTCAGCGACCGATTCCCTGATGCGGTTCACGTATGGAGCCAGCTTTGGCTGCTGGGCGATGATTGTAGCATCGAGATATTCAATCTCCCACCCGGCTTTTGCGGCCATCCCGGCGGTTCGTTTAAGTAACTCTGTGCTGTCGATGCCTGCGTATGCGGAGTCGCCTGACGGGAAGTTACTTCCCAAGTCTCCCAACCCGGCCGCGCCAAGAATGCTGGATGCGATCGCGTGAAGTAGAACGTCGCCGTCCGAATGGCCTTCAAGGTGCGCGTTGTGGTGTATATCCACGCCCCCCAATCGCAACGGCCCGCCAGGTGTAAGAGCGTGGCCGTCAAACCCGGTCCCCCACCTGTTTGCTGTCGTTCCGGCGTGACCGATGCGCCCTGCGACTATGGCCTCGGCCCGTCGGATATCGGTCGGCGTGGTCAACTTGATATTGTCGGGATGCCCCTCGAACAGCCCTACCGAGCCGCCGACAAGTTCGATGAGCGCTGCGTCGTCGGTAACGTTTTCCGTGGCCATTAGGGCCGGCACCAGCACGTCTATGCGGAACACCTGTGGCGTCTGAATCGCACGCAGTTTTGCGCGGTCCAGCGTCTGATCCACGTTGCCGTCTACCGCCACGCTCTTAATGGTGTCCGACACAGCCAGCGCAGGTACGGCAGCCCCGATCTGAGCCGCAGTTTCAAGCCCCCGCAACACCATTAGTTCATCCACAAACGGACGCGCACCGTCGTGGATCAGCACCATTGTCAGCCCGGATCCACCTTCAGCCTGGAGTCGATCGACACCGTGCGCTGTCGAGTCCTGTCTCCTGTCTCCTCCGGTCACCACCGCCAGCACCTTGCCCACCCCGGAGTCAGAGATCAGGGCTTCTATCGACTTCCGGTTCGCCTCGGAGGCGACTACGACTATGGCTGAGACGCGATCCATTCGCTGAAATACCTCTAGCGAATACGCCAGCAGTGGTCGCCCTGCGAGATCAAGCAGCATCTTATCGCCGCCCATGCGCGTGCTACCGCCCGCCGCAAGTAGCACGACGCCCGTATCGGCTTGAGTCGGTCTGGACCGCTCTTCAGGCGGCATTAACAATCCATTCCGTTGTTGCAACTCAGGGAAAGAAACCACGCTGGGCATTTGGAAGAATACAGGCGTTCAATGTCAGGACACGTCAATTTCAAGAGTAGAGCATCACCGCAACACAGGTCACCTATAAAAAAGAGGTCGACGCCCCATCACGGTGAGTCGACCTCTTTACTGTCTTACCCCAATCAGGGGGGTTAGTCTCCTGCGGTCGCAGGCTCCGGCTCTTTTTCCGATTCCTGTTCGTCCAGTTCGATGTCTAGCGCATCCAGCGCCTCGTCATCGTCCAGATCCTCTGCATCTGCCGCGGTGAACTCCAGGCCACCGTCGCCAAGACTCAACTTCACGTGATCGCCTTCGCTGAACTCGCCGCCAAGGATCCTCTTGGACATAGGATTCTCCACGTAACGCTGGATCGCACGACGCAGCGGCCGTGCACCGTACTCAGGATCGGCGCCTTCTCGCGCTAGCCATCCAAGTGCGGATTCATCAAGCTCCATGGTCACGCCCATCTCGCCGAGTCGATCGTTGACATCCTTTGCGATGAGGCGAACCACCTGTCCAAGCTGATCCTCTGTCAGAGGGTCGAAAACGATGATGTCGTCGATCCTGTTGAGGAACTCGGGACGGAACGCCCGTTTTAACGCCTCTTCGATGTCGTTCCGCAATCGCTCCTGCTCGGGCACGCTGTCCGGCCTCGTTGCGAATCCAATGGCGTCACGCGCTACCGCCCCGGTCCCGAGGTTGCTGGTCATGACGATGACCGTGTTCCGGAAATCGACAGTGCGGCCGTTCCCGTCCGTGAGACGTCCGTCTTCAAGGACCTGTAGGAGCGAGTTGAACACGTCCGGGTGCGCCTTCTCTATCTCGTCGAAAAGCACTACCCGGAATGGCCTTCGCCGTACCGCTTCCGTGAGCTGTCCGCCTTCGCCGTATCCAACGTACCCGGGAGGTGCGCCGATGAGGCGGGAGACGGTGTGTTTCTCCTGATACTCAGACATGTCTATCCGGACCATGTTGTTTTCATCATCAAACATGAACTCGGCAAGCGCCCGTGCCAGCTCCGTCTTCCCAACTCCAGTCGGTCCGAGGAATATGAAGCTGCCGATAGGACGTTTTGGGTCGGCAAGGCCTGAACGGGCACGCCGAATGGCGTCCGCCAGCGCTGTGATGGCGTCTGACTGGCCGATCACCCGTTCGTGTATTCGCTCCTCCATGTGCAGGAGTCGGTCCGCCTCACCTTCGACAAGCCTTTCGACGTGGATTCCGGTTCTCTCGGCGATGAGCGCTGCGATGATTTCAGATGTCACCACCATGTCGTTGGGGTGGTCTTTCTCCCATTCCTTGACCCGCTTCTCGTGAGTTCCCTGTAGAAGCTCACGTTCAGCCTTTTTGGCGTCCGCTGTCTGGTAGTCGCGTTGGTCCGATGCAACACGTTCCTCGTCTACAAGCTGGCGGACGTGATCTTGCTCATCACGGAGATCATCCGGCAAGCGGTCAGACTCGATGCGCAACTTAGCCGAGGCCTCGTCGATCAGGTCAACCGCCTTGTCCGGCAGAAATCGATCAGACACGTACCGACGCGCCAGTTGAACCGAAGAATCCAGTGCCTCATCCGTGATACGAACGTGGTGGTGTTCTTCATATCGGGGTCGAAGTGACTTCAGCATCTCGATCGCAACTTCGGTATCCGGCTCTTCTACGAGCACGGGCGAGAATCGACGTTCCAACGCTTTGTCGGACTCGATGTACTTCCGGTATTCGTCCGGAGTGGTTGCGCCAATCGTCTGCAGTTCACCGCGTGCGAGTGCAGGTTTCATGAGGTTGGATGCGTCGATGGCACCATCAGCACCACCTGCTCCAACCACCATGTGTATCTCGTCAATAAAGAGGATCGCCTCGCCCTCAGACTGTCGGACCTCGTCCATGACAGCCTTCAGACGTTCCTCGAACTCGCCCCGGAACTTGGAGCCCGCAATCAGCGATCCCATGTCCAGCGACACGAGCTTGCGGTTTTTGAGCGATTCTGGAACGTCACCGCTCACGATTAGGTTCGCCAGCCCCTCAGCGATGGCCGTCTTCCCTACGCCGGCGTCTCCAATCAAGACGGGGTTGTTTTTGGTACGACGAGTCAAGGTCTGCATCACCCGACGTATCTCAGACTCACGACCGACAACGGGGTCGAGCCGGCCGTCACGCGCCAACTGAGTCAGGTCCGTTCCGTACTGTTCAAGGGCCTGGTAGCGTTCTTCGGCGCTTTCCGACGTGACGCGGTTGCGTCCCCTAATCTCCAGCAAGGCCTGGTAGATTTTCTCTTTGGTCAGATTGACCTCTTCAAAGATGCGCGCAGTGTCACCTGACGTCTCGTCCGAAACGGCCAGCAGTAAGTGCTCTGCGCTGATGAACTTGTCTCGCAATCGCTCGGCTTCAGCACGTGCGTTATCCAGGACTTGCTGCAGTCTTGGCGTTGCGTAGATCGTCTGGGCCACGACTCCCAGCCGCGGACTCTGTCGGAGCGCAGTCTCCACACGATCCGCAAGCAGATCGGGGTCGACGTGTGCCTGCGACAGGACGCGCGATGGCAGTCCCTGTGGAAGTCGCAGTAGAGCAAGAAGAACATGTTCAACGTCCCACTGCGAGTGTCGATATTCACGCAACAGGTTCTGCGACGTGGCGATGGCCTCTCGCGCCTGCTCAGTGAAATCAGATTCTTTAAATACCATTTTCAGGAGCCCCTTTTCTCGCCTACGAAGCCGTTCCCAACGGACTACGATTCGGCAGTTCTTTCGTTTCGACCGGTCAGCCGTTAAGGACTAACCCCGGTCAGGCCCAGGGAGCGAGCGCCGGGCCAAAGCAGCCCTTCGTTGCACAAGTTCCATCGTCAATTCGTTTACCTTCTCTTCCAGCTCAGTCACCCGGTCTGAAAGCTTTGTCATGATTTCCACCCCGGCCAGATTCAGTCCAAGGTCATCTATCCAAGTTTTGATCTGCATCAACCGGACTATGTCTGCGCCCGAGTAGAGCCGGATATTACTGTCCGTGCGATGCGGCTCGATCAGCCCGGCACGTTCGTAGGTCCGGATTGTTTGCGGATGTAGATGGACGTGAGCGGCCACGATCGAGATCGTGAATACGGGCTCGAACTCCGTGAAGTTCAAGATTCACCTCCATCAGAGTCACCCTTGGTTTGTTCCGGGGTCTCTTCCGGGGTTTCTTCCGGGGCATTTTTTGAGTCGTCCTCTGGGGCGTCTTCTGGCGCTGGGTCACCAGGCTCGGCGGATCCGGATGCCCGGTCAGCATCAATCGCCTCATCGGGATCAAGTTCTACTGCAACTGAATTGAGTTCCCGAAGTTGCTCCAACAACGATTTTTCTTTTTCCGAAAGCTCCTTCGGCACCGAAATCACCATCCGAGCAAGCAGGTCACCGTGTCCAGTGGCCCCCCGCCCATGACGTGGCATCCCCTTCCCTTTCATCCGAAAACTACGCCCCCCGTCCGTTCCCAACGGGACGGTTAAGGCAACCTTGCCCGTCATAGTAGGTACCTCGACCTCTCCACCGAGGAGTGCATCAAGATAGAAAATCGGAACGTCCGTTATAAGATCATCTTCCCTGCGCGTGAACACCCGGTGTCGACGTACATCGACCTCGATAGTCAGTTCCGTGTTTCCGTCCGGTCGCACACGAATACGGTCGCCGGTTTCACTCCCTTTGGGGATAGTCACCTCAAGCGTCCGCGGCATCGTGCTGGTCCCAGAACCACCGCAGTAAGAGCAAAGCACGGTACCGTCGATACCGCTTCCACTGCACTCCCGACATGTGGACGAACCTTGGATAGTGACCGCACGTTTTGATCCCGCAAACGCCTCGTCGAGGGTGATCTGCACGTTCGTCCTGAGGGATTGCCGCTTGGGTCGCCCGAACGCGTTGCCCATTCCGGAATCGCCGAACAGGTCCTTCAGATCTATCCCGCCAAATCCGTGGCCTCCGCGCGACCTGCGAAATCCTCCGCCGCCGAAGGGGCTGCCGCCGTTGGCGCGCATCTGCTCGGCATGCTTCCAGTCATCGCCGAACTGATCATAGTCGCGACGCGTCTTCGGATCTGAGAGAACCTGATACGCCTCGTTAACGCGTTTGAAGCGTTCCTCAGCGTCCGGGTCGCTTGAGTTCACGTCCGGGTGAAAACGGCGCGCCAGTCGTCTAAAGGCGGCTTTCACGTCTTTGTCTGCGGCGTTTTTGGGGACGCCGAGTTCTATGTAGTAATTCTGTGGCATAGCGAAATTACGTTTGATTTTAGAGATAACACACCTATTAGTCAAATTACTTGAGTCTTACTAACTCATATATATGCTAGTTTAACACTCATATTTCTATACTGTTACCATATAAGTCACCGTCGCAACGTGTGACAGGTCCGCCCCGTTAACACTTCAGAAATTGGTCTGGCCGATATCAAGGTCAGCATCGACGATGACGTACTCACTATCCGGGCCGAGACGCCCGGCGTTGAGGGCCAGGGCTATGACCCAGAGGAACAGGCGGAACACGCGGAGTCCAAGTAGCTTCGGCGCGAGCGCAGGACCGGTTCCTTTGCCCGTTCCGTCAAACTTCCGGACACCGTCAATCAGGAGAAGATCACGTCGGAGTACGCAAACGGCGTACTGACGATCAGCCCCCCCAAAGGCGGAAGAGACGCGACCCCGAGAGATAACAACGGTGAAGGTCGCCTGAAACGCCCCCTCTCTTCTTGTGCCTGGCGGAATACCCTGGCCTCTAAAGAAGAGAGGTACTGAGAATTCGACAGAGCCCCCCGGGAATTGATCCTCGGGGAGGGGGCTCTTTTGTTTAGTCGGGAAACGCGACAATCAACAACAAGTTGTGCTCAGATTCTGGATACTAGGGTGAAGTTATGAACTCGTTGACACTTGTATATGTCAAACGTAGCATCGTGGTTTAGCCCTCATTAAAATGTCCGATTCTTCTACCCCCCCGGTGTCCGGTAATTCGGCCACAACAGAGTTACCTCCTGTTTTCGCCCGCCACCAGGCGGCCGTCGGCGCAGCACTCCGCGCCGAACTCGAGTCTCGGACTCTGCCTATTTACGACTCCCTCAGGTACTACATGGGGTGGGCGGATGTTGACGGAACGCTGACTGATCGGCCAGAAGGAAAACGCCTGCGCCCTACCCTGTGCCTACTGGCATGTGAGGCCGTGGGAGGCGACCCGTCGAAAGCCTTGCCCGCGGCGGTGGCTATTGAACTGGTCCACAACTTCTCCCTCATCCACGACGATATAGAAGACGGAGACCGAACCCGACATCACCGCCCAACCTTATGGGTCATATGGGGCGAGCCGACGGCACTTGTTGCCGGGAACAACCTTCTCGCAATCGGAGATATCGCCGCTCACCAACTTCGTAAAGCGGACACAGAGATTGACACTGCGGTAGAAGCGGGGCACGTCCTTACCCAGCGTTATCTCTCCATGATGGAGGGCCAGTACCTTGATATCGCGTACGAGGGACGGACCGATGTGACGGTCGACGAGTACCTGGCGATGATTGAACGTAAGACCGGTGCGTTGATCGAGGGTGCAGTCGAGCTGGGTGCGCTTGTCGGGTCCGGAGGCTCACGAGAACACATCGACGGGCTTCGGGACGTCGGAGACGACCTTGGACGAATCTTCCAGATACGCGACGACGTCTTGGGCATCTGGGGCGGACCGGCCCTTGGAAAACCGATCGGAGCAGACATCACACGCAAGAAAAACTCTCTCCCGGTAGTTCACGTCCTTGAGCACGCCCGTAACGCAGAGCAACAAGAGCTACAGCGGATATATGCCGAAGATGAAATAAAGGCTAGCGATGTAGAGCGCGTTCTGGAGGTTATGGACGGACTTGGCACGGAGCGTTGGTGCCAGGCTCAGGCCGAGACTCGATGGGACCGGGCCCGCTCAAGATTGAGCTCGCTCCAGTTGAGCTCTGACGCCACTCGTGAGTTCTTTGAGCTGGGTGAATACCTGTTGGTGAGAGAAGTCTGATGGCCCTCGCCCTGGTGGCAGCTCGCCGAGAAGAACTGGCCGCGGTCCTTACCCCGGGTGCGTGGCGGCCGTGGGCCCGTCGGAGCCAGAGCGATTGGAGACAGCGCCGTGCGCCGGATGGAGCACTCGCCTATCAGCGTCGCGATCACACCGTCTCGGCCATATTGACCGGAGCCGGTCGCGCACAGACTGAGCGGGCCATGGCCTGGTTGATCAAGAACGAAAGGCCGGACTCAATACTCTCACTTGGCTTCTCGGGAGCGTGCACCCCGAACCTGGACGTCGGCGATCTTGTGTTGGCGACTCGCCTCCATCACATAGGCGGGAGTCCATTTGACTGGGACCTTGAGTCACTTTCCCCAAACTCCAAAGATGGAAGAGTAACATCGGCGCCCGGAGTTCACGATGAACTAGTGGCCGATATCGACATGATGGAAAAAGCGCGGATCGCGGTCGAGATGAACGGCATCGACTTTACGCCGGCTCCTGCCCTGACTGTTGATTCTCTTGTTCGTACATCAGGCCTATCGGCGTGGCTCGGAGAGACGTATGGTGTTGCATCGGTAGATCGTGAGAGCTACTGGGTCGCAGCAGCGGCTGCGAGCGCGGGCGTTCCATGTTTGAGTGTCAGGTCCATCGCCTACGGGGTGGACGAAACGCTTCCTGAAATAGCATCACGGCTGCCGGATACTCCCTCAGGTGGACGATTCGGTCCCGTCTTCAGACACGGAACCAGGCACCCCCGTACTACGTGGCGTCACATGCGTGATCTCCGTACCGCAAGAAACGCAGTTGCGACGCTCACGGGGGTGTTAACAGGGAACACGAACATCGACTCTTGACCTTATCTACATTTGTTGTTCACCATCTCCTCACGAGTTACTTTTAAAATTGACGCTGACGTAAACCGGGGAATCGGCTAAATTAGACGCGCATATGTCATTTGAAAGCTTCGCAGCCCGAATCGGGTTCCAGGCCATCCATCTAGTAACCCAATCTCGAAGGGTCACGTATTGAGGGCATTCACGAAGTGCCTCAACGTGAAAACGACTAGAGCTCCTGAGTTTATCGATATCACTGAGCTCGTGGTTGAAGCCGTTGGGGAGTCAGAAGTAGACGCCGGAATAGCGGTCGTTTTCTCGCGCCACACCACAGCGGCGATCAAGATCAACGAGAACGAACCCCTGCTCATCAAAGATATGGAGCACTTTCTGGGTACCGTCGCTCCACAGGACTCGTACTACGGGCACAACGATTTCGCTATCCGTACCGTGCACATGCACGAGGACGAGTGCCCGAATGGTCACGCACACTGCCAGCACCTGACGCTGGGCAGCAGTGAAATGATCCCGATCGTCAACGGGGAGTTGGCCTTCGGGAACTGGCAACGTGTCTTCCTTGTGGAACTTGACCTTCCCAAATCCCGGGAAGTCATTGTCCAGATAATGGGTGAGTAACCAGAGGACTCCCACGTTAGAAACGGACGATAGAGATGGCCCATGATACTCAACGTGGCGAGTTGCTTGCGGCCGTTCTTGAGATGGACCGACTTGGTCTGGTGTCCAGAACCAGCGGAAACGCAAGCGTCCGTATTAACGTACCGACAGAACCGGATGCGTTCCTCGTAACCCCCGCAGCACTGCCCTACCCGGTGATGACGCCGGATCAACTTGTTCCCGTCAACGGCGAACTCAATTCGGTTGAAGGCGATGGCGTTCCGTCCTCGGAATCGCTTCTGCATCTGGCCATCTATCGCGCCCGTTCGGATGTAAGCGCTGTCATGCACACACACTCTGTTTATGCGACCGCACTAGGAGTCGTAGGGCGACCACTTCCGCCGATTGTGGATGAGCTGGTCGTATACGTCGGGGGGCAGGTTGAGGTGGCGGAGTACGGGTTTCCCGGAACCCAAAAGCTTGCGCAGGCGGGTGTTGAAGCACTGGGCGACCGCAGAGCTGTGTTGATCCCGCATCACGGCATGTTCGCCGTCGCCGATTCCCTGGCCGAGGCGCTACGTGTCTGTGCGCTGGTCGAGCAGGTGGCCCAAGTATTTATCAATGCCGAGATGGTTGGCGGTGCCAGAAAGGTCCCGCCAGAGTCGTTTAAGGCGGAACGCAAGATGTACCTGAAACGCGCCGAACTTGAATAAACACTCTCTGTTTTTCACCCGCCCTAAAGAGTCTTTGCCCAAAGGCGCAACTCTGTGACAGCCGTCAATGTAGTGATAGATACAGATCCCGGGGTAGACGATTTCCTGGCGATCGCTCTGGCGTTGAACTCCCCTGAGATCAATATTGAGGCATTCACAACGACCGGCGGAAATGCAGCGCTCAGGCACACGCACGCCAACATGCTGCGTATCCGGGAGGCGCTAAATCGCACCGAGATACCCGTCTACCGGGGAGCCCAACGTCCACTGGTCGGAAGCTTTGGTGATGCCGAAGACATCCACGGCACAGGCGGGCTGCCGATCACTCTGCCGTCTCCAACTACAAGCGCTCGGCCTAGCCACGCAGTCGCTTATCTGTCCCAACGTCTGCAATCCGGTCCGCCGCTGACGTTAATAGCACTCGGCCCGCCCACAAACATCGCCCGGCTCTTCCGAGACCATCCTCGTTCGATGAGCGCGGTCAAGCGTGTAGTGCTCATGGGAGGCGCACTGGACGTTCCCGGAAACGTGACTCCGCACGCCGAGTTCAACGTGTGGTCTGACCCCGAGGCCACCGCGTTTGTATTCAACTCCGGTGTGCCGGTAACCATGGTCGGGAGCGACGTATGCAATCGCGTACGTGCCCATGCCACTGAGACGCCGGCCCCAACAAACGCCGTCATACAACGACTCACCGAAGCCCAGTTCGCAGCAAGACCGGGTCTCTATATCACCCTGTATGACCCTCTCACGGTGATGTCGGTAGTGAAGCCGGCGGTCCTCAAGCTGGAAAGACTGGGTATCTCAGTAGACGTCACCAACGGCGCGGAAAGAGGAAGAACCCGCAGGGATCTGATCGGGTCGAAGATCGACGTCGCAACGGACGTAGATGTGGATGCCGCCATCGAGATGTTCACCGAACGCGTGATCTCAGGGCGGTTTTGAAATCGACCGCGCAGCAACACCCGGGGAGCCCTCTGGGATGGAACTTGGCCAGGCCGTTTTTAGTCTTCGCGAAAAACATCGCGAGTATTCCGAATCTGGCATCCGAGCTATCCGAGAGGCCCTGTGGATACGCGGTAAAAGCGACACGGAAAACACAGGCTGCAATTCGCCAAACTAACGGTAAAATGAAATCACTTGAGACGACGCTCTGACATTCCTGACGTTATATGACGGATGATCAGTGACCCCTGAACTCGATCTAACCGGTTACGGGAGATACAATGACCACGAGCACAATGGAGACAGTTGACAGAGAGATCTGTAACGTCATCCAATCCGACTTCCCCCTCGTAGACCGCCCCTTCCTCAAAATTGCAGAAGACTTGGGCGTCTCTGAGCAAGAGGTGATGGATCGGATAATCGATCTGAAGCGCAAGAACGTCGTTCGCCAGATCGGGGCGATTTTTGACACAAGGCGTCTGGGCTATAAGACGACTCTCGTTGCCATGCGCATTCCTGAAGATGCGTTGGATGCTGCTGCACAGATCATCAACCGACACCCGGGAGTCAGCCACAACTACGCCCGAAACGGCCAGTTCAACCTGTGGTTCACCCTTGCAGTATCTCCGTTCGAGGATCTTGACGAGACCCTGGAGAGAATGGTTAAAGAAACGGGAGCGGAAGCAACCCGAAAGATGCCTACGATCAAGTTCTTCAAGATCGGCGTCAACTTTGACATGGTGAAACAGGAATCTGACGCGACCAACTATTTCAAGCCCGACGAACCGGTCGAGAAAAAAGATGGCGCCCCGAAGATCGACCCCGACTGGAACACTGCGCAGAGGTTGACCGATTTCGACATCTCGTTCATCCGAGAAATGCAGGAAGATCTCCTCATCATTCCGGAGCCTTTCAAGGAGATGTCTGAAGAGCTAGGCGTAGACACCGCCGGACTCTTCGCCCACGTGGATGACATGGTGGGGCGAAAACTCATGCGCCGGTTCTCCGCAGTTCTTCACCACCGTCGGGCCGGTTTTGCGGCCAATGCGATGGGCGTATGGAACGTGCCGGAAGAACGATCTGAAGAGGTCGGGCTTCTGATGGCAGAGTCACGGTCCGTGACCCACTGTTACGAACGTCCCCGCTTCCCGGACTGGAAGTACTCCCACTTCACAATGCTTCACGCGACGTCCCAGCAGGGATGCGAGGAGCTGGCGAAAGAGATTTCAGAGACCACCGGAATTACTGACTATCAACTCCTTTACTCGAGCCGTGAGTACAAGAAAACACGCGTCCGCTACTTCGTGGACGAGTAGGCAACTACCCGGAAAACCTAACCTTAGAGCTGCCCTGAAGTCGGGACGAAGGCTGGCGAGTCTCCGTTGTCCCGGTTGCTGAGCTGACAACCTGTGTCATCAACAATGAGGAGAGACCTGTGCCCGCGTATTACCCAATTTTCGTAGACATTCGTGACCGCAAATGCCTGGTTTTTGGCGGCGACCACGAAGGAGAACGCAAGGTCCGATACCTCCTCGATTGCGGGGGCGAGGTGACGCTGTTCAGCCCGGACAACGACACCCTTCCGGGACTTGTTGAGCTGGCTTCTGAAGGTAATATCACCTGGGCGCACCGCAAGTACGAATCCGGTGATATTGCCGGTGCCTGGATCGTGATCGTTGCCGACACCTCTTCCAAAGAGATCAACGAGGCGATCGAGCAGGAATCAAAGGATCTGAACGTCCTGTGTAACGTGATGGACGTCACTCCGCTTTGCAATTTCATTGCCCCTGCCATCATCCACCGGGAAGACGTAACCGTCGCCGTCTCCACCGCAGGCTCCAGCCCTGCGCTTGCCCGACGACTGCGGGAACGCATGACCGACAAGGGCTACTGCCAGTGCCTGCGTTGGGCCGACATGGGTCCAATGCTCGCAGACGTCCGTGTCGAAGTCCGTGGCCGAAGCCTTCCTGTGACTCCGGACGATTGGGCGGAGTCGATCACGAACAAGATGCTTCAGCAGTTCGAGGCTGGAGACTCAGACGGCGCACGGGCTATGCTGGTCTCCGCACTCGAAGAGCGAGCCGCCAACTAGCCGGTGGTCCTAAAAACAGAATCTCGGCGGAATCATCAGATGACCGGTAGTAAACCGTCACGGATCAGAGTCGGCACCCGCGCCAGCGATCTAGCGGTAACGCAGACAGAACTGGTTGTGTCCTTCCTTCGGGATGCACACCCGGACATCGAGTTTGAGCTGGTGCTCATCAGCACGGCTGGAGATCGTGACAAGCGATCTGCGCTTGAATCTGTCGGTATTTCTATCTTCGTAAAAGAGCTAGAAACGGCGCTGGAAGACGGCCGGGCCGACATCGCCATCCACAGTCTGAAGGACATGCCCTCCGAGTTGCCGGAAGGGTTCGAACTGGCGGCACTTCCAGAACGCGGCGACCCGCGAGACGTACTTGTCAGTCGCTTTGAAGGCGGCGTATCAGACCTGCCGGCCGGAGCGCGAATTGGCACGAGTAGTCCACGGCGCGTTTCCCAGTTACGGGCGTCCCGAAACGATCTCGATATCATCCGGATACGCGGCAACGTGGGAACCCGAATGACCAAGGCCCTCGGCGGTGATGCGACCGGTTACGACGGCGCTATTCTTGCAGCAGCCGGACTCGACAGGATGGGCCGTATGGGCGAGATATCTGAAGCTCTGAACCCGGACGTGTTCATACCCGCAGCCGGACAGGGAACACTTGCCGTCGAAACGCTGTCGTCTAATCCCGACCTGACGGCGCTAATAGCGGCGGTCGACCACGCCCCAACCCGGGCGGCATCCTCCGCTGAGAGGGCTTTCCTGGCCCGTCTCGGTGCTGGATGCGCCACGGCTGCGGCGGCGTACGCCACGCTGGACGGCGACGAAATGACGCTTCGCGGTTTCGCTGCGTCACCGTCCGACCACCGGTCTATGACGCAAACACATTCCGGCGATGTTGCAGATGCCGCAGGCATAGGCGACGCACTCGCCGACGACATGATCAAGAACGGCGCTTTGGAGTTGATTCGTGGTTAAAAGCGGACCCAAGGCAGGCTTTGTATCGCTAGTGGGCGCAGGTCCGGGCGATCCCGGTCTGATCACGGTCAAAGCGATTAGCCGTTTGCAGATTGCAGACGCCGTCGTGTATGACCGCCTGTCGGACCCCGGACTACTGGCCGAGGCACGGCCCGAAGCCGAGATGTATGACGCGGGCAAAGGCCCCGGCGACGTTCGCATGACCCAGGAGCAGATCAACGACTTGTTGGTAAAGCTTTCGTCAGAGGGCAAATCCGTATGCCGACTCAAGGGCGGCGACCCCTTTGTATTTGGGCGCGGCGGCGAAGAAGCACTGGCACTCTCGGCTCAAGGCCTGCCGTTCGAAGTCGTCCCCGGCGTTACGTCGTCTATCGCCGCGGCGGCATACGCAGGCATACCGATAACGCACCGGGCGGTATCGACCTCGTTCACCGTCGTCACGGGCAGCGAAGACCCGGCCAAACCTGACTCCCAGCTCAACTGGGATGCGCTAGCCGCTCTCCCCGGGACACTGGTATTTCTTATGGGCTGGCGAGCACTCCCGGCGATTACAAAAGAACTGATTTCACGAGGTGCATCTCCGGATCGTCCAGCCGCTCTTGTCCAGTGGGGCACGACCCCGAAGCAGCGCTCGGTAACGGGCACACTTGAGAACATCGCTGAGGTCGGGAAAGCTGCCGGTCTCGGTTCTCCGGTTGCTGTTGTCATAGGCGATGTGGTCAGTCTGAAAGATGGCATCGCGTGGTTCGACAACAAACCATTATTTGGTAAGCGCGTGCTCATCACGCGAACCCGATCCCAGGTGTCACGACTCCGGACAGAGCTTGAGAACGCCGGCGCATGGTGCGTGGAGTTCCCCGCAATCAGCATCGTTCAGGTGGCCGATCCGTCGGCGCTGGATGCGGCGCTCAACCGAATCTCTGAGTACGACTGGGTAACGATCGCAAGCAGCAACGGCGCACGCGGTTTGCGCGCCCGTATGGACGAACTTGGACTGGACGGGCGGGCGTTTGCAGACGTGAAGATTGCCGCAGTTGGCCCGGCGACCGGCGTCACGGTTCGGGCTGAGATGGGCCTCACGCCGGACCTTGTCCCTGACGAGTACGTCTCTGATGCCGTCCTTCGGGAGTTGAAGGCGCTGGGCGTCGACGGCAAACGTGTTCTGGTCGTGGGATCAGACATCGGCCGAGACGTTCTCGCCGACGGTCTTGAGGCGCTGGGCGCCACGGTCGACCGGGTAGTGGGATACGAGACTCACCTGCCCGACGACTCTGGCGATCAAGTATCAGAGGCATTCGCCGACACCGGTATCGATATAACCACCTTTACCAGCTCTTCCGGCGTGGACAACCTCCTGGATCTGGCTGGCGGACCTGACCAGATCAACAAGACCGTGACCGCAGCAATGGGCCCAATCACGGCGGAGCGCGCACGTGAGCGAGGGCTTAGAGTGGACATCGTGGCCCCGGAGCGGACAATGCAGTCGTTAGCAGGGGCCATAGTGGAGCATTTCTCAAACGGAGATACCGATGCCCGATAACGGCATACCGCCCTTCGCCAGATACCGTCGGCTACGAACTTCAGCCAACCTGCGTAGGCTAGTCGGCGAAACGAAAGTCAGCGTCGATGATTTCATCTACCCGCTCTTTATAACCGCGGGAGAGAATATCAAAAACGAGATTCCTCCGATGCCCGGCTGCTACCACCTTTCGGTAGACCGACTGAGCGAAGAGTTGGACGAGATCGAGGCGCTCGGCATTCCGGGCGTCCTACTATTTGGACTTCCTGCGAAGAAGGACGCCGTCGGATCCGACGCGTACGCCGACAACGGCATCATCCAACAGGCGATTCGCGAGGCGAAAAGAACCCATCCTGATCTGCTGGTCATAACAGACGTCTGCCTGTGCGAGTACACAGATCACGGCCACTGCGGAATCGTCCTTGAGGACGACACCGTGGACAACGACGCCACGCTTGAACTGCTGGCGAAAGAAGCCGTCTCACACGCCCGTGCCGGTGCAGATATGGTCGCCCCATCTTCGATGATGGACGGCCAGATAGCCGCTCTCCGCAGTGGGCTGGATGCGGCTGGTTATCTGAATATGCCAATCATGGCGTACGCCGCAAAGTACTCCTCGGCACTGTTCGGCCCGTTCCGGGTGGCGGCAGATTCCGCACCGGAGTTCGGAGACCGACGCAGCTATCAGATGGACCCGGGCAATGGCCGAGAGGCGATGCTCGAGGTTCAGTCAGACATCGACCAGGGCGCAGACATCGTGATGGTGAAACCAGCGCTGGCGTACCTGGATGT
>Ga0115002_10001698_pt1 | contig 29827 bp, 31 predicted proteins | sample ArcticOcean_MG_C_8_FD_89576 | JGI IMG/M metagenome (GOLD analysis project Ga0115002, IMG submission 89576) | Marine microbial communities from western Arctic Ocean - ArcticOcean_MG_CB11_86 | ecosystem: Environmental > Aquatic > Marine > Oceanic | place: Arctic Ocean: Canada Basin | collected... | reverse complement strand
GGAGCTGGAATGACGGTAGCTTGGACAACCACGTTATCTAATGTAAACTGAACTCGCTGGCCCGGTCCTGTGACGGATAGATTATCGCTACTCCAGCGAAGATAATAAAATTCGCCATCGTGATAGATAGGCCAGTGATATTAGTCGACGGTGATGCCGATTCCCCAGCAGGAGTAGCAGTAGCAAGCTGAGTCGACGCATAATCCAGACTACCCACCAAGGTATAGAATGAATTGTCTGCCGAATGACAAAAGTTAAAGGAGTTCGAGCAATTCGTGTCGTTGTATGAAAATAGATCGTAGGCTACATCGGGGGAACTGATGGGAGCCTCTGAATTATTTTGAAGTCGCAGCTGGACCATACCGTTCTTCAAACGGAGAACATAAAAGCCCCGATCCTTTCTGGAACGAAGCTTGGGAAATAGGAAGAAGCGGAAATTAGGATGAAAAAGCAGTTATTCGACGTTTCAACATAACAACGCCCAGGGCAAGGCCACGAAAAATTAAAGCGCAGGTGGAGGGTTCGGGAATGGCTGAAGTGATGCCATTCAAAACAATGTCTGCGCCAGAACCAACAAAGGCTGCGGTACCACTACCGGATGATGCGCCATGTCCTACGAGACTAAATTCAACGGAAGATGTGAGTGTATCATAAGAAGCATCCCCAATCGATAGATTGTGGGATGCGCCATCAACATCAGCAGTGAAAGTATCTATAGCAGAGGTAAAACCATCCACACTTGAAAATAGTCCCCAATTTTGAGGACCCGTTGCTGATGTATCGAAATTGATATCTAAGGAACTCAAATTTATTGAGAATCCGGTGCTTCTGAAAAGGTGAAAAAACATCCGCTACCAGTGCGCCTGCAAAATCTGTAGTACTACTCGAAAACCCGTTTGCACTGAATCCTCCAGCTCTGGAACTAGCAGCAATTCCGGCCCCTCTGATTAGCTCACCACTAGGACTCGACGTTGAGATATTTGAGCCAAAGCTGTCTGCAACTGAAGTAACTGGTTGGTTGCCCGATCCTGAAGGGATTGAAGAAAATTCCCACGAAAGTATAACCTGGCTCCAAGAATAATTTCCCAAAATAAGGAAAGACAGGACAAGAGCGATTTTCTTCATAAGTACTAAGAAAAAATTGCTCAAAATCTAGCTATTTTTATCCCCAATGCAACTTATGAGCAAAATTAGAGGAACCCCTCTAACCAATGAAGTAATTTGGCTCTAATCTAGAGGCAAAAAACTAACTTCTTCTTCGTTTCCAAATGACCACCCCTATAGCCAACCCTCCAAGGATTAGAGCGTAGGTGGCAGGTTCTGGAATAGCATTCACTTCAATATCATCAAGAAAAAGAGTTTCACTGACGGAATTGAACTGAACATTAAAATCCAAAACAACTGAATTGGCCGAAGCAGAAATGATAGGTGAGATAATTTGCCTCCACGTATCGTCTGCGAGTGCTTCGATGTCGGTTCCACCGGAGTTTTGTACATCTATTAAAGAAGTAGGTGTACCTCCATCAACCGTGATGTTAGCGAAAAATCGGTCAGTTGATTCAAATGTAGCATTTTCAATAAGATACCAGAAGGTGAGCCTGACAGCTCCTTCGCCAGAAATATCAATCGCATCAGGAGTAAGCGTTAATATTCCATCTGGATCGCTGAAACGGAATGAATTGGACCCAGTACGAGCATCTGCTGTACTCACGCCGATAAAATCTCCAGTTCCTGCATCGCGCAGTCCCGCAGTACTACCGGTTTCAGTGAAAAAAGAGCCAAAGCCGATCTCTCCACCTACGTCTGTGAAATCAACAATCGGCTGACCACCTCCATGATTATCCAAGGCATGATCAGTTAGGTGTTCTGGAGTTCCATCAATATAGCGGGCGTTAACACCACCTAGGTCTTCGAACCCTGTACCGGCAACAAACTGCGCCCATGAATTGACGGACAATCCTAAAACGACCAAGAGGGAGAAAATTAAATGTTTCATGAATTATGGAGGAAAGTTTTTCGGGCTATTGACTTCTTTACAGAAAAGCCAATTTGACTAGACCCTTACTTAATTTTACATGAAGTGGTCGAGATTACGAAAACTGGGCTAACTTTCAATTTTTATGCGCACTCGTTATAAAATTCTATTATCAGCAGGGGCTGTGGCCGTTTTACTGGTGCTTGTCACCATCGGAATGTATTTTTATTCGATGGCGAAGCTGAAGAACGGTTTGACCTACTTTCATAGCCAGATTGTGCAAGGAGAAGGCAATGTGGACTCGCTCGAGGTCGACTACGGCAATATTGGGTTTGAACTCCCTTTGGGGCTGAAATCATCCAACCTAAAGCTGGACATCCTCACAGCCGGCTCAGACCAGCACTTAATTATGAGCTTTGGTTTTGTAAGCTCACAATTAAAAGGGATACCGACGGGCCGATTAAAAATCTCGGCTAGGGATATCAAAATCGCATCCATAAACGCAGACAAGCCACTCCTGAGTAATCAATTTAAAATCCGAAATATCGATGTGCGCTTTGTAGAATACGAAACGTCGGTTTCCATAACGAACCCCAACCAAGGGATGAATCGCGTTTATGGCCATTTGGCTGAGCTGCTCGATGGTGGCGATACAACCGGCGTCCTTCGGATGCAGGGGACGGTTTACTTCGATTTTGGTAAGGATCAGATCGTTCCGCAGAAGTTTCATACACGGCAAAACGGAAACTTATATCGATTGGTTCTGGACAGGAAAGACCTTGAGTTAGTGGCCCCCAAATTTGCCAGTCGCTTATCAGTAGGTGATCTCGATCTGGTGGCGAACCATCCGTTAAAGGCTCCGCGGTTACTTGAAATCCGCCAGGAGACCGAGGAGAAATCGAAGGAGCTGCGTTGGGCCATTAAGGACTTTCCCGAGGATGTTTACCGACATGTCCTGTGGAGTTATTTATTGACCACAGAATACGGATCGCAATTCGCTCAAATTGTTACGAACTCACATGAAGAAGGTTCGTTCAATTCAGTTGAAGAAATGGCGCGTGACCGACAGAACAACCTGGTTGGAGTCAGCTATGCTGAAAACAAAATTCCTGAGTCAAAGATAGCCGAACGCATTCGAAACGATCCACGCATCCAATTCTAGCCCGGATCGATCACAAATATCCTACTAGCTCCTAGGATTCAGTTAATAAGCATAGGAAACCATTATGGATCCAAAGTCGTGAGACTCAGGTTGCAACTTATGCTGTTTGGTGCGGCGCACTTGGGACAAGGATATCTTGAGGGCTTGCAGCTTAAATTTCACGCCAATGCCCACATCCGCGACTATAGGTTCCTTGCTGATAACTTGGTAACCGACTACGTCTTTCATACATATTTTTGTCCTAGATTAGTTCCTTAGCTAGGACAGCCCCTAATAGAAAGCTATAGTCTTCTTCTTTTCTTTGTATCCCTTGCAGAACAGGAATATTGGTTTCGCCGCCGGGACGAATGTGGGTGGTTCCAAAGTCGAGTGGCAGGTTATAACCCAAACGACCCTCAATACCTAGATTAACATAGGTACTCACATTTCCCAAAACGGCACTCCCATTCGCAATCGCGTCCATCTCCCAACCTTTGCCAATGTTATCCTGGTTTAGTCGTACCCGGCGTTCCCCAATCAGATTGATTCCAAGCTCATCTCTTATCTGATTGGCCCATCCATTGGCTTTTGGTATTCCATGGCGATCGTGGACAAAGTCCTGGATTTCTTTTCCAAGAGCAGATGGACCCACCATACCTAACTGAATTTCGAAGGTGTTTTGAAATGTCTCATCTTTCAAATGAAACCCTGACCCCAGATACAACCAAGCGGCATAAGGGCGGTCATTTTCAACCAACTCCGTTGTGACGATATTCTCAGGGGTATACATGTTTTGACCGAGAGAGAAGGCCACGTTCTTGCTCAACTCATCGTTAGTCAGGTAGGGAATCTTATCGGCGATAAACTCAGTAAACCGAGGGAAATAAGTTTGTGCGAACGCCTCCAGATCGGGGGATACCCAACCGATTTTTGTGCCATTCGTGTACTGTTGGTCCGTATCCGCAAAAAGATCGTTCTCAAAGTATAAACTGAAAACGCCACCATCCGACCTCGAAACGTTTTGATCGTCCCCTGCGGCTGATACGCCGGTTATCATTCCCAAAGCGACGACACTGCTGACAAACATGCACCTCATTATCCCGAGGAACATTGACAAAGCATAGCTAATAACAACCATTTTTTAGAAGAAATCGCCGCCGTTAATTCGCCGAACCCCATTTCTGGTAATTCATCTCTGATTACTCTGAGAATACGGAATTAAAGTCAAAATGATCTGAAAGGAAGAGCGAAGAATGATCTTGGGTTTTCTCTAGTTATCGCTTCTGGTGTGGCTTCGCAACGATCAGACTCATAAAAAGACATTATGTCCGAACAAGAAGAAACACCCGAATCCGGGAATACAGACAATCTGGAAGATCACCCGTTTACGGCACTCGGCCTCTCAGAAAAGATTGTTCGCGCAGTTGCAAACAGTGGCTACGAACAGCCCACCAGCATCCAGGAGCAAGCAATCCCTGTTATTCTATCAGGCAGAGATGTCATCGGATCCTCGCAAACAGGAACGGGGAAAACGGCTGCCTTCGCATTGCCGGTTATTTCAAATCTGGTCAAACACGGTAAATTCCGCGTTCTGGTTTTAGAACCTACCCGGGAACTAGCGGACCAGGTAAACGACTCATTCCGAACCTACGCCAAATACACCAATTTGAAATCAGTCCTGATTCAGGGTGGCGTCGGTTACGGTCGTCAAAAAGAAATGCTAACTAAAGGCGTGGATGTCGTTGTGGCTACACCAGGTCGTTTACTTGATCTCCACCAGCAAAGGTCCATTAGCTTTAAAGATATCGAAATCGTGATCCTCGATGAAGTGGATCGAATGCTGGATATGGGGTTCCTTCCGGATGTGAAGCGCATCGTTAAGCTAACGCCAAAAAAACGACAGACCTTGTTCTTTTCGGCAACCATTCCTTCGGAAATCGAATACCTAGCAACGTGGTCACTGACCAACCCTTTCACCATTGATGCTGGTCAAAGACGTTCGGCTGCCGAAACAGTCAGTCATTGCCTCTATCCCGTTGCGAGAGAGCAAAAGATGGAGCTGCTTTTACGCATCCTCAATAATCTTGATTACGAAAGTATTCTGGTTTTTACCGAGCGAAAGCTCGACGCCGAAGTAGTAGCTCGAAAATTAGAGAAAAATGGACATGAAGCGATTACGCTTCACTCGGATCGTTCCCAAAAAGAACGTAAGCTAGCATTGGATGGATTCAAAAGCGGCGAACATAAAATTATGATAGCCACCGATGTAGCCGGCAGGGGTTTAGACATCAATGGCATCAGCCATGTCATTAATTTTGATGTCCCTCGGAATCCGGAAAACTACGTCCACAGAATCGGCCGCACGGGAAGAGCCAATAATGAGGGAGATGCAATAACACTTTTCAGTGCAGATGAGATGGATCCGGTTAAGGCTATCGAAACCTACCTCGAGGAACCACTCAAACGCGAAACGCTTGAAAATTTCGAATACGCATTTACCACGCTGCTACAAACGCAGGAAGTGTCGCGTCCGGTGCGTAGAGGAAGAAATCGTGGCTACATTCCAGCAGACACCATGCCATTTAACCTTAAAGGTCGTCGTCGATAATTTCGTCAACTGGTCGACTGGTCCATTCGTTCCGATCTGTCCAATTTCATAGAGCAGCAATACGCTTTACGACTTTAGGAATAAATTACCACACAGAACCCACGGGTATTCGTCCTTTCAATACCTGCCCTTGTGAGTATTTTAAAAAGAACCATGACTGCAGAAGAAAATAATCCAAAACACGTCAAGAAAGACAGGAAGTCGAATTCCAGACTGGCAATGGTTGCCATCCTCGGAGTGGGCGTACTCTACATTCTACTTCGAGTATTTCTCTATTTTAAGGCCGGGGAATAATACGTTTGGTTCCTACTCGAATTGACGCGGGTGTATCATAACAGAAAAGTTGTTGAGCCAGACACCGCAGCTACCAAGGTGGACATGAAACCATGCGAGTACTCTTAACTTCTCACGGATCCATCGGTGACATTTATCCGATTATTGCATTTGGAAAGGCACTACGGGAAGCCGGTCATGCAGTAACATTCGCATCTGCGCCGCTTTATAAAAAAGAAATTCTTAGGGCAGGCATCAGGTATCTTCACCTTCCTCCGGATTGGGAACAGGAGATTTTTACGGAGTTTATGCGAGACCTGGATCGGACCAACAACCCCATATTGCAGCTCCGGAAAATTTATAAAGGGGCATTGCCCTTTTTGTCAGAGCTCATTGATAACATTGAGGAGGCCTTGAGAGACAGCGACGTGTTGGTCAGTTCGTACTTATTCCCTAATTACAAAGCCATTGCGGAACGCCAAGGGAAGCCCTTCATATCCTTCGCATTTTGCCACAATACAATTCCCTCCCCCAAATACCCGCCTGAATTGGTCCCATCACTCACTTGGATGCCTCTATTCATTCAGTCCATTTGGAATATGGCTTTTTGGAGGATCTCCAATTTCATCGTGGATAAGACCATAAATGGAGTCATCGGACAGGTATTTAAGGAAAAGAAACTTCCATTATCAAAAGATTTTTTAATCAGACCCTGCGATCTCGTTCTTACAGTTGTTTCGAAAGCTCTCATGTCGAATCGCGGGCGCATGGATGACATTTTTAAATTTACCGGATTCCTCCGCTGGCAGGCACCTGAATCCCAGGAACAAGAAACCAGGATCACCACCTTCTCCGAAGGAGAGCGCGTGCCTGTTCTCAGCTTTGGGAGTGTTGCTTTTGATGATACCCATTCCATCATGAGCCGATTTGAGAAAAACTGGCCTAGAGGAAAAAAGATTGTTGTTCAAACTGGATGGTCTGAACTTTCGGTAGAAGTGGAACGTCCCGAGATTCTAGTTGTGGGAAAGATGTCCCACGACCAGCTATTCCGCCATGCATCTTGCGTCGTTCACCATGGCGGAGCAGGAACCACGGCCTCCGTACTTACAGCAGGTAAACCGCATATAATTATCCCCCATATTGCTGACCAACATTTCTTCGGGGCTGAAATGAAACGGTTGGAGGTAGGCGTGGTCATAAAACAAAAGCACTGGCCCGAACAGCTACCTTCACGCGTTCAACTCATCGAAGAACAACAGAGCTATTCCCAGAAGGCTGTTGAAATACAAAAGGTCCTCCAAGAAGAAGACGGACCTGTAAACGCGGTGAAGGCTCTTGAAACATTTGTGACAGACTTCCGAAGCCAATAGCTTGGTTTCAGAAGACGGGACGAGTCGAAAAAATCGGGAGTTTTTTCGCGAAAACAACTGGAGCGCGATTCCAATTGACGATGGAACGCTAGCTTTCTGCAAGTTTAAGGTCTGCAAATTCCCGCAAATGAAATTTTGACAGGCTGAGAAGTAACCGTTTTAACCATCTAGCAATGAAGGGTATGTTTCAATTTTCTGTCCTATTTCTAACCGCATTGATCTTTTTCGCTGGTTGCGGAAAAAGAGCCATTGAGTACTCGGTGAAGCTTGTTCCTGGGGCCGATGCAACACGCGTTGCGAAGTATAGATTCGAAATATTTAGAAATGCGCCTGAAGGGCGACCTTACGTGAAAATTGCTGAGGTGACGGCAGAAACAACCAATATCGAAAAGGCCAAAGAAATTTTCGCAAAACGCGGGAAGAAGGCCAAAGGCCAGGCAGCGGTCAACATTCGCGCCGTCAAGGTCGGTAACTACCGCGGATTATCTGTTCACCATTGGGTAGCAGACATCGTGGTCTGGCAGTAACAGTAGATCCAAAAATAACCCGCCCCCTTCGGGTGGAGTTTATTTCAAAGGCACTTCATTCTGGAATACTTGAGCGAGTGTTTGACGTTTGCGGATGAGAACCACTTCCCCGGATTCGCGCAATAAAACCTCAGGTACTTCAGGAAAAGAATTATAGTTCTTTGCAGGCATGCTTGAACAATAGGCGCCAGCTCCATCGATGACAAAGAAATCACCGATTTCTGCCTTGGATAAGAGGCGTTCCTTCAACAACCCAGGATCAGATTCATCTGGAGTTAGCAGATCGCCCGATTCGCAGCAATGCCCCACTACGATGACAGATTCATTTTCTTCTGGGGACCCATCTTCGAGAGGTACAACCGTCATGGGCTGCTGCGCAGCGTAGAGCGTAGGTCGGAGGATGTCTGTCATTCCCGTATCCAGTTTTAGAAAGACATGTCCATCAGAGCCGGTGTTCGTTTTATCCTGAACCGAAGCAAGTAAACAACCTGAGTTTGCGGCCAAGTAAGTGCCAGGTTCGATCTCAAGATGGAGCTCGCGACCCGTTTCAGCAGCAAAGGCTTCGAGTGCGGCTTTGACCGGCGACCCAACAATATCCAGATCAGTTGAAGTTTCTTCCGGCATACGACCTACTTTGAAGCCCCCTCCCAAATTTACGTGGGTGACGTTGGGAAATAGACGAACTTGATCTAAGGTTAGATCAACAGCTTTAACCCAAACATCCGGATCGCTACCAGAACCTATGTGGGAATGGATGCGGAACACCTGCAATGAATACTTATCGGCGATTTCCTGAGCCTGCCCCAGAACCTCGTGCCATATCCCAAAACTAGACGATGGGCCTCCCACATTGGTTTTAAGGGTACCACCGGAACCAACACCCGGGTTTACCCGCAGTCCGAGCCGGCCTCCCGGCAAAGCCTTTCCAAAGGTTTCAACTTGCCTTAACGAGCAGGCATTCACAGAAATTCCGAGGTTTACCAAATCAGTTATATTTTCAGGAAACTCTTGCGAGCTAAGACTAATACGCTCAGCCGGCACGCCAGACTGTACCGCCCGTAATACTTCGTGGCCACTGCTCGCATCAAAATGAAGACCCCAGTCTCGAAACAAACTTAGGATAGCACCATTTGGACATGCTTTCATGGCATAACGTCCTGTAAATCCATAAGGTCTTGGGAAAGCTAGCACCGCTTCTGCAGCTTTTCTTAATGATGCCTCGTCGTAGACATAAGTCGGAGTGCGGAACTCACGAGCGATCTGCTTGCATTGTTCAGATGACAGGAATCTAGGTGTAGACATAAGGCAATGGAGTTTTGAAAAAGCAGCTTGGGCGTCGATAATAAAATACATCTCCAATTGCTAATCTCGGGTTGCCGCTTTCAATTCCGAGAAGCGCAGTACAGGAATCCGGCTGAAGAGTAGCTACATTAGCTGCTTCAAAGTCGCTGGAAAGCGCTAAAGTTATTGCTTCAATGAGCCCGCGATTCGCAAAACCCTTCGATCCAGAGTTTTCCTCAATGGGCACACTTCCGGATACAACGGTAAGTCTTGTGTCATCCAAAGGATTAGGAAATGGCAGACTAGGACCCTTTGCAGTGATATAAGTAGCAACCTCGTTATGCAGTTGTTTTGTGAGAGAAACGATAGTGCCATTCATTGTCTATTACCTCCAATTGACTTCGGGCAGAAACCAAGCTTCTATCAATTACGATTATGAACAAATTAGGCCAACAACGCCGCGTAACGGACAAAAAGCCCTCCTACCCTATAAGCGAGGAGTTAAGGGAATACTTAGCACGATTTAACCGCGATAAAGAGCTGCCTGTAAGGTATTCGCAGCTACTACACTGGGAGGAAGCTATGCCGCTCTACGACAAGGATGGTGAAGATACGCTGTGGCTGACCGTGGTGTATACTCCGGAAAAGATGAAGCACTTCTCGCTGGGATTGAAAAAGACATACGCCATGCTGAAGACGGATGGAGATCTAAGTTTCATAGAACATCTTTACGTGGATCGTATCGACTTTTGCACCTTCGGAAATTCAAATCCGTTCCGTATCCGAATTGTGAATTCACACAATGATAATCAAGATTACTACTACATAAAAAAGGCGGATGCTTCTCGGATATTCGGCTTGGAATTGGAACATTTGCTTTCACCGAACCGGATGCATTATTTTACGTACCACAATACCTTGGCTGAAGAACACATTGTGGGAATACCGGGTGACGTATTCATTGATAAGTGGCTAAACAGCAAACGACTCAAGGCAGTACGAATTGCCAAAGAATTAGTTAAGTTTAATGAGCGTTGTTTCGTGCGCCTGTTGGGTGATATGCGAGCTTACAATTTCATAGTCGATATCACGCCGGATTTCGAAGATATCCAATTGAAAATCCGTCCGATGGATTTCGATCAGCAGTGTTACAACGGCCGGTTGAATTTCTACCGACCTCAATTTTTTAAAGAGAACAACGAGCTTGTCTTCTTTTGCACCAAACATCTAAACATGGCCACATCGCTGCAGTATCAGAGGGAAGAACAGTCGCATATTTACCGCAGGATGCAACTGGGGCATAATCGTTTTGAAACCTTGTTGGCAAGTATGCGTGCCACCGATCTATCGACGCCAGCCAAAGTAAAACAGCTCCGTTCGGCCCTTTCGGAATTCTATAAGCACCCTGCCTTTGAAGCCTGCGACTCGATGGGGGAAATCGTTTTGGTGAATCTTCATCGGTTGGCAGACTCTTTGCAAGGATCAGCGAAGCCCGCCTATAACCACTTTACAGCTCCTCCTGAGGATCAGTGGGAGTAAAACGGCATAGCGGCAAAGGCCTTAAAACTCTGCATTCCCAGGGGTACGGGCAAAGGGAATGACGTCGCGAATATTTCCGACTCCAGTCACAAGCATCAGCATCCGTTCGAAGCCTAGCCCAAATCCACTATGAGGAACGGAGCCATATCGTCTTAAATCGCGATACCACCAGTAATCATCCTTGGATATGTTGTGAGCCTCGAAATTTGCGTCAAGGATCTCAAGGCGCTCTTCGCGCTGGCTTCCTCCAACTATCTCACCAATACCCGGAACCAGTACATCCATCGCAGCCACTGTTTTACCATCGTCATTTACACGCATGTAAAACGGCTTAATCTCTTTCGGATAATCATACACGGTAACAGGACATTGGAAGTGCACCTCAGTCAAATAGCGCTCATGCTCAGACTGCAGATTCGCACCGTACTTAACCGCGTATTCAAACTTTTTCCCGCTATCTATAAGTAAGGAAACCACATCGGTATAACAAATCCTGACGAACGGTCTTTCAGCAATCATTTGAAGTCTTTCAAGTAGACCTTTATCGACGAATTTATTAAAAAAATCCAATTCGGCGCCGCAATGCTCAAGGGCGTCGGATACTAAGTACTTCACAAAAGCCTCAGCTAAATCCATGTCGCCCTCCAAGTCACAGAATGCAATCTCTGGCTCGATCATCCAAAATTCATTCGCATGCCTACTTGTATTTGAATTCTCGGCACGAAAGGTTGGCCCGAAGGTATAGATATTAGAAAGTGCCGTTGCGAATACCTCACCTTCCAATTGACCACTCACAGTGAGATAAGTCGGACGAGCAAAAAAGTCTTCTGAAAAATCCACTTCGCCGTCATCCTGAGGAATGTTCTTAAAATCTAAGGTTGATACACGAAACAACTCCCCTGCTCCCTCACAATCACTTCCCGTTATTATCGGAGTATGAATATAGACAAAATCTTTTTCCTGAAAAAATTGGTGAATCGCAAAAGCAACCCTGCTCCGAATCCGAAAGACGCTTCCAAACAAATTGGTTCTGGATCGTAGGTGAGCATTCTCCCGAAGAAACTCTAAAGTGTGTCCTTTTTTTTGTAATGGGTAATCCTCGCCAGCCTCCCCGATCACTTTCAAATGTTCGGCAGTTACTTCCCAGCTTTGTCCCTTCCCTTGGGACTCAACCAGCCTACCGGAGATACTGACAGAAGAACCCGTGGTCGCCTTCTCGATGTTTTGGTAATCTGGAAGAGAAGCATCAACAATTACCTGAAGGTTCTTCAGCGATGAACCGTCGTTAACCTCCAGGAACGAAAAAGTTTTTGCATCTCGGCGGGTACGCACCCACGCTTTTATAAGGATTGAATCTAAAGGACCGTCGCTGGCCAACGCATGTTTGATAAGGGTTCTTTCCATATTAATATTCTGAAATCTGGCGTTCAACTTCTAGTAGTTGCCCAACTGGGTTCTATTGGCTGATGTGGTAGCAATGTCTTGATGATAGAGAACACGTTAATTCAATTGTGTCTGCTTCTTCTTCAATTATCTATTCAAAAGAAGCAATGATTTCTTAACCACGGTTATCTGGTTCTGAAACGGAAGCTACTATTGATTCAGGTGATAGGCCAAATAGAGCCCGTTTAAAACAAGATTAGGAAAGATCTTATCAAAAATATTTTCGTTTTCAAAGAGACGCGCATATCCACCGGTGCCAACTATAATCGGTTTATCGTCGGGGAAAGATTCATCTGTAAATCGCTGAGTCACTTCTTTCACCGTTCCTACTTGTGAATAGAATAAACCGGCTTGAATACTTTCAACAGTGGATCGACCTACAGCCTCACCAGGTTGGACTATTTCTACAGACGGTAATTTTGCGGTTCGTTTTTCAAGGGCTTCCATGGAAATAGCGATCCCAGGTATAATAGCGCCGCCTAGATATTCTTTCTTGGCAGAGATTGCGCAAAAGGTCGTGGCCGTTCCAAAATCGACCGCAATAATATTTCTATTCGGAAAAAGATGCGCTGCAGCAATAGCCGTAGCTATCCGATCGGCACCCACCTCGAGAGGATTTCGGTAATTTATCTTAAGACCTGTTTTGATACCTGCCTGTAGCACAAAGGGTTCAAGATTAAAAAATTTGTAGCTTGCATTGCGAATGGCATGAAGCAGCGAAGGCACCACAGAACAAAGTGCTATTTGGGAAATATCTTGAGGAGCCACGTCATTTTCCCGAAGTACGCTGCGGAGAAAAATCCCAAACTCGTCGGATGAATTGCGCACTTCGGAGGTCTTTCTAAAATGTAAGACAAGTTCGTCCCCTTCAAAGACCCCTCCATGAATGGTAGTATTTCCAATATCTAAACAAAGTAACATAAATTGATCTAGTCTTTGAAGGATTCCAAAACGAGGTGCTCCACAGACTGGATAAGCTCCCGTTTATTCTCCACACGCCGGGTCAAACGATTGCCCGAGTATAGTGCTGCCCGGTGTCGCCCATTTTGAGGATCGACTTCGGTAAGGTCGTTTTGAACAACGATGTCAGCGAGAGAATGCTCAAGCAGATGCAAAACCGCCTTCTCGCGTTCATCTTCTGAAGCATTATTTGTCAGCTTAAAAGCGATCAAGCGCACTTTGGGATTTTTGCTGTACTGGTGAATGCGATCTACGATTTTATAGTTCCGGGCTAGGTTAAGTGTTATGTCATGTTCGGAGCTAAACTTTGTGTCAGCACCGGGAGCAACCTTCTCACCATTGATAAGTAAATGGTCCACAGAATAATCACTAACCGCCGCCAAGTGAATCACGCAGTCAAAACTTTGACCGGAAAGCAGCTCCTTGAGGTTTCGGTCAAGGTCGTGAAACGATTTAAAGGTAACTTGTTGGACTGGTTTTTCAGGCGCCAATGCTCGGTGAGCCCGCAGAAGGGTAACGTGGTGGCCTTGCTCAAAGAAATATTCAGCAAACTCAACCCCCGTTCTCCCGCTCGAAAAATTAGATATAGAACGCACCCCATCAATAGGCTCTTCGGTCCCACCCGAGGTAATTAAGAATCGCAGTTTTTTGCCAGACTCATTTGATGGTTTCGCTAACGCTTGGTCGATTGAATCAGCGATGAGCTCAGGTTCAAGTAGCTTGCCCTCACCGATATCCCCACAGGCCAACCGCCCTTGACCGGTAGGAAGAATGCGGACCCCCCAGGTTTGTAATTTATGTATGGCAGCCTGAGTCGCAGGATGTTTGAACATCGAGGTATTCATGGCCGGAGCGATGAAGTAGGGTTTGTTAAAATCATGGGCGAGAAATAGGCTACTTATGAGATCGTCGCCCAAGCCCTGAGCAAACTTGTTGATGGTATTTGCCGTCCCAGGACAGAGCACCGTCACATCGGCCCATTTCACCAAATTTATATGAGCCATTTGTTTTCCCGGCTCATAGAGATCGTGAAACACAGGCTTGCCGCTCAAGCCTTCGAGCGTTGAAGGTCCAACAAACTTCAATGCGGACTCGGTAGCAACCGTTTGTACTTCATGGCCTTCCTTAACCCATTTCGATATGAGATTGCAGGCTTTGTAACAAGCAATTGAGCCGGACAGTTTAAATAGTATTTTTGATGGAGACATTATCTATTAAGCGTACGTTATCGATTACGACCGCACCCAAGCGGCGATCTTCAAAGTCTTCGACGTATTCAACGGCGAATCCTTCCAATTTTAATTTTGCACTAACCTCAGCGGGGGTCGGCGTTTGAACTAAGGTCTGATAAAAGACGGATGCTTTTTTGCGACCGTCGCTGCTAAGTAAGGCATTGCGAGAACTCATGGCCAAGCCGTCTGGTTCGCGAACAGTAGGAACACCCACAATTTTGATATCCATGAAAAACGCGTCGACCATGCCCTCAATTAGCTTCAATTGTTGAAAATCCTTTTCGCCGAAATAGGCACGGTCCGGTTGTACCAGATTAAAGAGCTTCATCACGACAGATAAGACTCCATCAAAATGACCTGGCCGATGCTCTCCTTCCAGGTTTTTGGAAAAATCGGTTTCCGTTAGCTTGTACCGGTAGTCATCGGGATAAAGCATCTCATTCCTCGGAGCAAATATCACATCAGCTCCGGCATCCGAAGCTAAGCTTCGATCATGGTCCAAGGTTTTTGGATACTTAGAAAAATCGTTTGGATTATTAAACTGAGTAGGATTTAGAAAAACACTAACTACTACGAAATCAGTCTCAATACGTGCCTGCCGAATAAGCTCTCCATGGCCTTCGTGAAGCGCTCCCATAGTCGGAACGAATCCAATGGTACGACCGGACCCTCTTAAATCCCGCCTATAGCTGGTCCAAGCCTCCAGTGTTTCAACAATTGGAGTCATACAAAACTCTCTTTTTTTACTGGAAAGTCGTTGGATTTCACATCGGCATCAAATTGGTTCATCGCCTCTTTAATGAGTGCATAACCATTCAGGTAACGTCGAACAAACTTTGGTTGAAAACTGGGGTCCATCCCAAGCAGATCTTGCAAGACTAGAACTTGACCTGATGTATCGGACCCTGATCCAATTCCAATGGTCGGAATATTAAGTGCCTTGGTTATCTTACAACCCAAAGGAGCTGGAATGCATTCCAGGACAATTGAAAAACAGCCGGCTTTTTCCAGAGCCAAAGCATCTTCAAAAATGCTCTTGGCCGTATCTTCGCCTTTGCCCTGAACTTTGAACCCGCCAAGTTGATTAACCGATTGAGGAGTCAGGCCGAGATGTCCCATAACCGGGACACCGGATTGCACAACATAAGAAATGTCCTCCAGATGCCCCTGGGCACCTTCCAGTTTTATAGCATGGGCACCGGCTTTCATTAGCCCCTCCACAGAATCAATAAGTGCTTTTCTTCCTTTACGATGTGCTAGAAACGGAATGTCTCCTATAATGAATTTGTTCGGCGCTCCTTGAGAAACCGCTCGCACATGCGTTGCCATCATTTCAACATCTGCGTGGACGGTGCTCGGATAACCATGCATAACCATGGAGGCACTATCACCAACCAAGATACAATCGATGGCCGAGTCATTAATGATCTTAGCCGACCACGTATCGTAACTCGTCACCATGGAGATAGCTTCTCCCAGTGCTTTTTTGTTTTGGAAATCAAGTACGCTCTTCATGGCATACTCCTTTCCGGGTGTTTGCTAACATAACAACTACCCTGTCCACAGAAACCTGTGTTTCCTGATCAGGTACTCGTCTCATAGATCAAGTCCTCAAATAATAATTTAGTATGTAAAACGGGTCGCGAGCTAGTTCGCGCCCTAGGAAAAGAACACAATCGTAGGATTGCGCTATTTTATCAACTTCAAAAATCTGAAGAGTTTTCCTACAATTGATGTAGTACCACAACTGATTTGATCCAAAATCCCCAGTTAGCAGTGAACACTGGTAGTCTTGTGGATAGAATCGTGCCTAGGTTTTGCGCCTTTAGCTAAAATCGAAGGCAAGTAGGTTCGCAGTGAGAGGACTTCTAGGTGCTTCGATTAATGCGATCACCAAGAGTGGGACCAATAACTCTTCTGGATTAGCTTAAATTTTTAACGAATAAAGCTTTCTAATAAGGCAGTCCTAAAAAATGGCTGCCTTATTCTTTACCCAATAGTGCCTGCCAAGCGAGTGTGGCGCACTTGATTCGAGAAGGATAATTGCGGACCCCGGAAAGTGCGGCAAGTTCGCCAAACTCATCACCCAAGCTCTCTGAAGAATCTGCATCCGAAAGGAAATTGAGTAAGCTCGAAAATAAACGCTTGGATTCTTCCAGGGATTTGCCTTTTAACAACTCGGTCATCATGGAGGCAGAAGCACGAGAGATTGCACACCCTTGGGCCTGGAAGGTTATTTCCGAATATGCCTGGTCCTCGATTTTCCAATACACAGTAACTTCATCACCACAGAGTGGGTTGTTTATATCGGCCTTACCCGTATGATTTTCAAGTCTGCTAAAATTCCTGGGGTTCTTATTATGACCAAGAATTATTTCTTGATACAGCTGGGTAAGGTCTGACATTAAGCGAACAGAACCTGAATCTTTTTGAGTGATTCAACTAGCTTATCAATTTCGTCCTTTGTATTGTAGAAAGCCAGAGATACTCGAGCCGTGGCCGAAACTCCGTAGCGCTGCAACAGTGGTTGAGTGCAATGATGACCCGCCCGAATCGCGATTCCATCTGAGTCCAAAACGGTGGCAACGTCGTGAGGATGACTCCCTTCCATTGTAAATGAAAGTATGCTTACTTTCTTTCTGGCTGTCCCAATTAGGGTGATCCCTTCGAACTGAGAAAGGAGGTTCGTTCCGTACTCAAGAAGGTCATGTTCATGAGCAAGTAGTGCAGAACGATCTAATCCTTCATAATACTGAATCGAAGCAGCTAATGCAATGGCTCCACTGATGTGTGGAGTCCCGGCCTCAAATCTGCCGGGAGGCTCTTTGAAGGTAGTTTTTTCAAATGTTACTTTGCTGATCATATCCCCACCTCCTTGGTAAGGAGGGAGTGTTTCCAATAAATCATACTTCCCGTAAACAGCACCAATGCCTGTTGGTCCAAATAACTTGTGACCTGAAAATACATAAAAGTCACAATCCAGGTCCTGAACATCGACAGGGAAATGCCCCACGGCTTGAGCTCCATCCAAAAGCACTTTTGCGCCCGCAGCGTGTGCTTTCTCAATAATGGTTTTTACGGGATTGATCGTGCCCAAAGAATTGGAAGCGTGAACAACGGAAACCAAGCGGGTTCGATCAGAAAGCAGCTCGTCAAATGCTTCCATATCGAGTTCTCCAGCATCGTTGACAGGAATAACCTTAAGAATAGCACCCTTCGATTCGCAGATTAACTGCCAAGGAACAATATTGGCGTGATGTTCCATCGTAGAAATTAGGATTTCATCGCCAGCGTTGATGTAGCGCTCACCAAAAGAGTGAGCGATCATGTTGATGCCATCAGTTGTCCCTTTAACAAAAATGATTTCGTTTTCTGACCGAGCATTCAAAAATCGGGAAACAACTCTCCTGGATTCCTCATAAGCTTCCGTGGCTAATTCTGCTAAATAGTGGACCCCACGGTGTATGTTCGCGTTCGAGCTTGTATAGTAATTATCGATCGTATCGATAACCGACTGCGGTTTTTGAGTTGTCGCAGCGTTATCCAGGTAAACGAGCTCCTTCTTCCCAACTAAAGTATGTAAAATTGGGAAATCCTTCCGCACCGTTGTGACATCAAATGACATAAGACAGGAAACTTAATGAGAATGAGTCTCGTTTCAACCTCAATTTAGAAAGAATCCCAATAAAGCTCTAGACGTGAGTGTTTGAAGTCGGAAATTAAGGACAACTATTACAGCTGAGCGGAGATAATCGCCTCCAGCTTTACGATGTCGGCCGCAAAAGCACGGATTCCTTCGGCAAGCTTTTCTGTAGCCATCGGGTCTTCGTTCAGAAGAAAGCGAAATGTGCTTTCACTGAGATCGAGCTTTTGAATTGAAGCCTCTTGAGCTTCACCAGCATCTAGCTTCTGCGGAACATCCGCTCGAGACGCTTGCAACTCACCAAGCAACCCGGGGCTAATTGTCAGAAGGTCACAACCTGCCAGTTCAAGAATCTCATCCGTATTTCTGAAGGAGGCTCCCATTACTTCTGTTGAATAACCAAATTTCTTATAATAAGTAAAAATCTCTTTAACGGACTGAACACCAGGATCGTTTTCGCCTGAATAGGTCTCGCCAGTTTTCGCTTTAAACCAATCCATTATCCTACCGACAAATGGTGAAATCAACTTGGCGTCCGCCTCGGCGCAACCCACAGCTTGCGGAAGAGAAAATAGTAGGGTCATATTGCAATTGATACCTTCTTTCTGAAGAACCTCTGCGGCTTTGATACCTTCCCAGGTGGATGCAATCTTGATAAGGATTCTTTCTTTATCGATGCCCTCAGCAGCGTAGTCACCTATCAGCTTACGCGCACGATCAATCGTTGCCTGAGTATCAAACGAAAGACGGGCATCTACCTCTGTAGAAACTCTGCCCGGAATAAGTTTAAGAATTTCCAATCCGAAAAGGATTAATACACGGTCAATAATTAATCCCAGTTGCTCTGGCTCTGAGCCGGCATGCCCCTTAAACTCTTCCACCGCTTGTTCAAGCAAGGCAGTATATTCTTCTTGCTGAAGTGCTTTAAATATTAAGCTGGGGTTGGTGGTCGCATCCTGAGGCTCATATTGTTTTATGAGCCCAAAGTCACCGGTATCAGCGACCACTTTGGTCAATTGCTTAAGTTGATCGAGAGAGTTTATTTCTGAAGTGCTCATGTATTTGTACTATTAAAGAGTGAACAAACCAATCAAACAGAAAAGCAAAGTCAATCGGCCCTAAGAAAAATACCGCTTACAACTCTTTTCTATATAAGGCTCGCCCTCTCCAAGGCTGGAAAAGTGTCCATCTAATTGGTGCTCAAATAATTCATCCAGAATAATCTTAAAGTAGGTCCCCGGTTGAAGCCCTCTTTCAATTAAATGACGTCCGAGCACTATTGGTTGAGGAGCATTTTCAGAAAGTTTCTCCTCGGAGGCTGCCTCCTCAAGTAGCAACAACCCTTGGGACGGTTCTGGTGATAGTGGCGGTCGCCCTGCCAAGTCAGCACGAATAACCGCAAACAATTGATTCATAGTCGCCGGAGAAACGCGACTCGCCAACCGGCGTACTTGAGGAAGAGAAGGACTACTTTTTATTTGAATAGATGCCATATGACTTCCAACCAAAGCTTGGACTTTGGGGATGATGGAAGCGGGAGCACCTATACTTAGAAGAAAACTCTCCGAAAGCGGCATGCCTTCTTGGTCATGCCGAGGACTAACCCAACGGGTTTCCCCCTGTTTCAGCCTTTTAACGGTTGTTTGAGGTTTACCAAAGTCATGGCAAAGAACACCAAACATGAGGGTCAATCGATCAAGACGATCGGCATTTTTGAAAGGATCAGATTCGACTAGAGCATCCAAGCAATGACCGGTATGCACAAATACGTCCCCTTCAGGATGCCATTTGGGGTCTTGTGGACAGTCAACCAAAGCGTTGATTTCTGGAAAATGTGCAAGCCAACCAGTTGCCTGAAGAAATTTGAGTCCTAGCGATGGTTTGGTTGACCGTGTTGCCCATTTTTCCCATTCCATCCATACACGCTCGGTGGGTAATTGGTCAAAATCGTCCAGGATGTTGCGACAGCTAATCAGTGTCTCCTCTGCAGTTGTTAGCTGAAAACGACTACAAAATTGAAATCCCCTCAATACACGAAGCGGATCCTCACTAAATGCTGAGCTACAATGCTTGAGCACCCGGTTTCCCAAATCACTCCTTCCATTTAAAGGATCAACCAACTTCTTGTCTTTCCAGTTGTAGAAAATTGCATTCAAAGTAAAATCTCTACGCAAGGCAGCTTGCTGCGGGTCTAAGTTGGGGTCCGAGGTTATATCAAATCCTCGATGTCCATCCGCAGTCTTGATTTCCGATCTTGGCAAAGCAAAATCGATTTCCAAATCGCTACAATTAACCTTCGCAACTCCAAAGCTTTTTCCAACAACACTTACCTTGCCATACATTTCGAGGACTTGGATCAAGGCTTCCCAAGAACACCCAAACACTTCCACATCCAAATCCTTGCTTTCTTTACCCAGAAGCCAATCACGCACCGCACCGCCAGCAATCATCGGTAGAGCAACCTCAGCGACAGCATCTAATAATTCAGCAATCTCAGGGGTTACTGAAAACTTGTTGGATTGAAACGCTTTCAAGAACCGGATCGATTAGTTTGAATGATCGAATAGATTAAAGCGCCCCATCCGACTAGAAAGCCAACGCCTCCAATTGGAGTGATCATACCGAGTTTGCTGATATCCGTCAGTGCCAATACATACAATGAGCCTGAAAAAAGAAAGACTCCGAAAATCCAACTCCAGCCAATAATCTTTAACGAGATGGAAGTTTCTTTGGATTCCACGCTCGGAAGAATCAGAATAGCGAGCACATGAACAAATAAATACAAAGTAGCAGTTTCCCATGCGCCCAAATGATCATTCTCAACTAACAGAGGTTTCAAGCTATGGGCACCAAAAGCGCCCAAGACCACTCCCACAAACCCATACATTGCTGCAATTAAACGAAATTTGTTCATGGGTTCTGCAATGTCAGATTGTATATCTTTTGTAAATTGCTCATTAGGAAAAGAGACAGGCATTGAAAGCCTGACTTTTTATAGCCTTATCCCTCGGACTTTGAATTTCAGAAGAACCGAAAGCCTTCTTACACCACATTTTTAGTATTAAAGTAATTGACCCATTTTGAAAACAAGCAGTCTAATAGTAAGCAACTTGAGGATATAAAAGCCCTTAAACGCCAAAAAATCACTTTTAAAGTTAAAAAAACAACGTTCTACTTTGTTGGCACTCAAGCTGCTAATTGCTTGACCATAATGATTACTCATGTATCAGAATCCTTCTAATGCACGATTTCATACAATAACACATCTCAAATTTGGAGATTAATCGTAATACATCTTGATAGAAAAAGAACTAACCTGAAATCAGAAGATAAACTATGAAAAAGCTACTAATATTAGCTGCAACTCTGGCAGCATTCTCCTCACTCAAAGCACAAGACGACGCTGAAGTAACCATGAGTCTTGGCTATGAATCACAATATGTCTTTCGTGGATTTGCACTAGCAAATGACAGCATGGTCGCTTCCATGGAAGCAAAATTCGGCGACGCTCACCTTGGATTTTGGAGCAATCAACCGATTGTTGGTAATTTCGACAATGAGTTCGATTTCTATGGAGGATTCGGGTTTGAAATTGCTGAAGGTATCAACCTCGACCTTGGCGGAACGCTTTATTACTACCCGGAAACTGTGGGAAATACCGACACTTTTGAACTATATGCCTCATTTGGCATCGATACCGGCCTCGATCCAGCAATTACCATTTACTACGATCTTGATCTAGAAGCTATTACGGTTGAAGGTTCTGTTGGAGAAAGCTGGGAAATGGACGAAAAAACATCTTTTGATGTGTCTGCCTTTTTAGGTAACGTAAATGGCAATGGTTTCGATTACTCCTATTTTGGGGCCTCTGCAGATGTAGTTAAAAGTTTTAGCGACACTGCTTCTGGAAGCATCGGAGTCCGCTATTCAGATGGATCATGGACAGGCTTGATACAAGATGGACCGCAAGACGAAATTTGGTTCGGTGGCTCTATCAGCACTGGCTGGTAAGAAACCCTACATGATTTTCAATAAAGCCTGTCCATCTGGACAGGCTTTTATTTTATCATTTTTGATCGTCTCGATAGTTGACAAAGCAAAATCAACTATACATTTTCTCCCCCCTTTCTCCAAATATATGAAAACCACATTAGCCAAGAAAGAGACCGTCCAAAGAAAGTGGTACGTAGTAGATGCGACCGGACAAACGCTAGGAAGATTGTCAGTGAAGATTGCCAATATCCTGCGGGGCCGTGGCAAGCCTACCTATACACCTCATGTGGACACAGGCGATTTCGTGATCATAACCAATGCTGAAAAAGTCGCGGTTACAGGGAAAAAAGAAGAAAAGAAAACCTATATGTTCTACACCGGTTGGGTTGGGAACGAACATTACCGTACCTTAGCCGACTTTCGCGAAAAAAGACCCGATTTCATTTTACGGCACGCAATTAAGGGCATGATGCCTAGAAATAATCTAGGCAGACAAATGTTCCGGAAACTAAAAGTTTATACCGGCCCAAACCATCCTCATGAAGCCCAAGAGCCTGTTGCGCTCTAGCATACTTTTTTAATCTATGAGTAACGAAACTACATATTTAGGAACTGGCAGGCGCAAAACCGCCTCTGCTCGTATTCGCCTCGCTGAAGGTGAAGGCAAGATACAGGTCAACAATAAGGAGTTGGCAGACTATTTTAGTCTCGATCAAGCTGTTCGTACTGTGGAAGGACCATTTAATACGATCGAGCAAAAAGGTAAGTTTGACGTAATCGCTAAAGTTGAAGGCGGCGGAGTAAACGGACAAGCGACAGCCTGTGCTCATGGAATCGCAAGAGCACTTCTCAAATTTGACGAAGAACTAAGAATCCCGTTGAAAAAAGGCGGACATTTACGACGAGATCCTCGCCGCCGCGAGCGTAAAAAGGCAGGTCAACCAGGAGCCCGTAAACGTTTCCAATTTTCAAAACGTTAATCTGGGACCCACAGGTTCTACCTCTTTACGCCCTCCCAGGATTACCTCGGAGGGCTTTTTATTTCCAAATTTCTTATACATCCCACACATTTAAAAAAACATTTCATGAACATTGGCATAGTAGGCGCATCGGGGTACTCCGGAGAGGTCTTGCTCTCCCTCCTTTTAGATCATCCGCATATTTCACTTACAACGGTGACTTCACGATCCCTCGTGGGTAAGTCAGTCGAGTCTGTCTTTCCAAGTCTGAGGAATAGAGGCCAAGGACTTTTGTTCTCCGCCTCTAATCCTGAAGAGCTCGCAGCAAATCCGAATTTGGATTTGGTGTTTCTAGCCTTACCCCACGGGGTTGCTAGCGAATATGCAGTAACTTTATGCAAAGCGGGGAAACGGGTGATTGATCTAAGTGCAGATTTCAGACTTAGCTCCGCTGAAGTATATGAGGAGTATTATGGACACCCTCACCCTTTCCCGGAGTGGTTAGGAAAATCGTCCTATGTTATCCCTGAAATAACACCGGACGGTTGGCAGAACGATAAGCTGATAGCAGCACCCGGTTGTTATCCAACGAGTGTATTGGTTCCCCTACTACCGTTGGTTAAAAACAATATCATTGATGGCAGCGGCATTGTCATTAATTCATTAAGCGGAGTCAGTGGTGCTGGCAGAAAACTTGCAGAAGACTTTTTGTTCTGTGAAAGAAATGAAAGCACCAAAGCTTATGGTCTGGTAAAGCATAGGCATCTATCTGAAATTGAGGAGCAACTCTCTTTCTTTGCGAATAAAGAAATTATTGTCCAATTCACCCCGCACATCGTCCCTCTTAATCGAGGTATTGCCACAACGATTACAATTTCAAATGCCGGAAACTGCCTTGAAAAAATATACGAAACATGGAGAAAGTATTATGCGGACAAGCAATTTATTTCGATCCTAGAATCCGGGAGTACTCCAGATACTAAATGGGTCTGCCAAACTAATCGGATTGATTTTTCTGCAACCTACGATGCAAGAACGAATAATATTTTGATCACTTCGGCAGAAGATAACTTGATGAAAGGTGCCGCAGGTCAAGCCATCCAAATAATGAATATTTGGTGTGACTTTGAAGAATCAGCCGGCCTCACCTAATCCTTTGGAACCAAGAATCATGGAAATCGTTCATCCCCTCTCTGAAAAAGAAGTGATTGCAAAAGCAAAAGTGCTTTTGGAAGCGCTCCCTTACATTCAAACATTCAAGGACAGCATTTTCGTAGTTAAATATGGAGGTAGCTTCATGGATGACAAGGATCCGATGATTAGAAGTCGGGTCGCTCAGGATATAGTATTCTTAGCTGCAGTTGGCATCAACGTGGTAGTCGTACACGGAGGTGGGAAAGCGATCAGTTCTGCGATGGAAGATGCGGGCATTAAACCTCTATTTATAAATGGTCTTCGGTTCACAGATAAAGAAACCGTTTCGATCGTCGAACAGACACTAAATAAATCTGTGAATCTGGATATCTGTGAGCTACTCCAGGCTAACAAAGGAAAACCTCTCGGAGTAACCGGACAAAATTTGTTTACCTGCTCAAAACTCGACAAAGACTCCGAAGGGAATCCAGTCGATTTGGGATTTGTAGGTGATATTCAATTCGTAAGGTCAAGGCTCATCAAACGAGCTATTTCACACGGTTACACACCAGTTGTTTCTCCCATTGGAAGTGATGAGGAAGGAAATCTCTATAATATTAACGCCGACGTAGCAGCCGCTCATGTAGCCTGCAATCTCCGTGCTCGAAGACTGGTATACATGACCGACGTTCCTGGTTTGCTGCGAGATCCGGAAGATCATAATTCGATCATTTCAACTTTACCGGCAGGCGAGGTAAATGGCTTAAAGAAAGAAGGAGTCATCGGGAAAGGCATGCTGCCCAAAGTAGACTCCGCAATCAAAGCCTTACAAGAAGGTGTTCAGCGCGTACACTTTGTTCACGGGCGATTACCACATGGCATCCTATTGGAAATATTCACCGACAAAGGCGTAGGAACAGAAATCGTTCATTAGAAAGAACCATGGATTTTACAACATCTACAGAACAACAATATTCAAAGTACCGGCTTAACAACTACGGTGCTCCGAGTATCACCTTGGTAAAAGGTGATGGAGAATTCGTTTGGGATGATAAGGGAAGGCAATACCTCGACTTCACGACAGGCATTGCAACTGTCGGCTTAGGGCATTGCCACCCTGCTCTAGTAAAAGCGATTCAAAAGCAGGCAGAATCACTGATTCATGTTAGCAACTTGTTTAGAATCAAACCTCAGGGGGACCTTGCCGAAACACTCGTTTCCCTAGCAGGACCCGGTCGAGTTTTCTTTTGCAATAGTGGTACAGAATCCAGTGAAACGTTGATAAAGCTTTCTCGACTCTTTGGTATTGAAAAATCGGGCACGGAGGCTCCAGCCACCAAGGTAATCGTATCAAACAATGGATTTCACGGCAGAACGTTTGGTGGAATGAGCGCAACTCCGCAGGATAAAATTCAAAAAGGATTTTTCCCAATGCTCCCGAATTTTCCCGTGGGGAAGCTGAACGATATTCATAGCTTCGCGGAACTCATGGACGAAGATACCGCGGCGGTACTCATTGAACCTATTCAGGGAGAGGGAGGAATTCACGTCGCTTCAAAAAACTTTTTGCAAGACCTACGGGCCCTCTGCTCAGAACAAAACGTTTTGTTACTCATCGACGAGGTTCAAAGCGGGAACGGAAGAACGGGAACATTTTTCGCGCATGAAATTGCGGGTATCAAGCCCGATGCAATAGGAATGGCCAAAGGGCTCGGTGGAGGCTTCCCCATCGGAGCTGTTTGGATTAGTGAAACTTACGCGGATCTGTTTAAACCCGGAAGCCACGGCAGCACATTTGGTGGGAACCCATTGGCATGTGCCGCAGCACTGGCCGTACTTGAGACGATTGAAAAGGAAGATCTCCTAACACGCGTAAAAGAACTGTCCAAGGGGTGGATAAAGCAATTGGAAGAACTTAAAGATCAGTTTGAAGTATTGCAAGAGGTTAGAGGCAGAGGCTTTTTGATTGGTTTAGATTTTGCAGAAGATCCAACGAACATTCAAAAACTGTTGGAAGAAAAAGGTTTATTAGCAGTGAGAGCAGGCGGAAACGTCCTACGACTCTTACCGCCTCTAACGGTATCAGAATCAAGCCTTCAAAAATCGATTGATATTCTGTCTTCTGTTTTAAACAAGACCCCAGCTCCAATTAGCAAATAGCAATTTATTATGAAACACTTTCTGAAATCCACAGATTTTACCGGCTCCGAAGTAGAGGAGGTTTTTTCTTTAGCAAAACAGTTCAAAGCACACAGAGGACACGGGGTCCCGGCCAATTTGGCGGGGCAGTCCTGGGGGATGCTCTTTTTTAAATCGAGTACCCGGACACGTGTATCCTTCGAAGTAGGCATCCAAGAGCTTGGCGGAAATGCGCTTTATCTAAACAATAATGACGTCCAAATTAGTCGCGGGGAGACAATCGCAGACACGGCAAAAGTGTTGTCCCGTTACCTACATGGAATAGTAATTCGCTGTTATGACCATGCGTTATTGGAAGAGTTTGTTTTAGAAGGTTCGATTCCTGTCGTGAATGCGCTTTCGGATTTCCTCCACCCATGCCAAATCTACTCCGATGCATTCACTATGGCAGAACGGTGGTCGAATGGAGGATCGCTACTTGAATCTTTGAAAGGAAAGAAAATCGCATTCTTGGGAGATACTGCCTGTAACATGGGTAATTCCTGGATGCTCGGGGCAGCTCTCTTTGGAATGGAAATAGCGCTTGCTGGGCCAGAAGGCTTTGAACCTGGCCAGGAAATTATAGATACGATCAAAAATTCGGGACTTGAGCCAACATGGAGATACCATACCGACCCGATCGAAGCTGTCGATGGAGCTGACGCAGTTTATACCGACGTCTGGGTAAGCATGGGTATGGAAGCAGAAAAAGAAGAAAGACTTCAGACCTTAAATCCATACCAAGTAACTAAAGGAATAATGAATGCAGCAAAACCCGATGCGTTATTTTTGCACTGCTTGCCAGCGCACGCAGGTGAAGAAGTAACACAAGAGGTACTGGACAGTTCAGCTTCAGTGATTTTCGATCAGGCGGAAAATCGACTCCATGCGCAAAAAGCAATTCTAGCAGTTTTGGCTAAGGCTTCAAAAAACTAACTTTCACGTTATCAAATTATGAAAATCGTACTCGCTTACTCCGGGGGACTGGATACATCCGTTCTTGTTCGTTGGCTAAAAGACCATTACAACGCCGAAATTATTACTTTTGCTGCTGATGTCGGGCAGGAGGAAGAGCTTGAAGGGCTAGAAGAAAAAGCCAAAGCAACCGGCGCGAGCGAACACCATACGATTGATTTGGTCGAGGAATTCGCGAGTGATTTTATCTATCCTATCATACGAGCAAACGCTATTTACGAAGGCCAATATCTCCTCGGCACTTCGATCGCACGTCCCCTAATAGCCAAAGCCCAAATCGAGATCGCCCAAAAGACAGGAGCCAATGCCTTAGCTCACGGTGCAACTGGAAAGGGAAATGACCAAGTTCGTTTTGAACTCACTTACGCCGCTCTATCGCCAAATATGGAGGTCATTTCTCCCTGGCGCATGGATATATTCCGCCAAGCGTTTCCTGGCAGAACTGAGATGATCGATTATTGTGCTGCAAACGGAATCGACGTTGAAGCGTCCTCGTCAAAGCCATACTCCATGGACAGAAATCTCCTCCATATCTCCTACGAAGCTGGCATTCTGGAAGACCCTTGGTTTGATCCAACCACTCCGTATAACAAATCCATGTACAAACTGACGGTTGACCCGGCAGACGCACCCGACGAACCGGAGTATTTAGATTTAGATTTCGAAAAAGGTGACTGCGTTGCAGTGAACGGAACTGCCGGTAATCCAGCAGCAATCCTGAAAAGCTTGAACAGCATTGCTGGCAGACACGGTATTGGCCGAGTCGATATCGTTGAAAACCGTTTCGTCGGAATGAAGAGTAGAGGTGTCTATGAGACACCGGGAGGCACCATCCTTATTCATGGGCATCGCCAATTAGAAACACTAACGATGGACCGTGAACTCATGCATCTTCGCGATAGCCTAATTCCCCAATATGCCCAACTCGTTTATAACGGTTTTTGGTATGCTCCCGAGAGAGAAGCGTTGCAGGCATTGATTGATCACAGCCAGCAGTCTGTTTCAGGTACCGTTCGCTTAAAGTTATACAAAGGCAGCATTACGACCGTGGGAAGAAAATCTCCCTACTCTTTGTATGACGAAAACGTGGCATCCATGGAAGGCGTTGCAAGTGATTACAATCCGGATGACGCAACTGGATTCATACACCTGCAAGCGTTGCGTTTACGAGCACGAAGCAAAGCCCACAAAGACCTGCTTAAAGATTATTAAGCACAGGCCCTTTTTGATTGGACTTGACCCATGCATTTACACATAAAACTCACTCTTATTTCTTAGGTAGTCTAACCAAATGTTAGATTGCCATTGATAGGCCTGGATGGCGGAATTGGTAGACGCGCCGGACTCAAAATCCGGTTCCTTCGGGAGTGGGGGTTCGACCCCCCCTCCAGGTACCATCAAAAGAGGTCCGGAGTACGCCTCAATCGGTTTAAGGGACGGGGCATTCCAACCAATTTTGTCGATCAACAAGGTCTCGGCATGAAACGCGAGGTGAAGATCATTACCTGTTTCATTTCGTAATTTGTTATAATAACAAAAAACAGTTCCAGAATTGTACGTTCTGTCCGGCATTCCAAGATTGGTTATTATCTCGTGTTTGTCTTTAGCTTTTAGAATCTTATGCCATTCAATTAGACTAGCTCTGTTCGGGAACTCTCCAATTGATTTCGAAACCGTTGAATTATTATTTGAGAAGAATTCATTATCCTGATCATTGGATCCGGCGGTTTCAAATGAGGAAGTATTATCGAACAGACTCAAAATAGATTCGGAGTCATCAATGGATTCATCCTGCACTTCCGTTTTATTTTCTACATCCGGTTTTTCGGTATCAGACGAATCGGATGAACATCCAAGAAAAAAACAGTTATCCCTAAGGCACACACAATCACCGAGATTAGTTTGGTCGAAGACTTGGGCATAATTTCAAACTATCGTTATCCTATTTAAAATCGAGCTTGATTTCTTATTTGTTATGCTTGACCGACAAATGTGAATCCGAACACACTTTTTAACTTTATTTTTGGTTCGGGCCGTAGCGCAGTCTGGTAGCGCACTTCGCTGGGGGTGAAGGGGTCGCTGGTTCGAATCCAGTCGGCCCGACCATTTTAAACCTTCCAATGATGCCTTGGGTCTGGCCATTACTTCTATCACTTACAGTCTTCTTAGCTTCTGGGTTTAATCCGACAAATCCAGTCAGCTTGGATCACAGCGACAAAGTAGTGCATTTTTTGGTGTTTGGTTTAATTGCCATAATGGTTGTGAGAATACGAAGACCGACCTCGTTGATGTGGGCACTGGTCAGTTTCTTTATTGTATCTGCGTTCGGCGCATTGGATGAATTCCGTCAATCCTTTGCACTAGGTAGGAATGTCGGATTTGTTGATTGGTTAGCTGACACCTTGGGGGCAGGCGTCGCCGTTACTTCCTATAAAATATTGCCCTGGTTGGTCGAGATTACGAAAACTGGGCTACTTGAAAAGTTAGTCTGGGCACCTATAAAGGACCCAGACAATGAAATCAAAACGATACACAACAGAACAGAAGATCCGCATCCTTCGGGATGCTGAACGAGCCGATATATCCATCGTGGATG